>Ga0116134_1001387_pt1 | contig 12280 bp, 11 predicted proteins | sample June2015DPH_19_5_FD_89737 | JGI IMG/M metagenome (GOLD analysis project Ga0116134, IMG submission 89737) | Peatland microbial communities from SPRUCE experiment site at the Marcell Experimental Forest, Minnesota, USA - June2015DPH_19_40 | ecosystem: Environmental > Terrestrial > Soil > Wetlands...
CGGGTTCGGCGCCGAGATCGGCATCGCCACCGGCAAGCTGCACGCGCGCGGACCCGTCGGCGTCGAGCAACTGACGAGTTTCAAATACCGCGTCCACGGCACCGGCCAGACGCGGCCGTAATTCGCTCCGTCTTCGCCATGTTCGGCGTGAGCGGAGGCGGTAAAATAAACTTGGGGAGGGGAAGTCTTTCTGAACGGCCATGAATTGTGAGTATCCCCTTCCGCGCGCGGCCGCTCGCGCCCTCCCGTTCGTCGCAAGCGCCCCCATCGACCGCGCAGGTCAGGGCCGCCTCGTGCTGCCGCCGCATGCGCCCGGCATGCGCATCGGCTTGTTCGGCGGCACGTTCGATCCTCCTCATGCGGCGCACCGCAGCGCCTGCCTGCTCGCCATGAAGCGCGTCGGTCTCGACCGCGTGTGGTGGCTGGTGACGCCGGGCAATCCGCTCAAGGACACAAGCGGTCTCGCGCCGCTCAAGGAGCGCGTCGAGGCCGCGCAGACGCTCGCCCATCACCCGCGCATCGACGTCACCGATCTCGAGGCCGAAATCGGCACGCGCTACAGCTACGAAACCATCGCCTACCTGGTTCGCCGCTGCCCCCAAGTCCATTTCGTCTGGATCATGGGGGCCGACAATCTGCGCAGCTTCCACCGCTGGCAGCGTTGGCGCGATATCGCCGCCCTGGTACCGATCGTGGTCATCGATCGGCTCGGGCCAAGCCTTTACGCCACGGCCGGGGTTGCCGGGCAGACCTTCGCCCGGTTCCGCATTCCCGAAGCCGCGGCCAGGAGGTTGCCGGAGAAAAAGCCGCCGGCCTGGGTCTATCTGCATGGTCTCAAGTCGCCGCTGTCCTCGACGGCATTGCGCGCGGCGCGCGCTTTGCACAGCGGTTGAACCAGCGAGCGGTTGAAACTGTTAACCGGGCGTGCATATCTTAGCGCTGGTCCCGGGCGTGATGGCCGGGGCCGAAAATGGAGCCAAAAGGAACCAAAAGGAAACGGACCCCTGTCCACATTTTCGATTTCCCGGGCCGGACGTCGCGCGCCCGAACCGATCTCCAGAATGCGTCCCGACGCTGAGGAGATTCTTCGCCTGGTCCTCGCCCGCCTCGACGACATGAAGGCCGAGGACATCATCACCATCAACCTCAAGGGCAAATCTTCGATCAGCGACTACATGGTCGTCTCCAGCGGCCGGTCGCAGCGCCATGTCGGCTCGGTCGCCGACCGGGTGGTCGAGGACCTGCATAAAGCCGGCGTTGCGGCTCGCCTCGAAGGCGTTCCGCATTGCGACTGGGTGTTGATCGACGCGGGCGACGTCGTCGTCCACGTGTTCCGCCCGGAGGTTCGCGCCTTCTACAATCTGGAAAAGATGTGGATGGCGAGCCAGCCGGCCCAGCGCGCGAGCTGACGGCGCTCGCACGGGTGGGTGATGGGCTGGCCCGAAGGCGGGCCGGCGGGCGGATGAGTATGGCCTCGCTGTTGCGCGCGCGTCACATTTTGGCGCTTTCGGGTTTTCGGTTTCGCGTCTTCGGGTTCGCGTTCTCGGGTTTGCCATGCGTCTCGTCATCGCCGCAATCGGCCGGCTGAAACAGGGACCGGAGCGTGAGCTTGCCGCCTCGTATCGCAAGCGCGCGGAAGCGATCGCACGACCGCTCGGGCTTCGCGACATCGAGATCATCGAAATCCGTGAAAGCCGCGCCCAGGACGCCGAGCGCCGGCGCGTGGAAGAATCGATCGCGCTCGCCAATGTGATTCCAGACGGCGCAGTCATTGTCGTGCTCGACCAGGGCGGCCAGAACATTGACAGTGCCGATCTGGCGGCGCTGTTGCGCGAGTGGCGCGCGGAGGACCGGCCGGCCGCCTGTTTCCTCATCGGCGGCGCCGACGGCCTCGCCCCGAGCCTGAAGGAGCGGGCGAAACTCACGCTCGCCTTCGGCGCGGCCACCTGGCCGCATCAGCTCGTGCGCGTCATGCTACTCGAGCAGATCTACCGCGCCGGAACCATTCTCGCCGGCCATCCTTATCACCGGGCGTGATTGCTTGTCGTCGGGCATAACGTGCGTAGTCCCTCTAACGCCCGAGCCGTGCCCCCCGTATAGGGATATCCGGAAGTTCGAATCTCGCGACCAACGACGCTCTGTCTGGTTGCAATGATATATGTTCGCTCCTATTGTCTCCTAACGTTGTCCCGTCGACGTTAAGCGATGAGCCGTGCCTTGCGAAGATCGCCGACCCTCCCCGACGACGATGATCCGGTACTGTTGATACCCGGACCTCTGCGAACGAGTCACCGCACCAAACAGGCAATGACACGCGATTGGGCGCCGCGCGACTGTACGTTTCTGAGAATAAATGCCTCGCTTTTGGAGAATTTGGCACAAATTGCACATGGAGATAGCACGTTTGTAACGGTGCCAGTCCCGGGCTCAGGATCGTACGCAGTCGAGGCCATGTTAACGACATTTGTAGGGCCTAAAGATAAGGTTCTGATCGCCATCAACGGGCCATATGCTGACCGTGCTCGAAATATCTGCGAAATCGCCAAGCGAGACATCGAGGTTTATGAAACGAGTGAAAATTCTCCTTTAGATGCTAATCAGGTTGAACGCGTCTTCCAAACGACGCCTTCGCTTACGCATTTATTCTGTGTGCACTGCGAGACAAATGCAGGGTTGCTCAATCCACTCGAAGAAATTGCTTCGATTGCTGTTAAGTATCGCAAGCGGCTATTAGTCGACGCGATAAGCACTTTCGGTGCGCTTGACTTGAACTTGCAAACACTCGGTTGTGACGCGATTGCGGCCTCCTCGAACAAGTGCTTAGAAGGAATGCCTGGCCTGGGGTTTGTAATATGTCGGACCACAGCTATCGAGAATTGCGAAGGGAATGCCACCACGCTTGTGCTCGATCTTTATGAACAATGGAAGCGCCTTGCGCTGACTGGACAATATCGTTTCACTCCGCCCGCCCAGATTATTTCTGCTCTAAAACTGGCAGTCGATGAACTTATTTCAGAAGGCGGCGTTAGCGCGCGCCGAAAGCGCTACGAACGAATTGCGCAAACACTTCGCGATGGAATGCAGGCGTTGGGATTTAAATCGTTCCTTCCCGATCAATTACAGGCACCCATCGCCGTCACTTTTTTAACACCAGATAATCCGCGCTTTTCTTTCGACGTATTTTACGACAAACTTAAAACCCACGGGTTCATTATTTATCCAGGAAAATTGAAGTCCACTGATTCGTTCCAAGTAGGTTGTATCGGAGATATAGGAACAATGGACATTAAGAATCTTTTGGCCTCAATTCGCGCCGTTTTGGTGGAAATGCACGTCGATCTGAAGTGACGAAAGTTTCATTCGTTTCCTTTAATCAGCATACATCCGCATTCAACGAGCGAGACCCGCATCAATATCACTATACCATCTCATTCGTGGGCCTATAACGGCGCGACACTTCCAAAGCATCGACTTCGGCGGTCGCTCGATTTCCGACAACAAATACGACACTTTCTTGAAGATTAATCGACTTTCGGCTTCTCCCACGTCGAATTCGCCCATCACGTTCGTTATTAACGCCAAGCTCCTTTTGGAGGCATAATAGAAATTCCACGTTCGCGAACACAATTCGACGATTCTTCTGATATTCGCCATTCTTATGCCATCGGAATCCACCAGTTCGCACGCCGACAGCAACGCCACAATGTCCCGAGCGTCTCGCTCCGTGTGCGCGTTAATTTGCAATTTCGTGGCCAGCAGGTCTGCCGGGGCCAAGCAATACTCTTCGAGAGTCAGTCGAGCACCTAGCGCAATTTCTTGATTTAAGAACAACGGATCGGAATAGATATCAACTAGTATTCCCCGAAACGAGGCGCGAATTAGACGCCCTTCGTTCAATAGAACCGCCGCCCGATCAACAGCTCCGCCCAACTTTCTAATTATCGACGGAATGCCCTTATAAGCTCCGGCTGGCACGACAAGATCAATATCCTTTATGCGACGAGACCTCCGAAAGACACCATCCCAATAACACGCAATCGCGAAAGCCGCGCCTCCAAATAGACGACCTTCGATACCTTCTCTATTCAACCCCGTGATTAGCGCCATCGCTATGTCAGCGCGTTCATCCGTTGGGATCATAGGCACACCAACATTAGTGAACGAAAAATTGATGACCAATCATTTCTTCGTTTCGAAAAGACATGAGGCACGCGCACAGGTTTCCGTGATGGTATTGGCTGCCAGCGTTTACACATGTTGTTAGTCCGATACGGACGAGGCCACGAGAGCCGTGACAATGCCCGCTGAGGACGGCCAGAGGACCATGGTTCTCGATAAAGCTACGGACGGCATGAGAGCCCACCGGAATGTTCCCCCTTCCCGTTTCTTTCGGCGGCTGCTGATCATCCGCGATTACCTCCGGCGCGAGATCAAGACCGCTGCCAAAAGGTGGCACATGGATGACCGCGATAGTATTTGACCAATGGTCAATATTTCGACCCAGCGATTCCAGCCGTGCGGCAATCTGCGGCTCCGAAAGCTCGCGTGGGGTATGCCATGGCGTCAGGTTTGAATAGCCAAAACCAAGTAATTCATATTGGTCATGCAGGACGACACGTTGATCTAGGTCGCAGACCCAAGGATGATTAATAAGAGCGCCATCTATTTCCGGACCGTCATCGTTTCCGGGAATTGCGAATAGAGGAATGCGAACGCCTGCCCTAGCCGTTTTTGTTTGTCCGTAATCGAGCCATTGTTTTAGTCGGAGTGCACGTGTTTCTTGCGCAAGGGAGTCGACGTTTTCCTTCGTACGCTCATTGATTTCGTCTACCAACACTGGATAGATTCCGGTGTCCCGCCATTCCTCAAGCTGCGCCTTAGTTCTCTCAACAGGCAACGACCTCTCAGTACCGTCGAAATCGAGGTACAACGCCGAGCCATCGGGTCGCTTTGATACGAGCAAAGATTGCTTGCCTGACCAATCGCCGGCTACAACCAGGGCATCCACTTTCAGCTGAAGCGTGAGCGCTACCAGCTTCCGAAACGCAGCGTTGGAGCCATGTAGGTCTGAGGCCAGCAAAAGCCTAAACAAAGGTCCTTTCGAGGTCATTGGGGTCCTCGGATATGGGTGCTTTATATGTTTGGAGAATGTCGATCGATTCGGCGGCTAAGCGGCGACGGCGCATAGCCGCGAACATAACGAAGCCAATCACGATCATTACTGCTAAAATTGTCAATGTAGCCAGCGGATTTTCAACACCAACGGCCGGATAGAGAAACGATGCAATTATCATCCAAATCAGATAGACAAGAGTACCCACCCCAACATAGCTCGCCAGCGGAATAGCGAATACGCTTCGCTTCAGAAAACTTGGTAATCGTCCAAAGATCTCTGGATGCAGTTTGGGAAGAAATGTTAACGCGAAAATTGGAATAAGCCCTGTGACGACAGCAAAAAAGGCAAATTTTAGTTGAGTTCCAAGAGGCCCTCCGAACGCGGCATCGACCAGACCCACTCCAGCGAGCACCGAGGTTAAAAATATAGCGCGCGCAAACGACTCCCTCCCCGGATTTCCCAGCACCCAGCCTGGAAGCGCTCTATCTAACGCCCATGAGTAAATGATCCGGCTTGTATAGAATAAATAAGTTTGAACTAAGTTGATTAGAGTAAATATCCAGCCAAACGCGACGAAGAAAATCAATAACGGCTCTGGCTTAAGGATTGCCGCATAAAACGTAATCCAGGGCATTGCGACGACCGCGCGCCCACCCGCCACGGCAGAAACCGCATCCTTATTGTTTTCAAGATATCCTTCAGCCGCAATCCAGTCAGTCGGCACTAGCCGTTCAAGTAGGAATGCCGCAGTTACAAAAATGATATAAGCAAATACAAGAGAAGATATCGCCGCGATAACAAGCGTTGTTCTGGGTTTTCTTACCTCTTCAGCAAAAAAAGTGGGGATATAATAGCCATAATATATCCAAAAACCCATTATAAGCCCACCGAGAGTCATCTCCCATGGGCTATTGGTAATTGACATCCCGGCAGCCATAGCCAGCGGAACGCGTTTGTCAAATGAACCATAAGGCCCTGTCGCCGTCATAAAATGGTCCCACGCGGTTCGAAAGGCGTTCGGACCGTCCGCGCTTGATAGGCTCCAGATTATGATGATCCACGAGATTATACCGAAGATGAAGCCGGCAGTGAGCAATGTTCGTAGGAGCGTATTCGCCTGTACTGTGGTGACAGCGGCTATCGTCACAATCAAGCCACCTATGATCACGACGCCGGGGGTTGATGAAACCAGATCTGCGAGATCGGCAAAGCGAGGATCGTGGAAGATGATTGCTATCGGACGCAACAAGCTGGGAAGTGCGGACGCGGGCACCCATGCCGCGAGCCCTCCAGCGACGATCCCGCTGAAGAGCACCAACGTCCAACTCGCTGCAAATGCAAGCTGTGGCGATAGAACTCGGCTGCCAAAATAGTAATCCGCACCCTCAAACGGAACTACTGAGCCGATAATTGCGTAAGCCGACGCATGTATAAGGCATAGCACCATCGCAATGGTGAGCACGCCAATGATACTCGCGCCAGGCCACACTGACGCGACCCAGGAAAAAGGAATCAGTCCAGACGATGACAGACTGATACAATGCACGCCGAACAAAAACGCTGTCCAGGCGGAAACTGTTCGCACAACTCCAGATACTTGGCGCGCTGCGAAAGTCGCTTTAATTGACACATCGGTCACGTCAGCCTCCCACTTAGTTTTTCCAGCCCCTTATGAAATAACCCAACAAAGCAAGCGAAAACGATGACGCCAGAAACAAGTAGAACGTACGACTTGTATACCCGAGTATTCCAGGAGTTTTGGGATAATGGTTCCACTGGCTGAAAATACGAGCCGAACGACGTGACCTGCAAAGTCGCAGCTGAAAATGAGCTCCCTACGACAAGAAATGATTGTTTCGATACCAAATAAACTTTGAAACTGTGCTCGGCGGGCAGCGGTTCATTCAGGGAAAGCTGCAGAGAATCGTTTGACGAAGGCTGGCTCACAGGAGGGACCGGCCATACGGAATTTGGCGGCGTGTCGGAATCGGGAACCAAGCGAACGCCCCCCGAATCCACCCGCCACTGGGTCTTTACATTATGGAGCGCCCAATTACTCGTCGGATTGCGAAATGTTGTAACCTCTCGAACATCGCCTTGGATTCCATCGCGCTCGACCGAATAGACAAGCGCAGGCTCTGGAGTCATATGAGGCAAGATTTCATATGCCCCGAATAAGACCAAGATAACGTCGATTGTCAGCTCAAGCGTGCCCGTCAGGCGAAGGAAAGTTCGAACGACCCACCCTCTTTGTCCGGTGGTATGGGGCGTCGGCCGAATGGGCTCTTGCAACGTTGGCGGGATCGGACCGGTCTCTTTGTCCACAACTCATCCCCAGTTTGACCGCGTGCGATGCTCCACCTTATGGCGAGTTGATTGCCAAGGGACGCTCGCGTTGCTTGTGCAACCTAAGGGGTATCACGGAACCGGTCAAGATAGTTTCCGTAACCGCCCCCTACGGGACGCTTTTCCGGCCTCCACGGCGCCGATGATTTGCGGCCCGTTGCGGAGTTCGTCGATGCGGATACTGTTGCCTAAGCGGGCTGCTTAAATTCGAAGATAACCTTCACCGAATCGTGACGAGCGCCGCCCGGCTGCCGTCTTAATCCCGCCCAACACGCGGCTTGTTGTTGTGATGCTTCCGAGGCTGGCGTCCACCCGTGAAAACTGTCTACCCTTGGACACGATGATTCTCCGATGGCCGAGCCGCACCGATCCGCGCTTTGTGCTCGGACCGGCATTGGCTGTTTTGCTGCCGCTCGCTGCGGATTGGGTGGCGTTTGCCCAGACCGCGCCGCCGGCGGCGCAAAGTCCGTCCCCGTCCGCCACGCCGGCTCAAGCCGACGCCGACGCCCTCAAAGCCCACGATCAGGAGCTCGAAGCCGCCCGCGCCGCCCAGCGCGAGGCCGAGCAAAACCAGGACAAGCTCCGGCGCGAGATCGAGGCGCTCGGCGCCGACCGCCGCGCGCTCAACACTCAGCTCATCGACACCGCCGCGCGGGTGCGCGATGTCGAAGCAAGCATCGAGGCGACGCAGGCGCGCCTCAAGCCACTCGACGACCGCGAGCATTTGTTCACGACGTCGCTCGCGGACCGGCAAACCGCCATCGTGGAAATCCTCGCTGCCCTGCAACGGATCGGGCGCCGGCCGCCGCCGGCGCTCCTCGTCGAGCCGGAGGACGCGCTCAAGGCGGTGCGCACCGCCATCACGCTCGGCGCCGTGGTGCCGCAGATGCGGGCGCAGGCCGACGCCATCGCCGGCGACCTCGCCGACCTCCTGCGCGTGCGCAAGGACATCGACGGCGAGCGCGAACGGCTCGCGCGCGATCTTGCTCTGCTCGGCCGCGAGCAATTGCGCATGAACATGCTGATCGACGAACGGCAAAGCAAACAATCGGCCGCCGAGCAGGCGCTGGACGCCGAGCGCCAACGCGCCGCCGATCTGGCGCATCAGGTCGACAGCCTCAAGGATCTCATTGCCAAGCTCGAAGCCAACGCCGACAGCGCGACTCGCGCCGCGCACGAGGCCGCGCGCGCCGCCGAGGACGGGCGGCCGAACCTCGCCGCGCTCAACGATCCGGGTCGGCTCACGCCGGCGGTTCCGTTCGCCACGATGCGCGGGCATTTGCGCCTGCCGGTGAACGGCGCCAGAATCCGCGAATTCGGCACCGCCGACAGCATTGGTGGAACTCAGAAGGGAATTTCCATCGCCGCCCGCTCAGGTGCGCAAATTACCTCCCCCTGCGACGGTTGGGTAGTTTACGCCGGGCCGTTTCGAAGCTATGGGCAACTCTTGATCCTGAACGCCGGCGGCGGCTATCATGTTCTGTTAGCGGGGATGGAGCGGATTTCGGTCGATATCGGCCAATTCGTGCTCACAGGTGAACCCGTAGCAGTTATGGGCGGCGGATCGCAGGTGTCCGCTTCCGCGGCGACCAGATCGAAGCCACCTGTACTTTACGTGGAGTTCCGCAAGGACGGCGCTCCCATCGATCCCAGCCCGTGGTGGGCGACAAACGAAGGCGAAAAGGTTCGCGGATGATGCGCAAAACTTCCCTCATTCTGGTCGGAGCGATCGCGGGCGCTGGGCTCTCGCTGCTCGCGACTCAGCCCCACATCGCGTTCGTCGGTTCGAGCGCCAAAGCGGCGGCTTCCGATACCTACCGGCAGCTCAATCTGTTCGGCGACGTGTTCGAGCGCGTCCGCGCCGATTACGTCGAGAAGCCGGACGACGCCAAGCTCGTCGAATCGGCGATCAACGGCATGCTGGCCGGGCTCGATCCGCATTCGAGCTACATGGACCCCAAAAGCTTCCGGGACATGCAGGTGCAGACCCGCGGCGAATTCGGCGGTCTCGGCATCGAAGTGACCATGGAAGACGGCCTGGTGAAGGTCGTGGCGCCGATCGACGAGACGCCGGCGGCCAAGGCCGGCGTGATGGCGAACGACATTATCACCAAGCTCGACGACGAGCAGGTGCAGGGTCTGACCCTCAATCAGGCGGTCGACAAGATGCGCGGCCCTGTCAATACCAAGATCAAGCTCACGATCATGCGCAAGGGCTCCGACAAGCCGATCGACGTGTCGATCGTGCGCGACGTGATTCGGGTGAAGTCGGTGCGCTCGCATTCCGAGGGCGACGACGTCGGCTATATCCGCATCACTCAGTTCAACGAGCAGACCACGGACGGCCTGAAAAAGTCGATCAGCGACCTGACGAGCCAGCTCGGCGCCGAGAAGATCAAAGGCTTCGTCATTGATCTGCGCAACAATCCGGGCGGCCTGCTCGATCAGGCGATTTCGGTGTCGGACGCCTTCCTCGACAAGGGCGAGATCGTCTCGACCCGCGGCCGCAATGCCGAGGAGACCCAGCGCTTCAACGCTCGGCCGGGCGATCTGACCAAGGGCAAGCCGGTCATCGTCTTAATCAATGGCGGCTCGGCCTCGGCGTCGGAAATCGTCGCCGGCGCGCTGCAGGATCACAAGCGCGCGACGCTGATCGGCACCCGCTCGTTCGGCAAGGGCTCGGTGCAGACGATCATTCCGCTCGGCGCCGGCAATGGCGCGCTGCGGCTGACCACGGCGCGCTACTTCACGCCGTCCGGCCGCTCGATCCAGGCCAAGGGCATTACGCCCGACATCGAGGTGCAGCAGGACGTGCCGGACGACCTCAAGGCGCGGACCGACTCCAAGGGCGAGGCGTCGCTGCGCGGCCATCTCAAGGCGGAAGGCAGCGAAGAGTCCGGCTCGCAATCCTACGTGCCGCCGGACGAGAAGGATGACCGAGCGCTCAAGACGGCGATGGATCTCCTCCGCGGCGCCACCACCGACGCCGCCTTCCCGCCGAACCCAAAGGCCGCCGTTCCCAACTGACGCGGCAGATTTTGCGGATATCCGATCGGGGCGGCGATGAGCCGCCCCGATTTTTTTGTCGGATCAGCCGGCTGCCGCAGCGGCTGCTCAAAGCGCCGTCAAGGCCGGTATTACCGTGATAAGCTCCGGCACATGTGATTCGCGACGGCATCTTGATGCGAGGCCAGGCCACGGGGCCCGAAATACGCCCGGGAACCAACCATGACCGCCGATGACCTGAGCGCGCCGCTCGGCCAGCGCAAGCGAAAGCCGCGCCCGCGCCTTGCGATACCGGTGCCGCAGCTCATCGTCGCGGCGCTGGCGCTTTTTCTCGGCGTGTTCGCGCTGTGGGGTGTCGTCAACGACAATCCTTATGGCGGCGAACCGATGGTCGCGGTGCCGATCGACGTGCACGTCGCCGCGAAAAAGCCGGACGCGCCGGCCCCGCCGCGATCCTCCGGCGCCGCGCGGCCGGCCGAAGGCGGCGACGCCAAGTCTGCCGCCGCGTTGGCGCCCGCCCAACCGGCGGCGCGCGTCCAGGCTCCAGCAGCGAACACCACGACGGTCACGATCATCGACGGCAAGACCGGCGCGCGCCAGGACGTCGTGATCCCCGGCGGGCCGTCGACGCCGAATACGCCGAGCCCGCCGGAGCACGACGCCGTCGATCAGCGGTTCGTCGAAATGACGCCTCACGGGCCGATCCCGAAGATCGCCAGCGACGGCGTACGGCCGGCCGAGGCGTTCGCCCGGCCGGTGAAGCCGCCGCCGGGCAAGCCAGATGCGCCGCGCATAGCCCTGATCGTCGGCGGTCTCGGCGTCAGCGCGGGCTCAACCGCGGAAGCCATCGCCAAGCTGCCGGGCGCCGTGACGCTCGCCTTCATGCCGTACAGCGCCGATATCGAACGGCTGGTGGCGCGCGCCCGCGACGCCGGTCACGAGGTGCTGCTGCAATTGCCGATGGAGCCGTTCAATTATCCCGACAACGATCCGGGCCCGCAGACGCTCCTGACTACGGTGACGCCGGAACAGAATCTCGACCGGCTGTATTGGCTGATGAGCCGGTTCCAAGGCTATGTCGGCGTGACCGTCGCCATGGGCGCGCGCTTTACCGCCTCCGAACAGTCGTTCGCGCCGATCCTGCGGGAGACCGCCAAGCGCGGGCTAATCTTCCTCGACGACGGCACCAATCCGCGCAGCGTTGCCGCCCGCATCGCCGGCGGCGACAATCTGCCGTTCGCCAAGGCCGAGATCGTGGTCGACACGGTGCCGACCCCGGTCGAGGTCGAGCATGCGCTGGGGCGGCTGGAATTGGCGGCGCGTGAGCGCGGCATCGCCATCGGTACGTCCTCGGCCCTGCCGGTGTCGATCGAGCACATCGCCAAATGGGCGAAAGCGCTGGAAAGCCGCGGCATTCTCCTGGTTCCGATTACCGCCGCGGTGGCGAGAGCGAAGCAGACCAAGAGGGGGAATGGCGAATTGGCGAATGGCGAATAGATTAAAGTCGCCCGTTGCTCTATTCGCTATTTGCCACTCCCCATTCGCGTTTCTTTGCCGATGACATCCTTGGAAAATCTGCCCTATCGTCCCTGCGTCGGCGTGATGGTGCTCAACTGCGCCGGCCTCGCTTTCATCGGGCGCCGCACCGAAGGTCCCGAGCACATCGACCTGACCCATGTCTGGCAGATGCCGCAGGGTGGCATCGATCCCGGCGAGGACCCTTGGCCGGCGGCGCTACGCGAGCTGCACGAGGAAACCAATATCTCTTCCGTCTAACGTCTCGGCGAGATCGCCGAATGGCTTACTTACGAC
>Ga0116134_1001388_pt1 | contig 12279 bp, 13 predicted proteins | sample June2015DPH_19_5_FD_89737 | JGI IMG/M metagenome (GOLD analysis project Ga0116134, IMG submission 89737) | Peatland microbial communities from SPRUCE experiment site at the Marcell Experimental Forest, Minnesota, USA - June2015DPH_19_40 | ecosystem: Environmental > Terrestrial > Soil > Wetlands...
AATTGCCGCCGAAATTCTCACCGTGCCGGTGGACCGCATCCGGATTGAGCCGCCCGACACCGACCGCAATGCTTACGAGTGGCAGACCGTGGGCTCGCACGTGACATGGGGGTGCGGCAACGCTGTCAAAGCTGCCGCGCTCGATGTGCGGGAGAAGATGTTCGCGGTGGTCGAGCGGGCTCTGGGCTTGTCCCGCGACACGCTTTACCTTGAAGCCGAGAAGGTCAAGTGCCGGGCCCGCCCGGACTTTGAACTGCCGTTGCGGGACTTCGTCATCAGCGGCATTCAGACGCCGCAGGGAAACTTTATTGGCGGACCCATTCTCGGCAGTGGCGTGTTCATGCCTGAGTTCACATCGGCCTTGAGCGATCCGGAAACCAGCCAGGGCGGTCACCCCAACGTTCATTACACGGTGGGCGCCGCCGCCGCCATTTTGGAGATCGACAAACAAACCGGCCGGATGCGGGTGCTCAAAGCGGTCCTCGCGGTGGATGCCGGCAAAGCGATTCATCCTGAATTGGTGAAAGGACAGGTCGTGGGCGGGATGCTGCAAGGCCTGGCGACGGTCCTGTACGAGGACATCCGTTATGACCTGAGAGGCAAGTTATTGAATGCCAATTTCACCGACTACAAAATTCCGACGGCGCTGGATGTGCCGGACGAGATTGTGCCGATTATCGTGGAGGTGCCGCAGCCGGACGGTCCGTTCGGGGCGCGCGGGATTGGCGAACATACGATGATCCCGGCTGCGGCCCTGGTGGCCAACGCCGTGGAAGATGCCGTCGGCCTGAGAATCAAACGCCTGCCGCTCACGGCGGAGAAAGTGGCCCTGGAATTACGCGGGATTTCGTATGACGATGTGAAAGGATCATACATGGGGCTGTGCTTTGCGGGCCAGCCCGATGCCTACGATTTTCGCACAACCGGTGGACGGAAAAAGTGACGAGCGCCGAGTTCGGCAGCGGCTCCCTCGCCGCGTGAGGTTGAAAACCTTTTACGCGGAACTCCCAGATCCGGGACGCCAAACCGGTCAGGGGGGAAATGTGTCAAAACTAGGGACCGCCCCCTTTTCGATTCGTAGAGAAAAGTGTCCAAACTAGGGTTTGACCCCTTTTCCTTGCCTGCTCGCAACACCGACTTTGTCGCGTGCTCGCGGAAACGGAGTTTATCGGAGTTGGATGTTTTCCTATTTCAGCCTTCAGCCTTTCCCATTCCGCCATCTTCGCCTCTGGGCCGCCACAAAAAATAAACCGGCACACCCGCCAGCACGATCAACAGCCCGGGCCAGGTGGTCTGCGTCCTGTAAAAGAGCAGCACGACCATGACGACGCTCGCGCCCATGATGTAGAGCGCCGGCAACACGGGGTAACCGAACGCGCGATACGGTCGCTCGGCCTCCGGCCGTTTCCGGCGCAAAACAAAAATCCCGATGATGGTGAGCACGTAAAACACCAGCGTGGCGAATACGACGTAATCGAGCAGGTTGCTATACAGATTGCCGTATTGCTCCGCGTGTGTTGACGGATCCAGCAAGGGCGCGCCGGAGGCGTCGCGCAGACGGATCCGGGGCAACACCAGCAGCGACGCCCACACACCTTGCAGCCCGAGACCCGCAGCCGGCACGTGGCAGGCGTTCAGCCGGCCCGTGGCCTTGAAGAACAGCCGGTCGCGCGCCATCGCGTAATAGACCCGTGCCCCGGTCAGGATCAGGCCGTTGTTGCAGCCGAAAGTTGAAACCAGGATGGCGATGGCCATGATCCCGGTGCCGGCGCCGCTGAACACCGTGTTCATGGCTGCCGTGGCGACACGATCATCGGGCGCATGTTGAATTTGTTCCAGCGGCAGCAGGCAGAGATAGGCCACGTTCACCAACAGGTAGAGCGCGATCACCAGCGCGGTGCCCCAGAAAAGCGAAAGCGGGATGTTGCGTTTCGGTTCCTTCACCTCCCCGGCGGTGAACGTGATGCTCTCCCAGGCCACGGAAGAAAACAGCGAACCGACCTGGGCGACACAGAAGGCGATCAACAACCCGAATCCGCCCGCCGCCGTGACGGTGGAAAGGAAAGGCAAATCCGGCTGGATCGGCGTCACGCCGCGCGGTGTCCATCAATCGCTGAAATTGGAACGAACGCATCGGCGTTGCGTCCGATCAGCGCGCCGACGACGATCAACGCCATCAGCGACAGGATTTTTGATGAGGTGAAAATGTTCTGGATGATTTTTCCGAGCTTCAATCCGCGGGTGTTGATGAAGGTCAGCAACCCAATGAGGAGGATGGCAACCAGTTGCTGCGTCGAAAGGCTGAGGGCATAACCGGCTGGGAGATTCACCGGCCGGATGATCCAGGCGGTAGGCGAAACCGACGGCAGCAGGACGCCAAGAAACCGGGCGAAGGCGACCGCGACCGCCGCGATCGTTCCGGTCTGGATCACCAGGAACAGCGTCCAGCCGTAGAGAAAACCCCAGAGCGGACTATAGGCTTCGCGCAGATAAACGTATTGTCCGCCCGCTCGCGGCATCATGGCGGCCAGCTCGCCGTAGCCCAGGGCGCCGATGAGGGTGAGCGCGCCGGTGAAGAGCCACACGAGCAGGAGCCAGCCGGCCGAACCGACTTGCCGCGAAATGTCCGCCGAAACGATGAAGATGCCCGACCCGATCATCGAGCCAGCGACAATCATGGTGGAATCCAGCAGGCCAAGACCTTGAACGAATTTATCGTCAGTGCGGGCGGCGGTAACCGTGTCTGGCATAGTTTTGGCTGATCAAGGGTTGATCGCTGACGAGTGGAGTTAACCATTGGACGATTCTCTCGGGCAATTCAAAAGGATGACGAATGGCCAAAAGAAATTTCCGGATAGATTCGCCGGACTTGGGCCGCTTCCAGTTTTTCATCCTCACGGCGCAAGAACCCAAACCCGGGATGCCAAACCAGTCAGGGGAAAAATGTGTCATTGCCGGGGACCGGCCTCTTTTTTGCCGCGTGGCGCAGCTTTACGCGGTCACAATTCTAGGACCCTTTCACTTTCACAATTGCGTCAAGACCATGGTTTGACCCCTTTCTGGGGTGATTATTGCGTTTGCACAATGAAGCGACTTACGCTACGATGTGCAAACGAAAAAATGAAGCAATCCAAATCCCAATCCCGTATGTTCGGGTCGGCTGACGCCTTCATTGACCAGCGTCTGGCCTCGGGGCGCGTGGCTTTCCCGCTGGCGGATTTGGTCAAAGAAACCGGATTGTCGGTGACGGCCGCCAGAAATCAGTTGTTGCGGCTGGGAAACCGGGTGACGAGAGTTTCGCCACGACAACAGTTTTTTCTGATCATCAGTCCTGAACACCGTGCGGTGGGTGCTCCGCCGGTAGCGTGGTGGCTGCACGATTATTTTCAATGGTTGGGTCAGCCGTATTATCTGGCGCTTCAGTCGGCAGCCAGTTCATTCGGTTCAAATCCGCAGGCATTGCAGGTGACGCAGGTGATGACAAAGATTCCGCGCCGCTTCCTTGAGATCGGCCGTGTTCGCGTCCAGTTCTTTGTGAAGCGCACCGTGGAGCAGACACCCACACAGCCATTGGCGAATGCTTTTGCGCCGTTGCAAGTCAGCACGCCAGAGGCAACCACTTTTGATTTGATCCGATACGCCGCGCGCATTGGTGGAATTGGCCGGACGGCTGAAACCATCGCTCCGCTGTTGCCGCTCATGCGCCCGGCCGAATTGCGGCAGGTGCTGAAAATTGAAAACGAACCGACCACGGCCCAGCGCCTGGGTTTTGTGCTGGAAAATTTGAGGGCAACCAATTTGGCCAAGGTCGTTCAGGATTGGCTGCCGTCTGCTTTGATTTTAGTGCCGCTGGTTCCGGGTTTGCGCGGTGATGCTCCTGAAATTAAACGTTGGAGAATTCTTAACAACGCCGTCGAGTTTGGACAATGATGACGCCCATCACGCGCCGGGATGTCATCGCCCATCAATCGGTCGTTCCGTGGCCGAGCCAGGTTCAAGTCGAGCAGGATTTATTATTGTGCCGGGCGATGGTCGCGTTGTTCGATGATCCGTTTTTGCAGAGCCAGATTGCCATGCGCGGCGGCACGTTGCTGCACAAGGTTCATCTCGCGCCGGCATCCCGTTACAGCGAGGACATTGATCTGGTCGTGGTTGGTAATCGTCCGGAGAGTCATGTTCGCAAGGCGCTCAATCGCGTTTTGAGCGGTGTGCTGGGAGCTCCGAAGCAGTCAGTGTGGGGCGATCTCAAACTGGCCATCCGCAACACCGTGAAACCTTCGCGGGTGCTGCGGATAACTTTTGCCATTCCTTCCCTCGTGGAACCGGGAACGAACCTGGAAATTGTGGTGGAGGCCAATGTCACTGAGCGCACACCACATCTTCCGGTGATCAAAATCCCGTTTGAATTTCCATTTCGAGATTCGCCGGTGCGGACGCAGATCAAGGGCTATGACATCCACGAAATGTTGAGGACAAAACTGCGGGCATTGTTTCAGCGTCGGCGCGGCCGGGATTTGTTTGACCTTTATTGGGCGCTGACATTGGCCAAACCACCAGTTGTTCCCGCCAAGATTATCGAGTCGTTTCAGCATTATCTTAAATTGGAAGGCAGCGTTGCCGGACGGTCGGAGTTTGTTGCGATTCTGGACACGCATCTGGCCGACCGTGGATTTTGTTCGGACATGAACCCGTTGCTTCGGGCGGGAATCACTTATGACCCGCAGCAAGCCGGGGACTATGTGAAAACCAAACTGCTCTCCTTGTTGCCGGAACGCTGAGAGGTTTTTGAACGGGAATTACCGGGATTTCCTGACGGAATTTAAGGCGATAGCGGCGGCGGAAGGGGTGTGAAAGATAAATTCCACCTTTCCGGCGACATGGCGGCGTGGCAGGATTGGCTCATGGCTAAAGAGACGAAACAAAGCAAAAATTCGGCGGCGGGCATGTGAAATGAAGGGCGAGTACGTGAAGAAATGGTTGGGGAAGCTGACAAAGCTGAATGCGGCCTCGGGGCGCGGGGAATATCAGGGCAAAGCGCCGCACAAGCCGCTGCTCCTGCTTTGCCTGCTCGACATGGCGGAAGCTGGGGAACTGGGCGGGCGCATTTTCACACGAACCGCCGGGCTCGTGCTGCGTTTCAAATCCTACGGCGCACTGGTGTCAGAACGGTGGCCGACGCGGCTGGATTTGCGAATGCCATTCTTTTACCTGCGCACGCAAGGATTCTGGCAGGCGTTCACGTTGGAAATGACGCCGGCGCAGTCGCCGGAGTCGTGCTTCGTTTGCGATCTGCATGAGGAGTTCTTTGACCTGCTCGCCGACGCGGACTTTCGTTTGAAGGCGCGTCTGCTGTTGGTGTCACGATACTTTGAACCGCGTGAGCGAGTCGCAATGCTGGTGAGTATGGGGCTTTGCGCCGACGGGGTGGAGAAGACAGAGCAAAAAATATCCGTGTTGAATGAGGAGGCGGAGGAGGCGGCGCGCAAGAAAGGCCGGAGCGCACGATTCGCGGTGCAAGTGGTGTCGCGTTACAAGTTTGCCTGCGCGCTGACGGGGCTTTGCTGCGTGACGGCTGATGGCGGGACGATCGTGGATTCGGCGCATATCGAACCGTTCGCGGAATCGCAAAATGATGATATTGAAAACGGCCTGGCGCTCTGCAAGAACGCGCACTGGATGTTTGATGAAGGGTTGTGGTCGGTGCGTGGTGACGGGCGGGTGGTGCTTGCACCGCAGCGGTTCACTGAGAACGGGCCAGAGGGATTACGATTGCAGCCGTATGCCGGCCGGTTGCTGCAATTCGCAGCGGGAGTTTCGCTGCGCCCGAATGCGGAATATTTCGCGCGACATCGAGTGTTTCATGGGATGAGCACACGCGCCGACTGTGGCATTATTTGTAATGAGACCTTGTATTAACTCCGACTTGCCTCATATCACTCGATTCATCAACACTCTGGGCCATGCAAAATAATGTGAATTTGCTCATCACAGCTGTTCTATGCATTTTGCCAATCGCATTTGCGCTGATGGTTATTTACAGGAAGCGCAAAGAACAACGCGATTTTAATTGCGCTCCATTCAAGGAATTGCAGCGTCGGCCTGCCGGTGAGACCATCCGCCTCAAGCTCGAGGCCTTGGATGATAAAATCAACGATGAAACCATGTGGCTGGTCTTGTTCCCGGTTTTGTTGGTTTTCGGTCTGTTCACCCAGCATCCCAAAGATTGGATAATGCCGGCGCTGTTTTTTGTCATTTCAGCCGGGGCGGCAGCGTTCTTTGGAGTCAGGTTGTTCAAGCTGTTGCGTGCAAGAGCCAATTACCGGCTGGGTTTTGAAGGCGAGCGATTTGTCAGCGAAGAGCTGTCGCGTTTGATGGTGCTCGGTTTTGAGATTTACCACGACGTTCCGTTTGACGGTTTCAACATCGATCACGTCCTAGTTGGCCCGCACGGCGTGTTTGTCGTGGAAACCAAAACCCGTCGCAAGCCGGTGAATGAATCGGGTGACAAAAAATTTCGGGTTCAGTTTGACGGAAAATTTTTGCAGTGGCCTTGGGGAGCCGACAGCTACGGAATTGAGCAGGCCAAAAATAATGCGAAAACGCTGGCGACCTGGTTGAGTTCAGCCACCGGAGAAAATTTGTGGGCAACACCAATTCTGACCCTGCCTGGCTGGCTGGTGGAACGCAAGGCTCCAAGCGATGCGATTCACGTTTTGAATCCGAAAGAAATCTATCAAGTTTGCGCGTCGCAACCGGAAAAGCTCACTGAACCGCAAATCCGGCGTATCTGTCATCAGTTGGATCAAAAATGTCGAATTGCTGTGTCTTGAGTTGTGTTTGTGATCTCGCCATGCCAATTGTCTCTTGATTGTAATCTGGTGAACAGTCGGGCGTCGGTTTCGCCGCTGGCGACGGCACGGACGGACGCATCCAAGACGAGCACGTCCCCTTTGCGGAAGCCGACGAGATCGCGAGTCAAATATAAGTGTGGAGCCATCGGCACTTTTCGCGTTGGCGAGCAGTGGGCAAGCGGTATCCGAGCAGAAACCAATTTCTGAACGGGCAGCCAAACAGGTGAAGATTCCGGTGAAACTCTGACCCCGAATCGCAGCAAACCCCTGTAAATACAGGTGATTTAACTAGGCGAGGAGCGCAATCGAACCGAACTTTGACTCCGTTAGCAGTTCCTGCGGCAGATTGGCTACAAACTCTGAGTGTGCCCCGGCAGCGTATGCCGGGTGCGCAGCGTTGCCGGAGCGCCCGAAGATGAAGCTCATCCCAATCCAGGTCGAATGTTACGCCGGGACCAAGGCCGACGAGACGCCGCGTCGCTTCTTCCGGGAAGCACAGCCCGTCGAGGTGGAGGAAGTCCTCGACCGTTGGCATCAGGTCGAGAGCAAACCGGAATGGCCTCGCGCCGATTATTTCAAAGTGCGGGGCGCGGACGGGCATGAGTATCTGCTCAAACACGATCTTGAAGCGGATGAATGGTTTCTGGGAAGGCAATGGTGATCATGCGCACTGTGCCTATTCACGAACTGCTGAACCGCATCCGCTGGGACGCGGAGTTTGCGCGCGGGAACTTCGAGCTGGGCTACTTTGACCGGGTTGAGGAACGGATCATCGTGGTTCCGTTTGCGGAGGTAAGTTTTCCCCGCGATGACCGGCAAGCGTTCCGGCTTGTGGATGGGGAGGGGCGGATTCATCGCGTGCCGTTTCACCGCGTTCGGGAAGTCTTTAAAGACGGCCAGCGCATTTGGCATCGGCCAGAGGGAACGGGATGAATGGCCGTTTCCCTGCAGCCTGCTGTTCATTGGCCGGCGCGTGCTTTTTTCAGGCTCGCTCTGCTGCCCTGCGGGAATTGGCAGGAACCCCCACCCGGGCTGTGACCAGTTTCTTCGGTTTGCGCGGGCGAGGGACAGGGACAGCGTTCGTCGAGGCGGTGAAAATGAACACGCAGCGGCTGACGCCGAACCGCGGCGCGGTTTGAAAAGTGGAAAAAGGAAAACCATCCGCTGCTGGAGGCCATCAGGCGGAATCAGTGAGCGGTGGGGCGTGGTGCGCGAAATCCCTGCAATTTGCATTGAGCAAAGGCGCGCGGATGCGTATTGTGGGTTTGCCCTGCGCGAGTAGCTCAATTGGATAGAGCGTCGGCCTCCGGAGCCGAAGGTTGTGGGTTCGACCCCCGCCTCGCGTACCAGTCTTCGCTGGCCGGCAGCGGCCAGCTATGGCTCGGCAAGCCATCATTTCGTGTTTGACGGCGGGGCGCGGAAGGGCGAAAAGAAGCTTGTCCATGAAACTTAAAAACTGGGTTCTGTGGTTGTGTGTGGTGGTGCTTTTGGCCGGCGAATTTTTTCTGTTTTCGGCAAACCGGCAGAAGGACGCGGCCCAGGTTGCCTTGCGCGAGGCCAGACAGGAGGCCGATCAAATGCGCGCCCAGTTGGACCAGCTCAAAAATTCGAGTGTCGCCACGTTGAGCGCGGAAAACGCCCGGCTGCGCGCCGAAAATCAGAATTTATCCCAAAAATTTTCCCAACTGCAAAATGAGAACAACCGGTTGCGCGGGACGAATCAGCAACTAACGCTGCAATTACAGACCTCGCGCGATTCCGCACAACAGCAGCAGGAGCAGTTGCAGCAAATGCAGGCCGAAAATCAGCAAGCCAACACCGTGCCTGAACCATCAGCGGAACAATCGATGTCGCCAGCCGCCCAGCGCAACGTCTGCATCAACAATCTCCGGCAAATTGAGGTGGCCAAACAGCAATGGGCCTTGGAAAATGACAAAACTGCCGATGCCATTCCGTTCGCCGAGGACCTGTTGCCGTATTTATCCAACATGGTTTTCCCGGTTTGCCCTTCCGGCGGCACCTATACGATCAATGCTGTCGGTGTGCCGCCGACTTGTTCAGTCCCCGGCCACGTCCTGCCGCAGTGATCCGCCTTTTTTCAATTTTCATTCTTGGCTTTTGCCGTCATTCACCTAGACTCTTTGTTTCATGATTGACACAGACATTGAATTATTGAAGGGCATCGCAAACCAGTTGCGGATTCACTCGATCACCTCAACGACTGCGGCGGGCAGCGGACACCCGACTTCGTGCTGCTCGGCGGCCGACGTGATGGCCACGCTGTTCTTCGGCCACATGCGTTACGACGCGAAGAATCCGCATTATTACAACAACGATCGTTTCATCCTTTCCAAAGGTCACGCCGCGCCGCTGCTTTATGCCGCGTGGGCGGAAACCGGTTTGTTCCCGACCAGTGAGTTGTTGAAGCTCCGCCAGTTCGGTTGCGACCTCGAAGGTCATCCGACGCCGCGGCTGCCGTTCGTGGACGTGGCGACCGGCTCGCTGGGCCAGGGCTTGAGCGTTGGCGCCGGCATGGCGCTGGCCGCGCGGCTCGACCATCTGGATTACAACACCTACGTCCTCCTCGGCGACGGCGAAATCGCCGAAGGCGCGGTCTGGGAAGCGGCGTCGTTCGCGGGTGTTTACAAGCTCAACAATTTGATCGCCATCGTGGACGACAACCGTCTCGGCCAGAGCCAGGCAACGGCGTTCGGCCATGACGTCGGCGTTTATCGAAAACGTTTTGAAGCCTTCGGCTGGCGCGTCGAGGACATTGACGGCCACGACATCGAGGAGATCCTGGAAGTGCTCGGCGGCGTCGGGCTGAACGATCAACCGCTCTGCATCATCGCCAAAACCTACAAGGGCGCGGGGGTTTCATTTTTGCAGGACAAGGACGGCTGGCACGGCAAGCCCCTGAACAAGGAAGAGGCCGGGAAAGCCGTCGCCGAACTTCAGCCCAGTGCAAAATCCGGCATCGGCGTTCCGATTCCCGCGCCGGCCCAATTGCCCGCGCCGAACAACGCCGCGCCCGCGGGTTATCCGCCAATCAATTACAAACCCGGCGACCCGGTCGCGACGCGCGAAGCCTACGGCGCCGCGCTCGAACGCATCGGCGGAGTGGACCCGCGCGTTGTGGCGATGGATGGCGACACCAAAAATTCCACGTTCGCGGAAAAGTTTTTCAAGAAGTTCCCGGACCGTTTTACGGAATGTTTCATTGCCGAGCAAAACATGGTCGGCGTGGCCACCGGTTTTGGCGCGCGTGGCAAGGTGCCGTTCGCGTCCACGTTCGCGTGTTTTTTCACCCGCGCGTATGACCAGATTCGCGTCGCGGGCATTTCGCAGGCGAACCTCAAGCTCGTCGGCTCACACGTCGGCGTGAGCATCGGCGAAGACGGTCCGTCGCAAATGGCGCTCGAAGACATTGCCATGATGCGCGCGATCGCCGGCAGTGTGGTGCTGTATCCCAGCGACGCCGTGAGCACGGAAAAGCTGGTCGAACAGATGGCGCAAACGAAGGGGATTTGTTTCCTGCGCACGTCACGTCCGAAGACCCCGGTGATTTACGGCAACGACGAACCATTCCCGATTGGCGGTGCCAAAGTGGTGCGCCAGAAGGCGGGCGACAAGGTCACCGTCGTCGGCGCGGGCGTGACGCTGCACGAAGCGCTGAAGGCCGCCGAAGCGTTGAAAGCCGAAGGCATCGGCATCACGGTCATTGACGCTTACAGCATCAAGCCGCTCGGCCGGGATGTTATCAAGGCTGCCGCGCAAAAAACCGGCAACACCGTCATCACCGTTGAAGACCATTACCTCGAAGGCGGTTTGGGTGACGCGGTCGCGGGCGAACTCGGCGTGGACGGAATCAAAGTCCACAAGCTCGCGGTGACGGCGCTGCCCCGTTCCGGCAAACCAGGGGAATTGCTGGCGCACTTCGGCATTGACGCCGCGGGCATTGTGAAAAAGGTCAAATCCCTGGGCTGATTTGGCGCGGGAGGTGCTTTGGGTTGAAGCAGCAACGAAGCCTGTACCTTTCGTTGCTGCCGGAATTTTTTCCGCGAAGGATCAAACCATGCCATACCACGGGAGATATCTTTGGATTATTTTGCTGATGGCTGGTTTTTGTTTTGGCCTGTCGCTGTCGGCGCGGGGAGATGTTTGTGCCATTTGCGGCCGGCCCATTAACGGCACGTTTTACCTCGTCACCGACAAGGTCACCGGTGAGCAAAAAGAGGTCTGTTCCGACTGCATAAAGTTGCCCCGGTGTTCCATCTGCGGTTTGCCCGTCATCAAGGAAACCGGCCTGGAATTGCCCGACGGGCGTTACCTTTGCGCCCGTGACGCCAGGACGGTGGTGCTGAAGGCCGACGATGCCAGACACATTTGCAGCCAGGTCAAGGATGACCTCGACCGGTTGTTTTCCCGTTTCACGTCGTTCCCGACGAATGTGGATGTCTCGGCCATCGATCGCGTAGATGTGGATTCCATGTTTATTACGGAAGGCCATAATTTTGAAAGCCCCGACCTGCTGGGTTGCATCCGTCCCGAGACGGTCAACGACCAGACCCGATACAAAATGAGCCTGCTGACCGGGCTGCCGCTGGCCCAGTTGAAGGAAACTTGTGCCCACGAATATTCCCATGCCTGGGTGGGCGAAAATGTGCCAAAGGAGCGGAGGGCGAGATTGGGTCGCGACGCCGAGGAGGGTTTCTGCGAGCTGGTCGGTTATTTGTTGATGGATTCACAAAACGAAGAGGTGGAAAAAAAGCGGGTCCTGCAAAATCATTACACCCGCGGCCAGATTGACCTGTTCATTGAAGCGGAGAAGCGATACGGGTTCGACCAAGTCCTGGACTGGATGAAATATGGCGAGGCCGCGCAATTGGAAGCAGGTCATGTGGACGAACTCAGGAACGCCAAGATGCCTTCGGCAAAGCCAGTTGCCAATAATCCCGCCATTTATATCAACAACAATAACACCAACCAGCCGGCGACTGCCCCGGCCACCATCAAACTTCAGGGGGTTTTGTGGGGAAACCAGCCCGTGGCCATCATCAATGGCCTTTCCTTTTTTCCCAATGAACTGAAACAGGTGAAACTCGGGGGAACCAATGTGACCATTCGTTGTCTGGAAATTGGGAAAAAGTCGGTTCGCATTCAGAACATTGATTCTGGAACGGAACAGGAACTTCTCCTGCCACCCAATTGAAATTCCGGGCGCCACGGTTGCCGGAACCCGGGCTTTCTTCCCGTTTTCCTTTAAGCTTTGCCGCTTTGCGTCCTGGCAGTTCAAATTTCCACCCATGTCAAAACTCTTTAGAAATGTCCCCTAGTTAACTCACGAGAGAATGTCCCCTTCGTTGGTTGTTGTTCGTTGCACTCTTTCCCCGGCTGGGGTTGCGGGACGCAGGGAGGCCGGAGCGTA
>Ga0116134_1001390_pt1 | contig 12265 bp, 8 predicted proteins | sample June2015DPH_19_5_FD_89737 | JGI IMG/M metagenome (GOLD analysis project Ga0116134, IMG submission 89737) | Peatland microbial communities from SPRUCE experiment site at the Marcell Experimental Forest, Minnesota, USA - June2015DPH_19_40 | ecosystem: Environmental > Terrestrial > Soil > Wetlands >...
GGGGCTGGACAAGAAAATTGCGCCGCGCTGCCTGCAACCAGGCGCCGGCATGGGTGGAATTTTTGCCGAGACTGACATGGAGTCGATCACCGGTCTGGCACGAGAGAACCATGTCGACCTGAAAGTGCTGAATGCTGCCCGCCAAGTGAACATGAACCTCGCGGACCGGCTTTTGCAGAAAGTGGCCGCTGCGCTCGACACCGTGCAGAACAAGGACGTCGGCATTCTCGGGCTGGCGTTCAAGCCGAACACCAACTCAGTGGCGGGATCGGCTTCCGTTCAACTGGCGCAGAACTTGCTCGCCGGGGGAGCTCGCGTACGGGCTTACGATCCAGTGGCGATTCCCGATGCGCGCCTGCAACTGAACGGCATGGTGAAATACTGCGAATCCGCCTACGGAGCTTGCGAAGGAGTGGATGCCCTGATCGTCGCCACGGGCTGGCCTGAGTTCCGTACGCTCGATTTCGCCAAAATCCGCCACCTGGTGAGACGGCCGATCATCATCGACACCAAGAACCTGCTCGACTCGTCGCGCCTGCGCGCCATGGGATTCCAGTACATGGGTGTGGGGAGACCGTAAGCGAGCCAGGGTTTCGTAAACTTCACGTCAATGACACGGCGCGAGTCCGGCGCACAGCCCCTGAAGGGGCGGTTTAATCTTGAAGTTTTCGGCATCGCTGAAGCGATGCCCTGATACGAGTTGTTGTGGATGCCCGCAGGACAGCTTCACCTCGCGCCTCGGGCGCTTCCTGGCGCACGATCTCAGAAAAGCTCGGCGTCGGTATCGGCACTCTTTACCAGGCTATCCAGCCGCGTTCAAGAAAGGTCTCTCCGTCCGCTCCTGCAGGTCGTTGATTCCAAGTGGCTGGATTGGGAGGAAAAACTCGTCAGCTAACACCTGATTTTCGAACGCTACCCACTCGGCGAACTCACAATTAGTATAATCGTGTTACGCCAACCATCGAAAAACCTTTTCCGGCTTTGCGGTATAGACTGGCTCGGAGGAGTCCAATCCTCATGGCCGAGGGAGGCGGAAATGTTTGAAACCAGTGGAACCACCGATGTCATGGAAAAAAGCCCGTGGCAGAAATACGTGCTCTGGTTCGCGGCAGGCTGCTTCGTCACGATTCTGATTTTCTACATGCTCCTCATACCCAGTGCGAAGCGTGCTGCGGCTGAGTCCGCTGAAAAAGCGGCGAAACAGAAACTCTCCGCTGAACTGGCAAAGAACCCGGTGCAAGCTCAATTGGAAACCACGAAGGCCGCATTGCAGACTGCAACCGAAGAGCGCGACGAGTGCAAAGCCAAGTTTGATCGCCAGACGATCCTCTACGACAACAGCATCGTCATCGACCCCGACAAAATCTGGATCATCCCCGCCGACGTTGAACCGATCGCCGTCGGCGACCACCCCGTCACTTACACCCACTACGACCCGAAGACGAAGCGAGAGACTGTCCACTTCTATCCTCAGCGGCAATAGCCGACGCGCGCTCACTCAAAACTCCGGGTCGGGGATCAATGAGTGAAATCGGAATGTTACGCCATCCAACGAGGAGCAATATTTGCAATCCAGAATGTCGATTTAACACACGCGCATGCTGTCGAAGAACTCTTTGTGCTTGGCGACGATCTGGTCGCGCACCTGGTTGTCTACGTCCAGTGGCCAGACCCCTTCATCATGCGTACCGCCCAACACAATTCCATCATGTCGCGAAAACATATACAGGTCTCCGGGAATGACCGAGTACTCAATCTCCGGCTGTGGCAACAGAAAAGTTAGCTGCCCTTTTACCGGAGGCAGTTCCTCGTCCTTAAACAACACCTTCGCGCCCAATCCTGTGCAGTTGAAGACCAATCTCTCTGGTAACCGGCTGAGCTCTGCAGTTTGGTGAACCTCGCGTACCTGAACCTTGCCTCCAGCCATAAGAAAATCCTGCATCAGCGCCGTCAAGTAAATAGGAGGCTCGATAAGCATGGTGTCAAATGTGCGCACGAATCCATAGCCGGCGAAGGGATGCTGTCTCTGGTCCGAGGTCTCGAAACTGCGGCGTCAACCGGCCCACAAGTCCCTGCCGGCTGAAATCACCTGTGTCCGGGAACGCGGAATGCCCAAGGCTCGATGCTGCAGTGAACTTCTTGATCTCTCAGCGTGTGCAGGACCAGTTGAAATTGATTCTGGACCCGAACAACCAGGTCGTCTCGAATCTGGAGTTCCACGATCTGCTGCACGCCGCCTCGGGAAGGCTGGAAGACGGCCGCCATGTTCCGCCGATACGCGATTGTCTCCCCAGTCCGATCAGAAGGTTGCGGTCGAGAAACCTGCGTAGCAACGTCGCGAAAATTCTCGGCAGGCCACTTTCGAAAACAGCCACGATTTCAGCCCTGATTCCGCCTCTAGCTCCCATGTGGAAAGCCGAGGCGATGAAGGCGAGGCTGAACTGAAATGGCAGCAACGAGTTAGATGGTGCCCGGAGACGGAATCGAACCGTCACGTCCTGTTATGGACCCGGGATTTTAAGTCCGTCCCACAAGTATTCCGCACGCAATTTCAGCTAGTTAGAGGCACTTCCGACGGCCACAAGAGCCGTTCTAAACAGTCTCGGGCATAGATCAGGCATAGGCAACGTGGGCTGTTGACCCCGTTTTTCGCGAGGAGGAGATTCCGAGGCGGAAACAAAGTCTCTCAGCAGGGGTTATTCGTCCCCGTGGAAGTGATTGATTCCTCGTTAGAGGGGGCCCCCATCAGACTGCGGACACAACGATCTCAGTCTCCGCGCAGAATGCCCCGCATTCGCGTTTAGAGGGCTGTGGAACGCGATTCAAACGGTCGGCTGGACCTCGGGGGGAAGGGCTCCCGTATCGGCCTTCGACAGTTTGTTTGGCAAGGGCGAACTTCAAGACGCGCAACCGCGAAGTGTGAGACCCCGAAAACCTGGGGTACATATGATGTCTCTCTCAGCCTAGCTTCAATCCAAAGAAATAGCACTATCTCAGTTATCTCACCCCTATTCCTTCTCCTAACTCATACCAATCACCTGTAACAAAAGTCCTCTTTGACAATCTAAACCCATATAAGCCAACTCTTAACTCTACTACCCCTACTATTATCCTCCCGCCTGTAACAAAAGTCGATTTTCGATGGTCTAAACCATTATGGAGTTTAACCAATGCAAATAGTTCCCGCTGTGCCGAGGGGCTGGACGAAGGTCCCCATGGCAGCAAGACTCGCAAGTACCTCCATGTCCCGAGCCAAGGCGCTGATCGTTGCGGGAGTCGTTCCCGTGGCTATCGACGCAGCCGGGTATATGTGGGTTTCAACGGATTCGCTACGGAACGGACCAGCCAATGTCGAACACCCAATACAAAACCAGTGAACTCGAACTAGCCAGCTTCTTGAAGGCTCAGGGGCTAAAACTCCTCGGGGCACAGCTCAAGAACAGGCTGGTGGAGTTCTCCTTCCCTGCCTCAGCCGAGAACGCCATCGAGGACTACTTTGCTGGGGCACAACTGTCTGCGAGAGAGCTTTTCGAAGCTCACCGCAGTCTTAGAGCACTCATACAACAAGTCAAATCGCATAACAATCAGAACGGAGAGGAATTTAACGATGGCCGCAATCGCAATTGAAGTACCGGGCATTTATCCCTTTGAAAGCCTGATGTCTTTGGATGTCGCTCCGCCATGTCACGCTGTCGAGGGCCTTGTCAATGAAGGCCAGAACGCTATTTTTGCAGGCTACTTTGGAGTGGGCAAAACGATGTTCGCTGGACAGCTTTCGATTTCCTTGGCCACAGCACGGCCCTTCCTCGGACGCGGAGTCCGGCGACGGTACAGAACTGTTTTCATGGATTTTGAGACTGGGCCAGGAGCTATTCAGCAACGGCTTGCCAAGCAAGTAGAAGCCATGCACCTGAACGAAGAAGAGCGCGCTGCTCTGGCCGAGAACTGGAGACTCTGCGTGTTCGGCAAGACTGGCGATTCGTTTGTCTTCACTCGCTCTGACGGTAAGCCTGTCCGAGATTTTCGAGGCACATGGGCAAAGGCATGTAAAGACGCTGGAGTGCCGGGATTGCTCATTCACGACCTCCGTAGAACCGCAGCACGCAATTTGCGAAGGGCTGGCGTAGCAGAGGGGGTGATTATGAAGATCGGAGGCTGGCGGACAAGAAGTGTTTTCGAGCGGTACGCGATTGTGTCTCAAGCGGACATCGCAGAGGCGTTAGGAAGGCTAGAACTTCGCGACGGGCATAGTTTCGGGCATAGTGAACCCACCGAAGCGAATCCAGACGAACCTGCCACTGCTTGATAATCGCATCAATCGCAAGGAGTTGAGTGGTGCCCGGAGACGGAATCGAACCGTCACGTCCTGTTATGGACCCGGGATTTTAAGTCCCGTGCGTCTGCCAGTTTCGCCATCCGGGCAGGGAGTTGTAATGCATGCATTCTACAGCGTCAGGGCACAGCTACATTACTCGCTGTCAGTTGCGCTTTCTGTAGGACTTGCCTCCAATGTGAACTGGTCAACCGCAGCCAGCTTGTTAGACGGCGGGAGATTACACATCAGGCAAGCAGGACTTTGCGTAACCTTGGCATTCTGTGGCGACACACCTTGGTCCCAGCACCTATCTTGAATCATCCTTGTGTCTTACTTGTATCATCGGCGCGCACGGCTTGATCGCGATAATTCTCGAACCAAATGCTGAAAATCCGGGGGCAACTTGCAATCAATCGCGACACTCTCCCCCGAGCGCGGATGGACAAACTGAAGATATGCGGCATGAAGAGCAACTCGATCGATTAGCTGCTCCGACGATTCCGCCCGGTGATACTTTCTATCGCCGATAAGGGGGTGGCCCATCGCCGAAAATTGCGCTCGGATCTGATTCTGCAATCCTGTCACCAGCTCAACCCGGATGAGCGAAGCATCCGCAAAGAGGCGTTCGACGGAGTATCGAAGTTCGGCGCGAGCCGCCCGCGGGTCTCTCGCCGTGCGCAACTGTTGGAACATTCCTTCCCGTCTAAAATAATGCACGAGCGTCCCTGCCTCACTGCCGAGACGGCCGCGCAGTACCGCGAGATATTTCCTTACCGGAGTATGAGCGAGAAACTGTCGCGCCAGCGCATCTCGATCCGGAGCGGTCTTGGCAAACAGCAGGGCCCCGGAAGCAAACCGATCGATGCGATGCACGACCAAGGCTCGTTGTCTCTTCAATTTGAGTTTTGCGACAAGCAGAGACAAGGCGGACGGAGTATCGGAGCCCTTAATCGGCACAGCCAGGAGTCCGGGCGGTTTGTCGAGAACGACCACGGCATCGTCTTCGTAAAGCACGGAAAGCTCCCGGGAGAAACGAGGCCGGCGCCGGTCTTCCGTTGCCGACACCCGGTGGGATGAAAGCCGATCCGGTTTTCCCGTGCGGCTGCGAGCCTTTCGCGGAAGTTTCTTCATTGGCTGGGTGCCCGACGATCAGGCCATTATTAAACTCTTCGGCTGAGATCTCAAACTTCGCAAAGCGCCCGATTTCCGCAATCAAGAGTGCGAAGGCGGAGTTGGGGGAAAAGTGCCGCCAACGTCACTGTTGTGGGATGCCGACTTTGCGCACCAACTCGGCGTAACGCCGGAGCGCAGGGAATCGAACGTGAAGTCGACCCGAGAAATGACCAGACTTCGCACCTCAGGCGCTCTCGATGGCGGCACGCACCCTGGCCGGGGTGAAGGGCACCGAGCGCAGCCTCACCCCCACCGCATCGAACACCGCGTTCGAAATGGCGGAGGGCACAACGGCAGCGGACGGCTCGCCCACGCCCCAGGGCTTCTCCGTCGGCCGGTCGATCAGGTCGATGTCCACGTCCGGCATCTCCTGGAAGGTCAAGATCGGGTAGCTTGCCCAGTTGAGGCTGGTCACCCGCGAGCGGTCGAACGTGACCTCCTCCTTCAGTACGCGGCTGACGGTCTGGGTCACGTTGCCTTCGACCTGATTCTTTACGCCGTCGGGGTTGATGATCTGCCCACAATCCTGCACGACGGCAAAATGCTTAACGCGGATTTCGCCGCTCTTGCGGTTCACCTCCACGTCGGCGACCGCCCCTACATAAGTACGAGCAAGCTCATACTTGACGTAGGTAAGGCCGCGGCCGGTGGCGACGTCGCCACCCTTTTGCTTCGGCGACTTGCGGCTCTGCCACTGGGCGAAGCTGGCCAGCCGCTTCAACAAATCGACACCGCGCGGATCGTTCAGGTAACGCAGCCGGAACTCCAGCGGATCGGCGCCGACCGCGGCGGCGAGCTCATCCATGAACGATTCATTGCAGAAAGTGTTCTGCATGCGCCCCGGGGCGCGAATCCAGGAGGGACGGAACGGGGTCTCAGCCAGCCGGTGCGCTACTGTGCGCACGTTGGGGAAAGTGTAAGGTATGGCGGTGTTTTGGATGACGTTGCCGGGAACCATCCCGGTTTCATGCGGCAGACCGGCCAGTTCCGCTGCCACTAGCTTGACGTTGCCGATCGCGCCTTCAGGGACGTAGAGCTGGGAATACCAGGCGATGACGTTGCCGGTCGCGTCGAGTCCAGCCTGCAGGTCCATCAGCGTCGGTGGCCCTTTTGGATCCCAGCCATGCTCGTCCGCGCGCATCCACTGCACGCGCACTGGCCGCTCCACGGCACGCGCGAGTAAGACGGCGTCGGCGGCCGCGTCTTCATGGCCGTTGCGCCCGTAACAGCCGGAGCCTTCGAGGTAGATAGCGCGCACGTCGGTGTCCGGCATGGAGAGCATGGCCGCGAGTTGCTGGCGCAGATCATGCGTCGCCTGGCTGGAGGACCAGCAGCTGAGCTTGCCGTCCTTGATTTCCGCAACGGCACAGGAAGGCCCCATGGAGCCGTGCGTGTGGACGGCGAAATTGTAGGTCGCGTTGAGCCGTTTGGCGGCCTGTTCGAGCGCCGGCTCGGCGTTGCCGACGTTGCTGGTGACATCGTCCTTGCTGACCTTGGTGGCGCGGACATACTCCCACAGTTTGCTTTGCTCCGGCAAGCCCTCCCAGTTGGACCACGTCACCTTAAGTTTCTGCGCCGCGCGGATGGCGCCCCACTCGCTCTCGGCCACCACCCCGAGGAAGTTGCCCTGGCGCACAACCTTGACCAAGCCGGGAACGTCTTTGACCGAGCTCTCATCTACGCCCAGCAAAGTTGAGCCGATGGACGCCGGCCGTACTACGCGGCCGTGCAGCATGCCGGGCACCTTGAAATCCTGCATGTAGGTGAACTGGCCTGTCATCTTTCCTGGGATGTCGAAGCGGGGAACTGGCTGCCCCACGATCTTGTAGCTCGCTGGGTCCTTGAGCGGCGCCTGCTTGTCGAGCTTCAGTGAAAATGTCTTGCCGCCGATCAGTTCGCCATAGCTGACCTGCTTGGCGCCGCTGCGCGACCGCACGGTTCCTTCCTCAACGACGAGATCTTCGGCCGGCACTCCAAGCCGTTTTGCCGCTTCCTGCAGCAAGGCATGCCGTGCGGTGGCAGCAGCCTGGCGGATCTGCATGCCGCCGTTTTGGATCGAGAGGCTGCCCCAGGTCTTGCCCTGCGCGGGGGTCAGGGCAGTGTCCCCCTCAATGACGTGTACCCGCGCCAGCGGCACATCCAGTTCCTCGGCCACAATCTGGGTCAACGCCGTGCCTATGCCGGTGCCCAGATCGACCTTGCCGGAATAAAGCGTCACACCGCCGCTGGGGTCGATCGCCAGGAAGGCATCCACATCATCAAGTGCGACGGTCTTTGTCTTTGTGTTTGCCGGAGGTCCGCTCTGGGCCAAGGTTGTCTTAGATAAAGTGGGCAAGGAGAAGCTAACGAGCAGGATGCCGGTGCCCTTCAAGAAGTCGCGGCGGCTTGGCTTTGCGAACATGGTCGTCCTCCCTTCACCCACCGGCAGCTGCGCGCTTGACGGCGCGCACGATGCGCAGATGGGTACCGCAACGACACAGATTGTGGGTGAGCGCCTGCTTGATCTGAGCATCGCTGGGTCTTTTGTTCGAAGCGAGAAAGGCGGCTGCCTCCATGATCATGCCGTTGATGCAGTATCCGCACTGCGCGGCCTGCTCTTCGATGAAGGCTTTTTGGACGGGATGCAACTTGTCGGGTGTACCCAAGCCTTCCAGGGTCACGATCTTTTTCTTGCCGACTGCTGAGAGCGGCGTCACGCAGGAACGGACCGCCCTGCCGTCAAGGTGCACGGTGCAGGAGCCGCACTGCCCGAGGCCACAACCGAAGCGCGGCCCGTGCAGTCCCAGGTTGTCGCGCAGAGCATAGAGCAACGGCATGTCGGGATCATCGACCGTCACCCGTGTTGCCTCACCGTTGACTTGGAGTGGAATCGCTGTAGGCATCGCTAATCCCCCTTCCGCGGGTGGTACGATCCGCATGACCCGACGCCGTGCCCGGCGGCACCGTATCGGCGACTTTACACTCGGGTTGGAGCGATATGCAACCGGTAACTGGCCGCCCGCGGAACGCCCAGTTCCCGTTCAGCCAGTTTTGCGCTAGAAGGTAGAGGTGAGGCGCATGGCCACGCTCCGGGACGGCCCGATGGCGTTGCCGGAGAAAAGACCCCCGAAGTCGATGACGTTAAGAATGTTGGTAAGGTTCTGTCCATCGATCTGGAACCGCATATTCAGACTCTCCGACTTATAGACATCCGCGCCCGCCGAAGCATTGACCTGAAAAGCAGGATAGATGCGGCCTCGAGCAAAGTTGATTCGATCAATCACCTGCTGACCGTATTCGGCAAGCGCCTGTTGTGGGGTGCTGTTGATATCGAAGGGCAGCCCGGTGTCGTATTGAATTCCGCCTGCGATCCAGAAGCGCGGCTTCACCTGGTAGCGAAGACGCCCGCGAAGGCTGTGGCGCTGGTCCTGCGAGTCGGGGAAATGGCCCGTGAGTGTCGTAGCAGCGACGGTGTTTTCCTCGCCGAGTAAAAGACCGCCGGTTACGGGAAACCAGGCATTGCCGACGATGTAGGATTCGCTGAAGAAGCCGGAGAAGCGCTTCCAGTGCGGCAGTTCGAGCTTGCCTTCAGCGCCGTAGAGGATGGCTTTTTCGAATGCGATGGGGAAGCTGATGCTGGTGTTAAGAATTTGGTCGTCGTCGGCGTAGTTGTTGTCGGCGCGGCGGAAAACGTTAGCGTCGAAGCGGAATTGGTTGAAAAAGCTTTTGCTGGCGCCGATTTCGAAATAGTTGCCGTGCGAAGGTTGCACTGGCAGCCGCAGAACGGTCGATTCGAAGGATTGCACCTGGGTAGAGCTGGCGAGCAGGATGTTCTCGAACGACGGGGTTTGAAAGATGCGGTCGTAGGAGAAGTGGACCACCAAATTAGCCGTGGGAAAATAATGGGCCAGGGCGAAACGCGGGCTGACGGCGTTTTGATTGAGAAGTAATTGGTAGTGGTCCCAGCGCAGGCCGGCGTTGATGTTCCAGTTGCCGAAGTGGATGAGGTCCTGAATGAAAACGGCTTGTTCGATGCCGGGACGGCTGCCAAGAAAACTTAAGTTGGGAGCGGTGTCGCAGTCGAAAGGGAAACACGTACCGGTAATCGGATTCGGAGTCTGATCGGCGGTGATGATGTCTCTGTAGTTTTCGTGGAGGAAGATATTGTTGGATTCGATGCCAGCTTTCCATTCGTGATGGCCGTGGTGAATGGAGGCAGAGCTCTTGAAATATCCTTCTTTAAAGTCATTGTGCTGGTAGACAATTATGGGCCAGGAGGAGGGGCTGGAATGGAAGTCGTTGGAGTTGTTGCGGACCATGCCGCGGACATCGACGAGAACGTTGGGCGAGAGAATGTGCTGATAGGAGACGCTTCCCATCGTCTCGAAATTGTCTGCGGACTGGAGCTGAGGGGGAGTCCCCGGCGGAGGCGCAGGCTGGCCAATCGTCGGCAGGAGTTGCGGGTTCTCTTGCACTTGCTCATTGGGAATTTCATAACGTGCGAGTTCGTGGCGAACGATGAACCGCAAACGGTCCTTCGTGGTTAAGTCGCGCTCGTAATTCACCGAAAAGTCACCCAGCGTACCCGCATTCGTGAAGTTTTGCGGAACCACGGGATTGAGATAGTGGTCCGTCATGCTGCCGCTGGCGCTGGCGCCAAACGTATTCTTCCCCCAGACGTACTGCCCTTGTGCCGCAGCGGCGGCCGCATCAAAGCTGCCGCCGGAAAGCACTAGCTGGCCGTGGAAACCTGGCTGCGCATCCTGCAGAGTGTTCACCTCGACCACGCCTCCCATTTTTCTGCCGTATTCCGCGGGAATGCCCGCGGTATAGATGCTCAGCGATTGCATGTCGTCCGCGTCAATCGCCGGTCCGAAGCTCGGCGAACGATTGTCGGTCAGCGGGATCCCGTCGACCACAAACTGGGTTTGATATTCCGAGCCGCGCGGATGGAGCACGGCATTTCCCTCGTACAGCCAGCCGGGCTGCGAATTCACCAGATCCTGCAGGGAACGGCCCGGGATCGAGCTGAGCCGGTTTTGGATGACGTCGGAGCCAATCTGATTAACGGCGCCGGCTTGATCGGGATTGATCAAAGTATTGGTCGCACTCACAGTCAGCGCCTGGTTCACCGATGGCAGCTTGAGTTGGACTGTGTATTCGGTCGGAATTGAGGAATGAATGTCAACAGATTCGGATATTCCCGCGAAGCCAGGTTGCTCAATTTCAAGCTGATAGATGCCGTAAGGCAGGCGCTGCACATTCAAGCGACCCTCGTCGCTCGTTGCCAGAGTATTTCGGTAACCATTCGCCTTGCTGCTGATCTGAACTGTCGTTTTCACTGCCAGCCCGACTGGATCGGTCACTTTGAGGCGTAATTCGCCGCTATTACTCTGGCAAAAGAGCGGCATCGCGCAAAAGAACAAAATGGCAGCAAATTTCGTCATTAAGAGTCGGCCTTTGTAGTTTAGCCGTTCTCCAGGGAGGGGTAGGAGGCGCTTCCCTGCTGTGATGGTTACCTTCGGAGGTCCACACGCCGGCTCGCGGACTTTGCGGGGGTGATGGCGGTCACCGTTTTCTTGTGAGATTCGAATTCCCATTCCTGGGTTTGGTGAATGCGGCACTGACGATAGAGACGCTGTCAAGGGTGGGAAGGCTGCTACATTAAGAAGTGCACACCGACGAGCCGGAGGTGCAAATGCAGATTCAAGGAGAAAGCTCGCTATGCGCATCGCAGTGGTCGGTTCCGGATATGTCGGATTGGTAACGGGAGTGTGTTTTGCGGATTTAGGACACGAGGTTGTACTGGTCGATAACGATGAGAAGAAACTCGCCGCGCTGCGGAACGGCGAGGTACCGATTCATGAAAACTTTCTGCCCGAACTGCTGGCGCGGCACCGGGGACAGCACATCAAGTTCTCGGGCGACTTGCAGGCGGCCACGCGGGAGAGCGCGGTCGTGTTCATCGCGGTCGGGACACCGCCGACCGAAAGCGGGGACGCTGATCTTTCCTATGTAGAGTCGGTGGCGCGGGAAATCTCCGGAGGCGTCGACGGGTACAAGGTGGTGGTGGAGAAGAGCACGGTTCCGGTCTATACGAGCCGGTGGATCCGGACCATCATGATGCGGGACGGGGCCGATCCGTCGCACTTCGATGTGGCTTCGAATCCGGAATTTCTGCGAGAGGGGACGGGGGTTACTGATTTTCTCTATCCCGACCGCATCGTGGTGGGAGTGGAGAGCGATCGGGCCGCGGAGGTGATGCGCCAGCTCTACGGGCCGCTGACCAGCGGATGGTATTGCGGGCGCGGGGATGCGATTCCTCGTCCCGATGCGGCCTCAGGCGAAGCGCCGCCACGGCTGATCGTGACCAGCACGCAGAGCGCGGAACTGATCAAGCACGCTTCCAACGCATTTCTGGCGATGAAGATTTCTTTTATCAATGCGGTGGCGTCGATCTGCGAATCGGTGGGGGCGGACGTGCAGCAAGTGTGCGATGGAGTTGGGACGGATTCGCGGATCGGACCGCGATTCCTGAATCCGGGAATCGGATATGGAGGGTCGTGCTTTCCGAAGGATCTGATGGCGTTCCGGGCGGTCGCGAAGGAGAGCGGGTACGACTTCCGGCTGCTGGAAGAAGTGATTCGTATTAATGAAGATCAGCGGCACCGGTTCTTGCGCAAGGTGCGGGGCGTGCTGTGGACTTTCCGGGGCAAGCGACTGGGCGTGCTCGGCCTCGCGTTCAAGGGCGGGACTGACGATATTCGGGAGTCTCCGGCGATGCTGCTGGTGCAGGAA
>Ga0116134_1001391_pt1 | contig 12263 bp, 7 predicted proteins | sample June2015DPH_19_5_FD_89737 | JGI IMG/M metagenome (GOLD analysis project Ga0116134, IMG submission 89737) | Peatland microbial communities from SPRUCE experiment site at the Marcell Experimental Forest, Minnesota, USA - June2015DPH_19_40 | ecosystem: Environmental > Terrestrial > Soil > Wetlands >...
GCGCTGGATGCGAGCGACGGCAACGGCCACATCATTTCCTACGACAGCGACAACGCGAAAGTTTCCGGGTTGCTGCGCAAGCAGACGACCAGCGCGTTCTCGACCGGCAGCATCAAAGGCAACTATGCCTTTGGACTCGTCGGAGCCGATCAGAGTGCCAGCCGCTTCGCCGTGGCTGGTGAATTCAACTCCAATGGCGACGGCTTTGTTTCTGGCGAAGATGATGTTGACGACAACGGAACGCTTAACACGGAGCAGACTTTCCAAGCCAGCGATTTCACCGTGGCATCCACTGGCCGTGGCACTCTAACTACGACTTCCAACACCGGCAACATGAACATGGTCGTCTACGTGGTCAGCCCCTCCGAGTTGCTGATGATGGCAGTCGACACAGAAATCCCGCCAATGATCCAGGCCGGCCAGGTGTTGCAGCAAAGCGGCACGTTCACCGACCAGTCACTCGACGGCGTCAGCGTGTATGAAACGGAAGCGCTCGGTGGTGGACCTACGCCCGCAGCCAGCGCCGGACTCTTCACCGGCGACGGCAACGGGAGTTTCACCGTAAGTCTGGACGATAACCAGGGCGGCACGATGGGCACATTTAGCGCGTCGGGGAATTACAACGTGTCGACAAACGGGCGCATGACGCTCACGAACGTCGTCATCACAGGGGGAGGCAGCAGCACCGACAATCCAGTCTTCTACCTGGTTACCACGAACCAGGCTTTCGTGGTTGGGACCGGTGCTGGGGCGGAGTTTGGTGTGATAACGCCGCAGACGGGAAGCAACTTCAACAACAGCTCGTTGTCCGGGAATTACCTGGGTGGAAGTCAACCGCCGGTCAGCGCGAACGTGGATGAGGAGGCCGACTACGTAAGCGCCGCTAGCGGCACCCTCACCGGAACATCGGAGACGAACGGCAGCGGGGGACCGTCCTCAAGTGCCATCAACCAGACGTATGTTGTTTCATCGAACGGACGAGTGGTCGTGAGTAAGAGCGCCGTCGAACAGGAGATCCTCTATATAATCTCCACCTCGCAGGTAGTCGCCCTGTCGGCGACCAGCAGCAACCCGTACCTGACTGACTTCCACCAGTAACGTGGCGTCAGCCGAAATCGCGGACCGGTGGCCTCGTGCCATCGGTCCTCTTTTTTCGAGGGCACCCGGCAGTCAAATCCACAAACCCTTCGCTTAGGATGACAACGGCGCCGAGAGCTGATAGCTAAGACCTAAGACCTAAGAACCGTCTTCCGAAAATACTCCAGGATTGCTTCGGCTTGAGATTTGGTCACTACCGCCGACAGCGCGGCTACATCCGCTTGCTTCACGGCCTGCAGGCTGCCGAAATGTTCGAGCAGACGGCGGGTGGTGGATTCACCCACGCCGGGGATTTCTCTTAACTCGGTGGCGCGGTCGCGGATCTGGCGGCGCTTGCGATGGAAGGTTACGGCGAAGCGATGAGCTTCGTCGCGGATCATCAGCACGAGATGCAACACGGGAGAATGATGGTCGAGAACGACGGGGTCGTCCTCCTGTCCGTGGACGTAGATGATTTCTTCTCGCTTGGCGATGGCGGCTAGCGGCTGATTGATGATTTCGAGGGCTTCGAGCGCCTGGGCGGCGGCGTGGAGCTGTCCCAGGCCGCCGTCGATCAGCACCAGGCTGGGCATAGGCTTTTCTTCTTCCTGTAAACGCTGGTAACGGCGCGTGACCACTTCGCGCATGGAGGCGAAATCGTCCACGCCGGCTACGGTCTTGATGATGAACTTGCGGTAGTCCGATTTTTTCATCCTGCCGTCTTCCCACACGACCATCGAGGCCACCGTTTCCGCTCCCTGAATGTGCGAAATGTCGAAACACTCGATGCGCTTGGGTGGCTCGGGGAGGGCGAGCGCGTCCTGAAGGGCTTCTTCAATGGCGTGCGCGTTGGGCTTGAGGACTCGGAAACGCTGGTCGTAAGACTGCTTGGCGTTGTTGCCGGCGAGATCGATGAGTTCGCGTTTGTCTCCGCGCTGCGGCACGGTGATGTGGACTCGCGTGGCTCGTCCGCCTTCGCCAGCCAGTTGTTCGCTCAGGGCTTCTTCCAGTTCCTCGCGGTCTTCGAAGTCGACGGGGATGTAGATGTTGCGTGGGACGTAGGGCTGCGCGAGATAGAGCTGCTTGACTAGCGCGGAGAAGAATTCGCCGGGATGGAAGGAATCAGTGGAGCGACGGGCGTCCTCGCCCGTCATGGTGTCTGCGTCGTAGGATCCACGGGGCGAACTGCGCGCGCCGGAACGGGCGGGGACGCCCGTCTCTCCATTGCCCTGTGCGTTGGGTTGCGCGGCGAACTCGGGCAGGTCCTCCCAGAAAAATTCGCGGCGGTCCAGAACTTTTCCTCCGCGCATGTGGAACAGGTTCACGGCGAGCATTTGATTCTCGTAGTGAAAGCCGAAAACGTCGGCGTCGTCGCCTTCGGCGGCGGCGATGCGCTGCTTCTCCTGCAATTGCTCGACGGTCGAGATCAGGTCGCGATAGCGGGCGGCGCGCTCGAACTCCTGCGCCTCGGCAGTTTCCGACATGCGCTCACGCAGAGATTTGACGAGGTCGGGTTGGCGGTCTTCGAGGAAGAGCTTTACGTCGCGCACGGCTTCGGCGTAGATGTCGGACGTGGTTAGCTCTTTCACGCACGGTCCCAAACACCTCTTGATATAGAACTGGAGGCAGGGGCGCGGATGGTTGCGGGTTAAATCCACTTTGCAGGATGGGATAAGGAAGTGACGATGAATGAGATCGACGATGCGATAGGCGAGATTGGCGGGGAAGTATGGGCCGTAGTAGGTGCTGCCATCCTTGCGGAGGCGGCGAGTTACGTACACGCGCGGGAAGCGCTCGGCCAGGGTTAGCTTCACGTAAGGGTAAGTTTTATCGTCGCGCAAGAGGATGTTGAAGCGCGGCTTCTTTTGCTTGATGAGGTGATTTTCCAGGGCGAGCGCTTCTTTATTATTGGCGACGACGATGTAGTCGACGTCGACCGCCTCGCGGACCAGCGTGCCGGTTTTCGCGTCCTCCCAGCGGCCTTCGTGGAAATAGGAAGCGACGCGCGAGCGCAGGTTCTTGGCCTTGCCGACGTAGATGACTTCGCCTTCGGCGTTTTTGTAGAGGTACACGCCGGGGGAAGCGGGCAGGGAGCGGATTTTCGCGGGGAGGTCCATCTTGAAACTTGATTTTAGTGTAACGTAAAACATTTAGACAGAAATGTGTTACAATAATGCTGTATGGGCGACACAATTACAATTCGTCTTACAGAGGAACTAGCGGATTGGCTGAGGAGCACTGCGCGCAAGACAGGAGTGCCGGTCGGCCGGCTGGTTCGCGAGCAACTCGAACGCGCGAAGCGGGAAACCGGGACCAAGTCCTTCATGCGTTTTTCCGGGTCGATCGATGGTCCTCCCGATCTCTCCTCGCGCAAAGGATTCTCGAGAAAATGAAGGGCATTGCGGACACCGGTTTTGTAGTGGCATTTCTGAATCGCTCCGACCGGCACCACGACTGGGCTGACGAGATCGGGATGCAAATTTCAGAGCCGTTGCTGACATGTGAAGCGGTATTGGCGGAAACGGTTTTCCAGGTGGATTCGGCGGCCACAGTTCTCGGACTGGTGCAGGAGGGGTTCCTGCAAGTTGCCTTTGATCTTCGAGGAAACCTCGGTGAGGTTCTGGAGCTCGGGGAGCGCTATCGAGACCGCACGCCCGATCTTGCGGACTTATGCCTGATTCGCATGAGCGAACTATATGATAACTTGCCCGTTCTTACGGTCGATGAAGGCGATTTCCGCGTCTACCGGCGGAACAGAAGAGAAGTAATTCCGATCGTCTGTCCACCGCGAGGCTGATTCGAATTTGAGGCGCCCGCGTGCCGCGAGCCGGAAGAAGACGCGGCAAGCCGCGTCTCTACGGTAGGGGACGCACGCAGTACGGGGTGCCTGCAATTTTTTCCCAGCCGAGTGCTGCTGGCGGACACGGTGGACATGACGCCACCACCAGTTTTGCTCGGACCTGCGCCAACAGATTATAGACGTTTTGCTTGATTGCTTCGGGAGCGTCCCAGAACTGTTTGGAGCCTTGCTTCATATCCGTGTTCCCATCCATGTTTGTATCCATGATCTCTGCGACGATGCGCAGCTTCGCCAACCGCGCCCAATACGCGGATGCGCCCTCTCCGATGACTGCGACCTTGTCTCCGGGCTGAGCCCCCATGCGGCGAAGCTCTTTGGCGGCGACGAGATCCTGCCAGGTTGAGTTCGGACCGCTGCCGGCAATCGCAAGATGGTTGGTGAGGACGCGAAGCGTGTAGTCGGCCGTGCCCAGCGCCATCATTAGAAAGACAGCAAACGCCGAGTAGACGCCTGCCCTTCGAACTTCCGGGCGAAGTCGCACCGCCGCGATCAAGGTGAGGAACAAAACCAGAACAAAGCCGCCGAGATGACGATCATGTTCAAGAAGAGGAAGGTAAATGCCCAAGCCGGCCATCGACATGGCTATAAGTGGCCATAACTCGCACAAACCGGCCAGCCATAACTGTCCACTAAGTAGTGCCAGGATGATGACTCCGGCAACTAACTCCGGCCGAGCGCGAAACAAGAGTCGCGCCTCGCTTGGGACGGTGCTGGCCAGAACTTCCAATTGAGGTTTTAACTTGAAATGCCCTTGCAGCCCCTCATTCCAATAAGAGGGGTCGGCCCACGGCGGATAAGTGGCGACGACGGGACCGTCGAACTCAAAGAGTGGAGGGTGCTGCAGCAGTTGGCGCGTGGGATGAACCGCGGCACCACTGCCCGGGACTTCTGTTTCTCCCTGCCAGTTTCTCCAAAAGGTTCGGGGAGATACAAACCACGCATAGTTCAGCTTCCCCGAATCGCCGAACGTGAAGCGGCCCTTCTGGTGAGACAGCAAGAAAATCAACGGAGCGGAGGCGCACAGGAAGACCACGGCGGCTACGGCCATTCCGCGTCCCCAGCCTGGGCGCGAGCGTTTCCATAAATAGCCTGCGGCGAGAGTCACAAAGCCCAACGGGAACAATATTGCTTTCGTCCAGTAGCCAACGGCGAGAATGAGGCCAAACAACACGAACTGCCAAAACGTACCGCCCTGCCGGAGGCGCAGCAACATCCCCGCCGTCAGGCAAACGCAAGCCAACACGGCTAGGTCGGGCGTCACCTCAAACATTCTTTCTACTTCCAAAGCAGTCCAGAGAAATATTGCATAGGCCAGGGTCACCAGCGCCCACTCCGGCAAGGGCGCGCTGACATTCGGATTTGCGTCCGCCGGTGGTTTGTCCGCCATTCGCTCGCTGCCGAACACTAACAACGCCTGCAACAGAAAGCGAAAAGCGAACAGCGCGACTACGAAAACTCCAAAGTTGACCAGGTGAACCAGAGGAAATTCCCGCTTTGGCGAAGGCTGCGCTGCTCCCAGAACGAGCCCGACTGTCCAGGGGTATAAAGGGCTCCAATATGCGTTCACGGCGTTCGCCCAATCGTGACGGAAAAAGGAGTCGCCCACATCCAGGTACGACATGCCATCGCGATTCATGGCGTAGCGGCCGAGCCACGCGTGCAAGAGGCCAAGAGCGAGGCTGGCAAACAGGAGAACGGGCTCTAAGGAGGCCCTCGAAAAAAGACGCTTTAGCATCGGGAGGCTCTAGCGATCATGCCTCTGACTCTGCTTGACGTCTGTGACCGCGACCACAATGGTTCTGTTCAATTAACTGGGAGACGCCTGCACAGGCTGCGGAAAAAGTCCGGTTTCGTATCAGGGTATCGCTTTAGCGATACCGTAAGTCCGTCAAAATCAGACGCCCCTTCAGGGGCCCGGCAGCGGCAATTTACTTTTTCCGCAGCCTGTTCAGCCGCGGGTCTGGAGACGCGGCGAGCCGCGTCTCCACGGTAGCTCCCTACGCGCTCCAGCCCTTGACGAACTCCACCAGACTGCGCAGGGCTATTCCTGAGGGGCCTTTGGCGATCCAGGGTTTGTTGTCTTCCATCCATGCGGTGCCAGCGATGTCGAGGTGAATCCAGGGTGTGTCTTCGGCAAATTCTTTCAGGAACATGGCGGCGAAGATGGCGCCGCCGTAACGGCTACCGGAGTTGACCATATCGGCGATGTTGGATTTGAGGTTTTCCTTGTATTCGTCGTCGAGCGGAAGGCGCCACATCTTCTCACCCGCTTGTTGATTGGCGTTCGCGAAGCGCTCGTACATCTGATCGTCGCTGGCGAAAATTCCTGCGTTCACGTAGCCGAGGGCCACGACTACCGCGCCGGTCAGGGTGGCGGCGTCTACCAGATGAGTGCAGCCGATTTGGCGGGCGTAGTAGAGGCCGTCGGCCAGGATGAGGCGTCCTTCGGCGTCGGTGTTGATAATTTCGATGGACTTGCCGGACATGGCAATCTGCACGTCTCCCGGCTTTTGCGCCTTGCCGGAGGGCATATTTTCGGTGGCGCAGATAATCGCCGTGACCTTCACTTTCGGCTTCAGCAGGGCGATGGCGCGCATGGCGCCGATCATGGTGGCGGCGCCGGCCATGTCGTACTTCATTTTCTCCATGCCGTCGGCGGGCTTGATGGAGATGCCACCGGTGTCGAAGGTGACTCCTTTGCCCACCAGGCCGAGGTGCACATCTTTGGCCGCGCCCTCGGGTTCGTAGCGCAACACGATGAGCGCGGGAGGTTCGTCGGATCCCTGGGCCACTCCCCAGAAGGCGCCCATCTTCAGTTGCCTGATCTCGTCGGCGCCGAGGACTTCGCACTTCAGGCCAACATCAGCGGCCATCTTCTTTGCGCGCTCGGCGAGTATGGTCGGCGTCATGCGGTTGGAGGGCTCGTTGACCAGATCGCGGGTGAAGTTCTGCGACTCGGCTACGATGCGTCCGGCATGCAGCGCGCTTTCGAGGGCCTCGGTATCGCCGGGCACATTCTCTGGCACTAGGATGGTGACGGCATCGATCTTCTGGTCGCTATCCTTACGATCGCTCTTGTAGTAGCCGGGATCGAAGTTGCCGACGAAAGCGCCTTCGACGATCGCGCGCACGGCGTCCTTAGCGGGAACTCCCGCGGCGGTGTCGTTCTCCGGCATAACGAAGGCGAAGCTGCGGATGCTTTTCCCTTTCAGGGTGCGCACGGCCGCGCCAGCGAGCTTGCGCAATTCCGCGGCTGAAAAATTCCTGGCCTTGCCGCCACCGACGAGGAGCAGGCGTTTCGCTTTCAATCCGGCGGGGTAGTGCAGCAACGTGGTTTCGAACGGCTTGCCGGTGACTTCGCCGCTTGCAATAACGTCCTTGGCAGCTTCGCACACGGCGCCATCGGCGCACTCGACAGATGGTGAAGGCTTGTCTTTTTCAGCGCGGTCGTTTTTCTTTCGATCTTCTTTCTTTCGATCTTCTTTCTTTCGATCTTCTTTCTTTCGATCTTCGCTGCGGTCGAGCACCACTACGACCAGGCAATCGGTTTCCAGTTGAGACGGTACGGAGGAGGAGAGGTTTGTATTCATGGTGGACAGTTTCTAGTATCCACGGTGGAAGGGGGAACGCGCAACTCAGCGGCGAAAATCTGGGCGGGAGTCGCTTTTCGGGGGGGTACCCCCCCTCCCCCCTGTTTTCTCGCAAAGTATTCAGGGATAAGGACTTACTTCTAAAGTATTCAGGAATAACGACTTAGCATTTTTTGATTTTCGTAAGATATTCCGGAATAAGGAGTTAGCCGTTGGGCTCGCGCTTAGGCTTTTCAGCAAATTCGCTTCAAATCCGACTGTCTCATCTTCGTGTTGTCAAAGAGCGCCGACTAGTGGGGCTGGACCAGGTTTCGAGGAGCTTTGTCTTGGTGCACACCTCGGACCTGTCACAGGTCGACCTCCATTGTCGCCGACGGGCGGTTCGATGTCTGTGACTGTACGCACTTGGCGTTTGTGATGAAAAAAAGTCAAGGGCCCCGCCCTTCGCTTCGCGATAGGACTGATTGGGTAAGAGCGAAGGCTCGATTGAAGCCGGTAGTCTTTGTTGGGGACGAAGACGCTGGGAGGAAAAGGGCATTCGCAATGATGATTATAGGATGTGGTTTCCATCCCAGTTGGCAACAAATCGCAATGGCTACCCTCCCACAGCGAGCCATTGACAGCCGATTTGGGCCAGATAATAATGTCCGGCGATGTTGCGGCGGTGTTGCGTCAACATTGTTCTTCTGTCCGCGCTGCGGTCGCGGACAGAGCCAGTCAATGGGTCTCCGCGTGATGGTCCTGTGGGCTGCGGCTCCCAAGGTTGTTCCCCCGACAACTGAGCCACCCTGGGACCAGGACGGGGAAATCCAAAACGAAGAATCAACTAAAACAAAAACTAAGGAGAATATATGCGTTCACAGATCGTTAGCCGAGTAAGAACGCGCGGCATGAATCTCTCTTCTGTTGGGCGGAAAATTGGGGCGATGCAATGTGCATCGCTGAGCCGCGCTGCTATCGCGTTGGCGGTGCTCTCTGTGCTTTTGCCGACGATGCTTCAAACGGCACACGCACAGACGGAGACCGTTTTCTACAACTTCGCGTATAGCCCTGATGGCGGATATCCCAGCGGCCGTCTCACGGCTGATAGCTCGGGGAATTTTTATGGCACCACCCCCGATGGCGGCACGAATGGCGAGGGAAGCGTTTTCGAACTGAGTCCCGAGCCCGCAGGGGGATGTCCCAGCGGCAGCAACACCGGCAATGGCTGGTGCGAAACCGTGCTCTATAGTTTTTGTTCGGTTTCGGGGTGTACCGATGGCTACAATCCCCAATTCGCCTACTTAACCTTCGACAGCGCGGGAAACCTTTACGGCACGACTTTCTACGGCGGCGCTAACACTTACGGCACAATCTTCGAACTCAGCCCGGAACCGCTAAGCGGCTGCCCGAGTGGCAGCAACGCTGGCAACGGCTGGTGCGAGACGGTGCTCTACAGCTTCCAAGGCGGCGCAGACGCCACCAATCCTTCCAATGGCCTCGTTTGGGATTCATCGGGCAACCTCTATGGCGCGGCATATGATGGCTGCAGCGCTGGCGGTTGCGTTTACGAACTCTCGCCCAACGGAAGCGGCGGGTGGACCGAACAGGTGATTTACCCGGTTTACAACTGGTATACCGGGCTGGCAATCGATTCTGCGGGAAACCTTTACGGCGTGGACGGACAAGAGCATGTTTTCAAGTTGTCTTTTTCCGATGGCACCTGGACCGCAACCAACATCCACACCTTCACGGGCTCTCCAAAAGATGGCTACCCTGGCGAGGACAACTGGGACTCGCCTGCCGTCGATAGCGCCGGGAATGTTTACGGAACGACTTGTTCCGGCGGCTCCAAGAACCTGGGTACGGTTTGGAAGTTGAGCCCGGTGACCACCGGAAAGGACAAAGGAACGTACAAGGAAAAGATTCTTCATTCGTTCACCTCCGAGAAAACTGGCTACTGTCCCGCGTCGGGAGTGACGCTCGATTCTTCCGGGAACATCTATGGCACGGCCACTGCAGGAGGCAAGCACGATGATGGGACGGTCTTCGAGCTTGCCGTCAGCGGCACCACCTACAAAGAGAAGCTGCTGTGGAGCTTCACCGGCACGGACGGCGAGTCTCCATACGCTAACCCAATTCTGGACAGTTCAGGGAACCTCTACGGAACGGCCTATGACGGTGGAACCGATGGCTATGGCGTGGTATATGAAGTGAAACCGTGAAACGGTGCGACGAGTACGACACAATCCCGCCCAGGCAAAGTTGGGCGGGATTTTTTTGGCGGATGAATTTCAGCCTGGATTGATACGCTGTTGCTGCTGCCCGCCGAGGGGGGACGGGCCACTGACGTATCGTCACTCCCGATCTGCCCGGGCCGAGCCGACAACCCTAAAATGGCGTAACATTCCCGTCTCATTGACCGGCTGGGAAGACTTTTTCCCCGGCATCGAGGCGCCGGGCCATCTGGCTCGTTTCTCCACTACCCTACGCTTGTTTTCTCCCCCGGGAGATGGCCTCGCGGGTTTCCTTGTCGGCGGTGCGACGGCGCTCGGTTTCGCGTTTGTCCCACATTTGCTTGCCTTTGGCCAGGGCGAGTTCGACCTTGATTTTGCCATTCTTGAAATACATGCGGGTGGGGATCAGAGTGAGTCCCTTCTGCTGGGTCTTGCCAAAGAGCTTGCGCAGTTCTTCTTTGTGAACCAGGAGTTTGCGGGTGCGCAGGGCGGCATGATTGGCAGAGTTGCCGTGGTCATAAGGGCCGATGTGGCAGTTGAGGAGCCAGAGTTCGCCGTCCTTGAGCAGGCCGTAGGCATCCTTGAGATTGGTCGTTCCGGCACGGACGGACTTTACCTCGGTTCCGGTGAGTACGACTCCGGCCTCGAATTTTTCGAGCAAGAAATAGTTGTGACTCGCGTTCCTATTAACGGCGGCGTCTTTTTCGCCGGAGGCGGTAGGCTGCCGGCGCGGATTCTTCTCCCGATTGGGCTGGGTCTGGTGGGTAGTCTGCTTGGCCATTGCTGAAAAGACGCTGAAAAGAAAGTAACACGAGGGCAGGGGGCAGGTCTTTGGTGTCAGGCTGCGAGCTACGAGCTTCGGGCTTCGAGCAGGCGCGCGCAGGGTTGGATTGCTCGTAGCTAGTGCCCGAAGCTCACAGCCTGACAGCTGACGCCGAGACCTTAGGGGCCTGTACTAATGAGTGTAAACGCCGACCTACCAATCACTTCGGGTGCCAGTTGGTGCGATGCTATAATCCGATTTTCGGGTACTTTTTGCGTGTGACGGCCGCTGGGATGCCCGGCATGCTGGTTTTTTCGGGTGATGGGATGAATCCTGGGTGGACGAATCCTGGATAGATGAGTCTGGGGTGGATGAGTCTGGGCCGGTGCCGCCGCCGGCGAGAGAGATTTTTATGAGGACTGCTTGATGAGACGCCTGATCCTTCCGGCTCTGTTCGTTCTGCTGCTGCTCTGCTTGAGGCTGCCTGTTCTTGCTCGTCACGTCGATTCTGCCAAGGCGCTCTATGACAAGGGCACCGACGCCGAGGCGCGGCAGAACTACGAGCAGGCCTTCGACTATTTCAAGCAGGCCTACAACCTAAAACCGAAAGACCTGAGGTATCGAACTGCGTTCGAGCGGAACCGCTTCCTGGCGGCATCGTCGCACGTGCATCGCGGGCAGATTCTGCGCGATGCCGGGAAACTCGACGAGGCGGCGGTGGAATTCCAGAAGGGGTTGGAGACCGATCCTTCTTCGTTCATCGCGCTGCAGGAACTGAAGCACACGCAGCAGATGATTCGGGAGGCGCAGAATCCGCAACCGCAGGCGGTGTCGCCGGGTACGACCGCGTTGCGCAAACGGTTGGAAACGGCGCAGGGCCCGGTGGAACTGGCGCCGATCTCGAACGTGCCCATTACGCTCAAGGTCACGGAGAAATCCAACGTGATCTATGAGACGGTGGGCAAGCTGGCCGGCATCAACGTGCTCTTCGACCCCGATTACACGCCGCGCCAGGTACGCATCGAACTGAACGGCGTGACCCTCGAAGACGCGCTGGAAATCATTTCGTTTGAGACCAAAACTTTCTGGCGTCCGGTGACGCCCAATACGATTTTTGTGGCGCAAGACAATCCTGCGAAGCGGAAAGAGCTGGAACAAAACGTCATCAAAACTTTTTATCTTTCCAACCTTTCTCAGCCGACCGAGTTGCAGGATGTAGTGAACGCGATGCGCACCATCCTCGAGGTGAGCCGAATTCAGCAGTTGCCCTCGCAGGGAGCGATTGTGGTGCGGGGCACGCCCGACCAGGTGGCACTGGCGCAGAAACTGGTGGACGACCTCGACAAGGCGAAACCGGAGGTGCTGATCGAGGTGGCAGTGATGCAGGTGAGCCGCGACAAGGCGCACACGCTGGGCATCAACCCACCAACCAGCGTCTCGGTGCAGTTGCAGAATAATATCAACACCAGCTCTTCGAGCAGTTCCACCACCACGAGTACTACGTCATCATCGTCAAACGGCATCAACCTGAATACGATCGCCAACCTGAATGCCACCGACTTCCAGGTGACAATTCCGCAGGCTACGGCGACGGCATTGATGACCGACACCGATACCAAGGTCATCCAGAATCCGCAGATTCGCGCGCTCGATGGGCAGAAGGCGACGCTGAAAATCGGCGACCGCGTGCCGGTGGCGACGGGATCGTTCCAGCCGGGAATTGGCGGAGTCGGTATCAACCCGCTGGTCAACACGCA
>Ga0116134_1001393_pt1 | contig 12255 bp, 7 predicted proteins | sample June2015DPH_19_5_FD_89737 | JGI IMG/M metagenome (GOLD analysis project Ga0116134, IMG submission 89737) | Peatland microbial communities from SPRUCE experiment site at the Marcell Experimental Forest, Minnesota, USA - June2015DPH_19_40 | ecosystem: Environmental > Terrestrial > Soil > Wetlands >...
CAGACGGTGGGTGACAACGCCTGCAACGCATCGAAGCCCGCAAACACCAGCAAGCTGAGCGCGTCATAACCGCCGGCCAGGGCGCGTTCGGCCTGGCCGCAGCGAACCAGGTTCCAGGCATGGCCGATGGCGTTGCTCCCGGAGGCGCAGGCGTTTGAGATGATGGTGATCGGCCCGTTGAAACCCAGGGCGTCCAAAACCATCCGCGCCTGGACCTGTGGCTGGTAGTGGATGGCGCGGGTGGGTTGCCGGCGATGCCGGCCCGGGGATTGCACCGCCTGACGGAAATAATCCTCTCCCAGCGACATGCCGCCCGCGGTCGTGCCCAAAACCAGCGGCACGTCATTGACAGGTTTCCAACCGGCCTGCTGCCAGGCTTCATTCGCCGCCAGCAACAGCATTTTGCCGGCGCGGTCGAGACGGGCCAATTGGCGGCGGCTGAGGCCGGTGGGCGGCAGCGCATCCGGCAAATCCACCTCGGCGGCGTTCTTCACCCGCTGACGGCTCACATCGAACAATGACACCGGACGGAACGCCGGGCGTCCGAGGCGGAACCCCTCTGCGTTCGGTTTCCACCCGAGACCCAAAGCCGTGACAATGCCGGCGCCAGTAATGACCACTCGCGGCGGCGGGGCAGATGTCGGCTGGAAAGGGAAAAGCATGGGTGGAAAGTAGCAGTGAAAGAACGGGTCAGCGAAAATTGCTTAAACCCGAGAACCGGAGTTCGGCAGGCGGGACGCGCTGTGCTACGGCGAACTCCGGTTTTCGGGTTAAAATTAAGTTTCGACCAAACACGTCCCGGGTTTCGAGGTTAAATCGCATGGTTCAAGCCAGCGGAAGATATAAGGCATGTGACAGCGGAGCAACGGAAAAGCCGCGCGGCAGGGTTGATTGGGCACATCCGCACTATCCCGGAGCGCGGCTTGTCTCAAGCCGCAGTACTTCCGAAAATACCAACCGGCTTTGGAATTTTCACGAATCGCTCCGCGCGCAAGTGACTGCTGCGAGTTGAGACAACTCGCGGTCCGGCGGAGTGCAAAAAAACGCCCGGTCGGTTTTTGCCTCGATTGCCCCGGAGATTTTATTCAAGCTGAACGCGTGCCGGGACCGACGACATGCGCGGTGGTGTTCCCCTGTTTCAACGAGGGCGCGAGCATAGCGGCCCTGGTCGCCGCGGCGCGCCGGCAATTCCACCGGGTGCTGGTCGTGGACGACGGTTCGACGGACGACACGGCGGCCCGGGCGCAATCGGCGGGCGCGCAACTGGTTCCGCACGCAAAAAACCTCGGCAAAGGCGCCGCGCTCAGGACTGGCCTGTCCCAGGCACGACAGCAGGGTTTTGCCTGGGCCTTCACGCTGGACGGCGACGGCCAGCATGCGCCGGATGACATGCCGGCTTTTCTTGAGTGCGCCGGGCAGACCGGGGCGTTGCTGGTTGTCGGCAACCGGATGCCCAATGCGCGCGCCATTCCCTGGCTGCGCCGACAGGTGAACCGCTGGATGAGCCGCCAGCTCTCCTGGCGCGCGGGCCGTCCCCTGCCCGACTCGCAATGCGGTTTCCGGCTCATCCACCTGGCAACCTGGGCGGCCCTGCCGCTCCAGACGGAACATTTTGAAGTGGAATCCGAAACGTTGATGGCGTTTCTGGCGGCGGCGCACCCGGTCGCGTTCGTGCCGATCCGGGTCATCAGCCGGGGCCGGAGCAGCCATATTCATCCGGTGGCCGACGCGCTGCGCTGGTGGCGATGGTGGCGCGGTCTTGATGGGCCTTCGTTGCATCCGGTCGAAACTGAAAACAACCGGCCGGGTTGAGCGCGGCGTGGATGCATTTTGCTTTTCGAGTGTTTCTTATTAGCACCCGGCTTCAGCCGGGTGAATCCGGTTATCACGGAGATAAAACCCGTTTCAACGGGTTTCCCTTGAAGCCGTTGAAACGGCTCCTCGTTGGTCTTCGATAGTCATCACCGGGTTGAAACCCGGTGCTAATAAGAATTTTCCGCTATCTCTTCAAAAGTGGGTTGCGGTGTTGCGCCCGTCGGCGAAATCGGCCTTGCAACAGAAGCCAGTTTTGGCTTAGGAAAGAGCAGATGCTTTACGAACGCTGGCAGGAGGTCGCCCGGGACAGGCGCAACGAGGTCGCTTTGCGCGATCTGGCTTCCGGGCAATGTTGGACCTTTGCGCAACTGAGTCGTGCGGCAGAAACCACCTTGCCGGGCAAGCCGGCGATGGTCTGCCCGCAGGGCCATTCGGCTGAGTTCATCTTTGCCGTTTTGCGAGCCTGGCGCTGCGATGCGGTGGTTTGTCCCATTGAACCACAGGAGCCGCCGCCCTCCGTTCCGCCGCCGCCCCCGCCCTGTTGTCATCTGAAAATCACCTCGGCCACCACGGGCGCGCCGCGCACCATCGCCTTTACCGAAGATCAATTGGCCGCCGACGCCGGGAACATTGTGGCCACGATGGGGCTGCGTCCGGACTGGCTCAACCTCGCCGTGATTTCATTGGCTCATTCCTACGGGTTTTCCAACCTGGTGCTACCGCTCCTGCTGCGGGGCATTCCGCTCATTCTCGCGCCGTCGCCTTTGCCTGAAGCCGTGCGCCGCGCAGCGGAAGGCCACCCGCACCTTACGCTGGCTGGTGTGCCGGCACTCTGGCGCGCCTGGCATGGAGTTGCTGCGATCCCGGGCAACGTGCGCCTGGCCATTTCGGCCGGCGCGCCCCTGCCCGTGACGCTGGAGCGGACGGTCTTCGACACCACCGGCCTCAAGATTCACAACTTCTATGGTTCGTCCGAATGCGGCGGCATCGCCTACGACGCGACAACCGTTCCGCGCACCGACGATGCCTGCGTCGGGCGGCCCATGCAAAACGTGGACCTGGCGCTCGAGCCGGACGGGACCCTCCTGGTGCGGAGTCGCGCGGTGGGCGAGACGTATTGGCCAAAGCCGGCTGACACTCTCGGCCGGGGCCGCTTTCAGACCAGTGATCTCGCCGAACTCAAGGAAGGGGCTGTCTATCTCCTCGGCCGCGCCGGTGACCAGATTAACGTGGCCGGACGGAAAGTGTCCCCGACCGCCATCGAACAGGCGCTGCGGCAGCACGAGGCCGTCGCCGAGTGTCTCGTCTTTGGCGTGCCGAACGGGAACGCCGATCGCGCGGACCTCATTGTGGCGTGTGTTACGGCAAACCGACACAGCACGGCCGAGGAATTGAAGCAGTTCCTGCTCCGGAAACTGCCGGGCTGGCAGGTGCCGCGCGAGTGGTGGTTCGTGAAGTCACTGGATGCCAACACTCACGGGAAGATTTCACGCGCGGAGTGGCGGGGCGAGTTTCTCAAAATGCGCGCGCAAGGAAACACCAAAAGCTGAATTAACCACAGAGAACGCAGAACAGAACAATGAAACGACCGCAAAGAACGCAAAGACCACAAAGAACCAAACCAACAATCCTGTTCCACTCTTTGCGATCTTAAAAAGGCAATTATGAAAGACACCAAATTGAGGCGCTGACCTCCGAACACAAGGAATTCCCGACTTTTTCCTCTTTGCGCTCTCTGCGTTCTTTGCGGTTAAATGAAGGACCGCAAAGAACGCAGAGAACAAAAAGAACTACAACCAACAGCCCTGTTTCCGGCTTTGCGATTTAAACAAGGTAAAAAAGGCAATTATGAAAGACATCAAAACGTTGAGTGACCAAGTCCGGCAGACCGCGTACGACATTCATGTTTATCATGGGCACGGCCACTTGGAGAAAGTTTACGAGAATGCGCTGGCCCATCGGTTGCAGAAGGCGGGCCTTGACGTGAAGCAGCAGTGGCCGATCAAGGTGTATGACGAGGATGGAACACTGCTTGGTGACTATCTGGCGGACCTGCTCGTGGAGGGAGAGTTGATCGTTGAATTGAAGACTGCAAAGGCGCTGGTCGCCGAGCACGAGGCGCAAATCCTCGGCTATCTGAAATCGGCGCGGCTGGAGCACGGCTTGCTGATCAATTTTGGCTCTTACAAGTTTGAAATCCGCAAGTTCGCATGGAGCGAGCATCAGCCGCGGCAAACACAAGGAACTGCCGGCTTTATCCTCTCTGCGCTCTTTGCGCTCTTTGCGGTTAAATGACGGCCCTATTTCATTTGGACATGCCTGACCAGATCCGTTATCAATTGGCGGCATGATTTTTGGCCCGAGCTTTGGAGGTTTAGGTCGCCGGAGCAGAAACGTGAGCCGGTCGGTCCTTCTTTTCTCATTGGTTATCCAAGCCCTCCCCGCAACGGGCATTGCCGCGCTCCCCAAGCGGCTGATCATCGGCCTTGATGGAATTGCCTACCGCGACATGAAAGCCCTGCAGGAAGGGGTCACCTACAAGGACACCCATGGCTTTCAATTCCATCGTCAGGGCTTCCATCAGGGATACTTCCCGGTCAGCCGCCTGATCTCGACGTTTCCCTCGACCAGCGACGTCGCGTGGACCGACATTTTCGGCGACCGCCCGCTGCCCGGTTATCAGCGCACTTATTACAGCGCCGCCGCGAATTTGGAAATTTCTGTGAACGGCATCACCACCACGATGGAGCACGAAAGCCAGATGCACTGGCAGGTGGAGAACGGTTTCCTTCGCACGCTGGGTTATGTCTATCCGTCCCACATGTATCAATACGAGGTGCATGAATTGGTCAAAAACTTTCTCAATACCAAAAGCGGGGACGACAACTACTACGCCTACATTCGCACGCCGGACGATGCCCAGCACCTGGCCCGCGATACTTTCGCCATGCTTTGCGCGCTCGATGAAAAACTCCAGGAACTGCGCGCCCTTTACAAAGCGCGTGAAGGACGTGATCTCGAAATCCTGATTCTCTCGGATCATGGAAACAATCATGCCGGCGTCGGCCAGCGCATCGAGATTCAGACTTTTCTAAATAAGGCCGGTTACCGGATCACGAAGTCCATTGTGAATCCAAAGGACGTTGTCCTCCCCATGGCCGGGATCGAGTCCTGGGTGGAAATTCATAATGCACCCGCCGAAACCGAAACCCTCATGCAACTGCTCTCGCATCTGAAAGGCGTGGACGTATTGACGGCCAAGTTCCCGGGCCAGGCCAATCGGTTCATTGTCATGAATTCAAAAGGCGAACGGGCCATCATCGAGTGGAATCCCGCAAAGAACTCTTTCCGATATTCAACCGAGACGGGGGACCCAATCAACTATCTCCCGATGGTCGAAGCTCTCTCCAAAAAAAACCGGCTCGACGCCGACGGCTTTGCCACGGCCGACGCCTGGATGGCTGAGACCATGACCAATCGCTATCCTCTGGCGCTCGAGCGAATTGTCCGGGGCCACACCTGCGTCACCCTCAATCCGGCAACCATTCTTATCAGCCTGAACAACCATTATGTTCACGCCGGATGGCTGGTCAAAGCCGGCAGCGAGTTGGTGACCTTCGGGGGCACTCATGGAGCGCTCGACGACCTCAACTCGGACGGAATTCTGCTGAGCAGTTTTGCCCCCACCCAGGACACTTCGAGTGGCCGGGTGGCCGGGCTGTTTGATGGTTTTACGGGACTGCAAAATTATCGTGCGAAGGAAAATGGCGCCGAATGGATCACCGGAAAAGAACAAGCCCTGACGAGGATCGCGCGAGTGCCGCTCGATCGGGACCGCCAGATGCTTCCGGATGATGAGATTTTCCTGCGGATTTGGACGCCGGGCTTTACTCACCTTGGCATCGAAGTCCCCGTCGAGCTAACGGTTAAGAAAGTCTGGCATTTCTCCGGTGCGCAGATCCCTCAGGGGGATCCCCAGCCAAATGATGCAGCCGAACGGCATTTCACCCTCAACCTTCCGATTTCTTTTCCAGACAAATGCGCTTACGAAAGAGTCTATGCGTTCCCTGCCGATCTGGTTCTGGAGCCGCAAAAAGAGTACCGGATTTCGGGGCAGGTTCGTGACCGGGAGAAAAACACCCAGATCTTCGAATTCACCTTCCGCACCGACAGCCGCGGCCTGCCGGTGGCGTACTGAGAACCAAGAAGCAAAAAGGCTGAAGGATAATGGCTAAATGCTAAAGTAATGAAAAGACGCTGAATCGGATTTCAACTTTTGGCCATTGTTTCAGCCTTTAGCCTTATTTTTTGGCCTTTCTTTGACCTCCCCCGCGGCTTACGATGTCAGCCGCGTGAGGCTGAAAGCCTTTTACGTGACGGTCGAATCTCCATGGGTATGCTGAACGAAGCGGAATGGCTGACGCGGAAAAAGCGCATTGACACCCGATTGTGTGCCCTGACGCCACCTTGGAAAATCATTCGATACCACGACGGCCTCAACCTCTCCTCTTTGCATTGCGTCGCAGTTGAGGAGTTTCCCACCGAGAACGGTCCTGCCGACTACGCCCTGTTCGTCAACGGAGTTTTGCTCGGCATCATCGAAGCCAAGAAGGTCACGGTGAATCCTCAGAACGTGCTTGAGCAAGCCAAGCGCTACTCTGCCGGTGCAGCGCAAGGGCCGGGAAACTGGGACGGCTTCCGCGTTCCTTTCCTTTACGCCACCAACGGCGAAATCATCTGGTATCTGGACGCCCGGCAGGAGAAGCGTGTGTCCCGCCCAATCAGTAATTTCCACACAGCTTCGGCGATGGAAACGCTTTTTGCTTTCGATCAAAAGCCCGCGCACGACTGGCTGCTCGACACACCGCCCGAACGCATCGTCCGTTTGCGTCCTTATCAGGTTGGGGCCATCACCGCGACCGAGGCCGCCATTCGTTCTGGCCGGCGCGAACTCCTCGTGGCCATGGCCACCGGCACGGGAAAAACTTTTCTGACCGTGGCGCAAATCTATCGCCTGCTCGAAAGCAAGCTCGCCCGCCGCATCCTGTTTCTGGTGGACCGCAAGGCGCTCGCTGCGCAGGCTGTGCGCGAGTTCAACGCTTTCAACACGCCCCAAGGCAACAAGTTCGCCAACGAATACGAGATTTACAGCCAGAAATTCCAGAAGGAAGACTTCGGCGAAGATGAACCATTCGATCCAAAGGTGTTGCCAAACGAATATCTCACCGCGCCGAAACCGAGCCACACGTTTGTTTATGTCTCCACCATCCAGCGCATGGCCCGAAATCTTTTCGGCGCGGAAGGTTGCTTCGTCCAAAGCGGCGGCGATACCGAAGCCGAGGCGGACGCGGACAAACTCGACATCCCGATTCACGCCTTCGACATCATCATCGCTGACGAATGTCATCGCGGTTACACGGCACAGGAGATGAGTGTCTGGCGCGAGACCATCAATCACTTCGACGCCATCAAGATCGGCCTCACCGCCACACCGGCGGCACACACGACTGCGCTCTTTGGTCCGCCCGTGTTCCGTTACACCGTCGAACAGGCCATCCTCGACGGCTACCTCGTGGATTACGAGCCGGTTGCCATCAAATCCGAAGTCCGCATGAACGGCGTGTTCCTCAATGAAGGCGAAACCATCGAGCGCGTGGACACGGACACCGGCCAGAAGGCACTCGACCAAATGGAAGACGAACGCGCCTACGACGCCGGGGCAGTAGAGCGCGATATCACCGCGCCCGACAGCAATCGCAAGATTGTCGAGGAAGTCGCCAAATATGCCTACGAACACGAAGCCAGCACAGGCCACTTCCCAAAAATCCTCATCTTCGCCGTCAACGACATTCCCCACACCTCACATGCTGACCAGCTTGTGAAGATTTGCCGCGACGTGTTCAACCAAGGGGACGATTTCGTGAAAAAGATTACCGGCAACCCGAACGTGGACCGCCCGCTTCAGCGCATCCGCGAGTTCCGCAACCGCCCCAATCCCAAGGTCGTCGTCACCGTGGACATGCTCTCGACCGGTGTGGACATCCCGGCGCTGGAGTTCATTGTGTTTCTGCGCCCGGTCAAGTCGCGCATCCTGTGGGAGCAGATGCTCGGACGCGGCACGCGCCTTTGCCCCGACATCAACAAGTCCAAGTTCGTCATCTTCGATTGCTTCGACGGCACGCTCATCAAGTATTTCAAGAATGTCTCCAGTTTCGACATCGAGCCGCCGGGCAAAACCCCGCTCACGCTCCGGGAAGTCATTGAGAACATCTGGCAGAACGTGGATCGTAATTACCACGTGCGCATCCTGGCCAAGCGCCTCCTGCGGATTGACAAGGACATGAACGCCGACGCCCGCACCCAGTTTGCGGCGTGGATTCCCGAAGGCGACATGGGCCGGTTCGCCAAGGAATTGCCGCAGAAACTAAAACTGGACTTTGCCGGCACGATGAAAATGCTGCGTAATCCTGACTTTCAAAAGCTCCTGCTGGAATATCCTCGCGCCAAACGCACCTTTCTCACCACCATCGAAGACAAGGACGTGGTCACATCGCAAAAGCTCGAACGCTATGGCAAGTTCGACAACGCGGAAGATTACTTGGATGCATTCGAGAAATTCGTGAAAGCCAACGCCGACAAGGTCGCGGCGCTCTCCGTCCTGCTCCAACACCCTAAAAACTGGCGTCCTGCCGTGATGGAAGAACTCAAGCGCACGCTGAATCAAAACGGGTTTGAGGCGGAAAAACTCCAGCGCGCCCACCGGGCCAAAGGATTCAAGGCGCTGGCCGACGTGACTGCACCTTGATTGATGATGACGTGGACGCCTCCGGCAGCGGGTTGCTGCAAACCGCCAGGGAAGGAAGGAAATTCAAGCAGGAAGCAGAACCGACCGGGGGAAAAACGACGGCCGGCTCCGGGTGTAGCGTCGAGCCTGTGGCTCGAAATCGGCGCACAGCGCCGACACTACAAAATTCGGACACTGCCCACAAACGCTGGGCCGCCATCCCGCATCCTCCGGGCCTTTGGGTGGTTTATTTTTCACTCGTGGCCTTGCCGTTGTTCGGAATCGGACAAATGCTCCTGCCCGGTGGTGACACGGACTCGCGGCGGGCCGGTTTCGCCTTTCTCTTCGTTTACATGGCTGCCACCGTGGGGTTGCTGCTGACGACGAGCTTTTTGGGATTGCGCCGCTACCTGCGTCAACGCCACCTGAAAATGCCCGGCATCATCGCCTTTGGCTGGCTCAAGTTTGGCGCCGGGGTGGCTTGCCTGGTGCTGGCCGCCGCACTGCTGCTGCCGCGACCGGGTGTCAACGACACGTGGCAAACCCTGCGTTACCACGTTGATTACCAGTTGCACCGCGCCAGTGAATACGCCGCGCGAATCAATCCGCATGGCGCAGGCCGGGGACGTCCGGGCGACAAAACAGAGAAATCCGGCGAATCAAAGGGCAACCCCTCCGCAGCTCAATCTCAAGAAGGTGAAGTGCAATCTGCCAGCGGTCGCCAGCAAAACCAAACTCCTGCCGGCCGGAAGGTGGAGACACCCGACCAGGCTTCTCCGCCGGAACTCTCCGGCCCCATCCCCATGGAACGTGCCGGCGGGTTTTACCGCTGGTTCAAGGGTCTGTTCCTTTTGGCGGTGGCCATTCTCATAAGCTGGTGGGTGATCCGCCAACGCGACCTGATTCTCCAAATTGCGCGGTCGTTCCTCGCAGCGTTGGCGCAATTTTTCAGGGACCTCTTCCAGTTCGGTTCGCTGGTAAAGAGAACCAAGGCAAAAAGGGAAGAACGAACGCCAAGGCAACGTCCCTTCGCCGCGTACCTGAGTCCTTTCCTCACCGGCAAGGATAAATCGTGGACCGCCGAAGAATTGATCCTTTACAGTTACGAAGCGCTCCAGGCCTGGGCGGTGGAACAGGGAATCCAATCCCAACCCCAGCAGACCGCCCGGGAATTCTGCCTCCTGCTGGGCGAGACCTTCCCGGACGCCGCCGCCGAGTTGAATCGGTTGTCATTCCTTTACGGTCATGCCGCCTACGGAAACGCCGTGCCGGCCGGCTGCGACCTGGAGCCGGTCAAAAAACTTTGGCGCTACCTTTCCGCGTCAGAAAACGCAAGTGCCTCCTGATCAAACGACAACTGGATCAGGCCGCTCTCCTCAAGGAAAATCGCACCCGGACCAATCGATGAACCGAAAACGGGTCAGAAAACAGGTCACCCATTAGCGTGAGCGGTCAATAGTGAGGACGATAATCCGCCTTCGCTGCGCTACGCCGTGGTGGCCGCAAACACTTTTCCGTCCCGGGCGCAGATCATCTGCGCCACATACCGGCCGGAAATCGCGGCCGACGGCAGTCCCCCGCCCGCCACCACCCAGTGGCCGGCCATGTAGAAATCCTTCAGCCCCGGCAGCGTATAGGGGATGCGCCGGCCCAGGATGCGCGGCGTCGGCAGCCAGCCTTCGTAACTGCCCTGCCAGTTGCCGGTATAGCGCACAAAGGTGGCGGGTGTCGCGATGTCAGAGCACTCGAGGTGCCGGGCCAGTCCCGGAAACCTGCCATCGAGGATGCCGATGACTTCCTGGAGGATGCCTTTTTTTTGGGCTTGGTAACGCTGGGGACTGTTCTTCTTGAGATTGGTCCAGAACTCGTAACTGGTCGGCAACCTGACCGTCATGACGGTTTTGCCTTCCGGGCAGAGTGCCGAATTGGAACCAAACGTCTCGACTTCCAGCCGGGAGTGCCGCGTTTTGTCGTCCACGATGAGCGGTTGGAGCAGCGGCAGATTGAGTGTGTGTGGCGCATCCGTGAAGGTTTTGTCGATCCCCAGCGAGACCTGGATGATGGCCGGAAAAAGGTCACATTTCTGGTACAGGTAGAGGATCTTCTTGTCAACAAATCGGCCGTCCAGCATCTTGAAAATCGTCGTATGACCGTCCGCACAGGAAACGACGGTTGAGGCCGGGACGACCGTCCCGTCGTCGCACTGCACGCCGGTGGCACGGCCATGCTCGACTTTTACCGAAGTCACCCGGGCTTTATACCGCACGGTGCCGCCCAGACGAGCGTAGCGGTCCGCGATCGCCATTGCAAAGTCCCACGAGCCGCCAGCAACAAAGCCGGTGTTGTTGCGGGTCCTGAACGCCAGCACCATCACCAGCACCAGGGCCGACATGCGTTCGTTGCTGATGATCGCCGTCAGCACCTCGCGGAGGAAGTCGTTCTGGTAGCGCGCGAGGTAGGGGGTGATCGGCAGATTCTTCCATTTTAAAATGACGGGCGCCATCGGAAGGTAACGCAGCCCCGTTCTTATTTTCTCGAAAAGCGTCATCATTTCCACCGGTTTGTCGAAGGGTGGCTCAAGCGGCGCGCAGCACCGCGCGGCGCGCACAAGTTTATCGATGAGCGCCGAGTCTTCGGGCGCGATGCGCTTGAACTCGCTCGAGAGTTTGTCCAGGTCTGCGGGCACGGCCAGGGTTTTGCCGTCGGCGCCTTCCACCCGCAGGATCTCGTCACTAATGAGGACCTCCCGGCCGGCTATCGCACCCAGTTCCTGCCAGACCTGGTGGAAGACCGAGGGCGGACGCGTGCCCATCAGCCAGCGCAGGCAGCCGTCAAAAACATACGGTCCCCGGTGCCAGGCCGTGCATAATCCGCCCGGGAGCAAGCCCGCTTCAAGGATCTCGGTCTGGAAGCCGTTCATCTGCAGATAGCAGCCGCAAGCGAGTCCCGCGATGCCGCCCCCGATGATGATAATCTTGTCAGCGGCGGCTGCGGTTGCGGTTCCGGGCACGGCCGCAGCCGGAGAATGACTGTCTCCGCCCGGAACGCTCATCCGTGGCGCACCTTTCCGCTCGACGTCAGGGGGATGTCGGCGACCAGATCGAGCGAGGACGGCACCTTCTGGCTCGAGAGCCGGCGGCGGCAAAACGCGAGGATGTCCTCGGTCGTGGTCGGGGAGCTGCCGTCGCGCAATTGCACTTCGGCGTGGATGGACTCGCCCAGTTGCGGGTGCGGCCGGGTGGTCACGCGCGAACGCAGCACCGCCGGGTGCTGGTCCAGAACGCCGGCGACCTCCTCCGGAAACACCTTATGGCCCGCCACGTCAATCACGGTCTTCAGCCGTCCGTCAATGACGATCCGCCCGGCGTCGTCCCGATGCGCCAGGTCGCCGGTCAGGAACCAGCCCTCGCGCAAAACTTCCTCGCGCCGTTTTTTGGGGTTCAAATAGCCGGCAAACATTCCGGGTCCGCGCAGGCCAAGCTGTCCGGTCCGGCCGGTCGCGAGGGGTTTCATCTGGTCGTCCAGGATGACCACGTCGTAGCCGGGCAGCGGACGTCCCACCGCCTCGGGATGTTCCGCGGCGTCCTCCAGGTTCATGAGCGGCACGCCCACCTCGATGATGCCGTAGCCCTGCGCCACCGGCACGTGATACCGCG
>Ga0116134_1001398_pt1 | contig 12223 bp, 12 predicted proteins | sample June2015DPH_19_5_FD_89737 | JGI IMG/M metagenome (GOLD analysis project Ga0116134, IMG submission 89737) | Peatland microbial communities from SPRUCE experiment site at the Marcell Experimental Forest, Minnesota, USA - June2015DPH_19_40 | ecosystem: Environmental > Terrestrial > Soil > Wetlands...
AGTATCAGGCACTGCAGGTAGCTGGTTTCCGGCACATTCAGCAGAATTGGATGATCCTTCGACGACCCACGGCTCTCGATGACCCGAAGCGATTTGTGGGCGTCCTGGGCCGCGCCGGCGACCACTTTGAGGAAGTCGGCGGGGCTGACGTGAAAAGAGCAGGAGCAGGTGACCAGAATCCCTCCCGGACGCAGCATTTTCATGGCGCGCAGGTTGAGTTCCTTGTAGCCTCCAAGCGCCTTGTCGAGGTCGCGCTTGCTCTTGGCAAACGCTGGCGGATCGAGAACGATGGTGTCATAGCGCCGGTTCGCCGCCGAGTAGTCCCGCAACAGATCGAAAGCGTTGGCCTCGATCCACTCCAGTTCGCGCCCGTTCAGGTTTGCGTTCAGAGTTGCGTTCAGAGTTACGTTCAAAGCCGCGTTCTTTTCCGCCATTTCCAGCGCCGGACGCGAGCTGTCCACTCCGGTGACGCTGGAGCACTTTCCAGCGGAGTTCAAAGCCAGATGCAGCGCAAATCCTCCCTGATAGCAGAAAGCGTCGAGCGCTTCCCCGTGCGCATATTGCGCGGCAGCGGCGTAGTTTTCCCGCTGATCAAGAAACGCACCTGTCTTCTGGCCTTCGAAGCCCTCATAGTGAAAGCGGACGCCGTTCATGTTGATAACGGACGAACTCTTCTCCCTCCAGATCACTCCGGACTGTCGCGGCGGCAATTGCTCAAGTTCTCGAATGCGGGCATCCACGCGCTCTACGATTCCCGCCGGCTGCAATTCGTCTCTTAGCGTTTGCACGATGGCCTCGCGCACGGGAGCAGTGTCCACGGCTTGCGTCAGGATTTGCAGCGAGAGCACGTCGTTATAGCGATCGACGATCAGCCCAGGCAGAAAATCGGCTTCGCTGAAGACGATGCGGTAGGCGTCCGTATTGCGGACAAGGTCATTTTCCTTGCGGTAGGCGATGGCGGCGCGAATACGCTCGGCAACCAGCGCAGGCAGATCGGGCACTGACCCATGAGAGATCATGCGGATCGCGATCTGCGACGAAGAACTGTAGAGCGCGCTTCCAAGAAACTTCCCGCGCGAATCGAGTACCCGCACCACTGCGCCCGGAGGTACATCCTTTTCTTCGCTAATGTCCGAGCGGTAGACCCAAGGGTGACGCGACTGCAGGCGGTCGGCTCCCCGCGCAGAGATTCTTACGGAAGCCTCCGCATGTTTAGCGGAGACGGCAGGTTTTTTCGGCATCAGTCGATGCTACCGCAGCGCTAGACTTTGGTGGCAGGTTTGATATCTAGATCTTCATTTAAAGCGATGTACAGAAGAGATCCCATGGCACCAAGAAGCACGATGGTGAGATCGCCAAATGCGACATGCCTAACTAATAACGCGTTGCGGTAGCTGACCTTTCTATAGAACAACGCTTCATAACTGCTCCTATCTCCTCGCCAAAGCCAGCTAGTGAAGAGTCCGAATATTGCTATTTTCGCCAGAGCGTCTCGTGATGAATCTAGGCAGATCGCACCGAAAGCAAGTACCAAAAGCAGATACACCGCCGTTGCCATGAACGGAATTGATGGAGGCAGATTACCCTCATAGATCTGCCACGAGATATTCCACGGAGACCAACGGGATCGGCCCATCACGGCTGGATCGGTAGTCACAAGCGGAAGAAAAAACGTGAGTAGGCCAGCCACAACCGCCAGAAGTGCGAGCGCTCTTCTTCGTCTGCCCATGGGTTTGGCAAACTTAACCGGCAGCCGATCCAGCGCGCCAAAGCGGGGAGTGAATAGCGTCATGCAGCACCGGCAAGAGAGACTAAAGCCGTTGTGACAAGTAACCTGGGTCGCCTTGGCAAACAGCGATGCGAGGTCACGCGCGGATCACAATTCCATCCAGATTCCGTCTGCGTTTGCCCAGTTCGCCCGCGCTCGGCATCGCGCCGACACTGGCCGTCACCGCGCCGGTCATCACTTTCTGGAACGCAGCCTGGAACTGATCCATCTCGGGCGCGGTGCCGATCGTGATGCGCGCGTAGGTTGGCCACACCGGCCAGATGCGTCCGATAAACACATTCTGCTTGGCCATGGCATCGATCGCCGCCTTCGCCGGCCCTTTCGTATCGAGCATGAAACAGTTCGACTCGGAGGGAACGTAGGAATATCCGTTGCGGTCGAGCCAGGCAAAGACCTGGCCGCGGATGGTGGCATTGATACGTTTGCGCTCGGGCACCAGTTGCGCGTCTTTCAAACTGGCCGAGGCGGCAACGAGCGCCGTGATCGGCATGAAATTCCAGCCGCCGTAGTTTTCGATTTTCTCCAGCAGGTCGGGACGGCCAAACACCGCGCCACAGCGCAGGCCGGCCATGCCGTATATCTTCGAGAAGGTACGCAGCAGGATCACGTCCTTGCCGGCTTTCACCAGATCCATCACCGAAACCGCGTCGGAAAAATGAATGTAAGCCTCGTCGACCAGCACCACAGAACCCTTGGGCTTGTTTTCGACCAGGTATTCGATATCGGAATGACTAGTGAGCGTGCCCGTTGGATTGTTCGGGCTGCAGACGTAGAACACGCCCGCGTCGGGACCCGCGGCCAGCATCGCCTTCACATCGTGCGCGTAGGTTTTCGTCAGCGGGACTTTCACCACCTTCGCGCCGACGGCTTTCGCAGCAAACATGCCGGCTTCGTATCCCGGATCGGCGGTCACATAGCTGCGCTGCGCTGAGGCGAAAGCCGCCACGGTGTGATGCAGAGGCTCGCTCGATCCGGCATAGACGCGGACCTGTTCCAGTTTCAGCCCTTCCATTTCCGCCAGCGTCTTCACCAGGTCGTCGGTGAGCCAGTCGGAATAACGGCCGCCTTGCGCGACGATGTCGGCTGCCGCCTCGCGTGCCGATGCACTGGGCCCCAGCGGATTTTCGTTGGCGTCAATTCGGATCGCATCTTTCGGGAAGATATGCACTCGCGCGTGGGCCAGCATCGGCTCGGTAACAATGCGCAATGCCAACGCGGCCGAAGCCGCGGCCGACAGGCTGAGAAACGAACGGCGCGATGCGGCAGAAAAAGGAAGGCTGAAGTCGTTGTCTTGCGGGGCCATCACTCACCTCGTGCGGGCAATCTTACCGCAAAATCGTTCTTTAAATTCGGCTACTTGATCTTGGGTGGCGCAGCGGTTCACCGCGGCGTAGCTGGCTAGTTCTCGGAGTCGGCTTTAGCCGCTGAGGTGAGACGACCTCGGCGGAAAGTACCTTTATCCCTCCTAGTCCGCCAATAACTGCTTCACCGTGGCGACCTCCTGGTCGAGGTCTCGAGTCATGTCGGCGGCATGGGCCTGAGCCGCTCGCGCCGCTGCCGTCTGTCCGCCGATCTCCAGGGCCTGAGCCTGAAGCAGATAACCGACCGGCGATGGCTCGAGCTCGACCGATCGTTCGTAATCCTGAATAGCCGACGCGATGTCGCCCGCCCGCTGCGCCAGCAGCCCCATCCCGCGATACGCCGGAGAATTTCCCGGCTCCAGGTTCAGAGCGGCTTCAAAGTCTTGTTTCGCGTCTTCATATTGTTTCAGCGAGAGATGCGCAAATCCGCTGTTAGCTCGCGCCATCGCCACCCAATAAGGGATTCTTGTGTATTGAGCTACCAGCGCATAGTCATCGAGAGCGGCTTGATAGTTGCCATGAATCTGCTCGTAGCTCGCGATATTGAGCGTAGCCACCGGGTCGTCAGGCCGCAAAAATCGTGCCCGCTGAAGGTGCGGCAGGGCTTCCTCAATCCTCCCTTGGGCAATCAATGCATTAGCAGCGCCATCTTCCGCGACGTAGTTTCCCTCGGTGATTGCCAGGGTGTGGTTCCACAACGTGAGATTGTCGCTCCAGAAGCTCACTTGCCGATGCAGCGCAATTCCCAGCATCAGCAGGACGGCCGCTGCCACAACCGCAGAGACCGCCCTGGGAACATGCCAAATTCTCATCAGATCCGCCGCGCCCCAGCATACGATGACGAAAATTCCGAGCATCGGAATGTAGGCGTACCGGTCGGCCATGGCCTGAACCCCAACCTGCACCAGCCCGATCATCGGTACCAGCGTTCCCAGGAACCAAAACCATCCCACAAAAAAAGGCCGCCGCTGTCGCTGTCCAAAGACCACGACAAGAATGGTGACGGCAATAATTGCGGACGCAGACAACGCCGCCGCCAGCATGCTAATCGCTTGCTCCGGATGCGGATACACAGGCGCCAGACTGACCGGCCAGAAGGCCTTTCCAACATATTTGACATACGCAATCGCCGCATTTCCCAGATGGATCCAGAGCGGAAGTTTCACCTGGGTTGCGCCGGTCTGCACCTTCATGGTGATGGCCGCGCTCACCGCCGACAGCGCAAACCAAGGCATTTTCTCCCAAACCAGACTCCAGAAAGACTGGCCGTTGAAAGACGCCCCGCCCGCCGTTGCGCCCGCCGGTTCGCCACTCACGCTGTCCACGCGCCCCAGACGACGCAAGGGCCAGTAGTCCAGCAGCAGCAGCGCAAACGGAAACGTAATCACCTGCGGCTTGGTCATCAGCCCCAAAGCAAAGGCAAAAGTGACGGCCAGATATCGTCCAACGCCCGGCCGCCGCGTGTACCACCCATACGCCGCCAGCGCCAGGAAAAAGAACAGCATGCTAAGGACGTTCTTACGTTCCGCGATCCACGCCACCGACTCCACGTTGATCGGATGCAGAGCAAAAAGCGCCGCGACCATCAGGCTCCGCCAAGCCAGCCCCGTAGCACTCTCTAAAATCAAGAACAGGAGCACCGCATTAATCGCATGCAGAAGCACGTTGACGCTATGCGGGCCCGCCGGGTTCAACCCGAAAATCTGGCAATCGAGAGCGTGCGAGAGCCAGGTGATCGGGTGCCAGTTCGCTGCCTCAGAGGTCTGAAAAGCCCAGACCACGGTGTTCCAGGTGAGTCCGGCGTGCACTTGAGGATTTTCAGTAACGTAAACCACATCGTCAAAATTAAGAAACGGAGCCCGCGTGACCGGGTTATAGAGCGCAATCGTAGCCAGAGCCAACAGCAGGCAGCAAATCAATTTGCGTTTTTGCGGAGACTGAAAAATCTGAGACTCCGCCGGGCTCTGGCCAAGCTTCCGCTCCGCCGAATCCGTGGAGTTCATTTGACCTTAGTGGACAGCCGGCTGTTCCGCCGGAGAGGCGGAAGGTTTGTGGCCCGCTTTGTGCTCGCGCCGGATGGCCAGCAAATCCTTATGCAGAAGATCCAGCGCATTTGAAGGAATCTCCGATCCCCACTCGTCGATTTCTTTCTCTTCCCAATGCCCGTTGAGCCGAAGCGCGGCGTCGGTCAGATCCTCCGGAAACGCCAGCCGGTAAGTTCCCTCGCGCAGCAGCACCCCGCCCACCTGCCGCCCAGTGTGCATTTCGTAGATCCGCCGCGTAGAACTGCCGCCGTTATTGGTAAACACCAGCAGCACTTCGCCTTCTTCGCCGTAATCCGGACGGTAGAACCACGCCTGCGGTGCATCCGCCTTAGGCCGTGTGCGCTTTCGACCCGTAACCGTCACCACTTCCTGCTCCGGCTTCACTTCATTAGCAGGATTGAAGTAATAAATTCTCGAGCACGATTCGCAGACCATCACCTTTGCGCCATTCCGCACTTCGTTATAGGTCTGCGGACGCAGCATCACCTGGCATCCCATGCACTTATGGTCGCGGACCTCCGCCAGCCCGCTGCCCCGAAATTTAGCCACCCGCTCATACTGATGGAGAATATCTTCCGAGATCCCGTGCCGCAGCGCGTCCCGCTTCGCGTTCCACTCGGAGAGCTTCTTCTGATCTTCCGCGGTGACTTTTCGCGCGTCTTCTTTTTCTTTTTCGATCTCCGCCGTCTCCGCCTTAAGCTCAGCCTCCGCCGCCTTGACGTCTTTTTCGCGCGCGTCAACGTTGACCATCACCTCCAGGATGCGGTCTTCGTTCAGCCGTATCTCCTGCTCGGCAAACTGGATCTCGTGCAGCAGCGCTTTATATTGGTCGTTGGTTTTTACGTCGAGAGATTGGTCGCGATACTTGGAAATTTTGCCTTGCAGATCTTTGATGTTGGCTTCGAACTTCTTGCGGTTGGCCTCATCGCCCTTAGCCGCGACCCGCACTTTTTCCAGGTGCGCCTTGGTCCCAGCCAGCTTCTGTTCAATCACCGCGACGCGTTTGGGCAGCGCCGCAACTTCGTCCTGCAGCCTGCGGATTTCCCTGTCCGCAATCTGCAGCTCCAGCAATTTGTCGATATCAGGAAGCATCGGCCCCAAGGATCACAATAACGATTCTAGCATGTGTGGAGACGGGGCTCCGCCCCCTCCAACCGGAGCCCGCGATTCGTATCAGGGTATGCCTTCGGGCGTACCGCCAGCCGTTAGAAGACGGCCTCGGCTTTAGCCGTGCCGCCACGTTTCCGAAAGGGCACGGCTTCAGCCGTGCCGTCAGGACCCACGCCAACCAGCGACTCCCCCACTCATCAAGTTTTGTTGTCCAGTCCAGAGACATGGTTTACATTTTGTCCCGAAACATCCTTTACAGTTCTGTGGGTGGAACCGAGTTAGGAATCCAGCGTTCGACGATCGAACAGAGCTGGCATGCCTCAATTGGCGAAACAATCCCCATTACACTCATCGACTAGGTCGGCCAGGCCTCAACTGAGAGTGCTATCTTGAGAGGCATGGTCCGACTAGCTTTGTTAATGGCCACGGTTGCAGGTTGCACTTTCGCACAACAGACTACGCAGACGACTGCGCCCCCAGCCACCGCGCAACAAAGAGTCACGTACATCGTTTCCGTTCCGACTCCAAGCAAACACGTCTTCCACGTGGAGATAGAGATGCCAGGCACTCCGGGACCATTGCAGCTCCGGATAGCCGTCTTTCAGCCCGGCGACCCGGGCCCGAGACGCTACGCTCGTTTCATTGAGCACCTCAAGGTCGCGATTGGGAAGCAAGATCTTCATACGACGCGCGTTGATCCCTACACCTGGGAATCGGTTCTTCCCCAGAGCGGCGCCGTTCATACCGAATACGACGTTGAGAGCGATCCGAAGGATGAACTTCAACTCGACAACCATTGGGTGGACGAAACTGGCGGGTATTTCGATAGCACTTCGCTCCTTCTCTACTCCGACGAAAGTGCGCATCTTCCGGTTTTCTTGAAGCTCAATCTGCCCCCTGAATGGAAGGTTGCAACTTCGCTGCCCAAGGAGGAAGACGGTTATTCCGCCAAGGACTATCTCACGCTGGTGGATGGTCCCGTTATTTTTGGAACCCTCGCTGAACGAACCATTTCCGTGAACGGCATCCCGCACCGCCTGGTGTTCGTCGCTTCTTTGCCCTCCTATGACTCCGCCAAGCTCGATTCCTACATTGAGAAGATCAGCGCTTACGAAATAAAGCTCTTCGGCTCGGCTCCGTTCAACAGTTACACAAGCCTGTTCCGCTGGCGGCCGGACCTTCCCTTTGGAGGAGGGATCGAGCACCACGGGGGAATGTTCATGAATATCGGCAAAGAGTGGATGCAGGATCTTCCTGCGGAGATGATTGGCACCTTCGCACACGAATATTTTCATGCCTGGAATGCTGAGGCGATTCACGCCCATGTCTGGCACGACGCCACAGCTCTGACTCGGACACCCGTCTATGACGATCTCTTATGGTTTCAAGAGGGAGTAACAAGTTATTACGCCGATCTTGCCGTCGTCAGAACAGGGATCATCAGTATCGAGCATTTTTACTCTTCTTGGGTCTCGCCCAGCATTACGCAGGTCGAGAGTGGCACGGGCCGAGGCTTCATGAGCCTGGCTGACGCCAGCGCGATCAGTGGGTCAGGCGCTCTCGAAGACCTCGACTACTATTCCGGCGGGGAGGTCGTGGGGTTCTTGCTGGACCTTCGGATCAGGCTGGCAACGCGCGGACGCCACAGCCTGGATGACGTCATGCGCCGATTGTACGCACAGAGCCGGCAGCCAGGCTATGCCGGGTACGGTGAGGAAGACATCATCGCTGCGATCAACTCCGAAGCGGGAACGGATTTACAACCTTTCATTTATCGGCTCGTGCATGAAAAAGAGCGTCTCGATTACAGATCTTCGCTTGAAAATACAGGGCTATCCGTCTCGGCCTCCCTGCAGCCAGATGGAAGTACATCCTATAAATTGGCAATCCGGAAAGATGCTACCCAGGAACAGTTGCAGCGACTTAAAGAGCTAGTTGCTCCTCCATAGTTTGGCGCGCCACTGCGTACGTCAGTGCATGCGCTGCTGATTGTTGGCGTAACATCCCCCATTACAGTCATTGACCCGGATGCAGGTGCAATCGGGATTCGGCTGGGTGCTTGAATTCGACCCTACGAGGCCGACCTTTTTCATCACATCCAACCAGTGAGCCCCATCGCAGCCATCCACCTGATCGAATGCAACCATATTCCCAACTGAGGCCAGTGGGTAAGTGTGCCAGTCTTACAAGCCAGCCCACCCTGTTACCACAAAGTAATTTTTCAGCGCTCTTTGACAACCGTAAACCGAGGCTGATTATCGGACGTAAAACCCCTCCAAAATCCCGAAAATGGTAGGATTTTCCGCTAAGTCATTATTCCGGAATATTTTGAAAAATAAGTCCTTGGCGCTATAGATTTTGGTGGGAAGATTCCCCCTAACCCCATGATTCCAGCAGATCGGGAGGAGGGGGTAGTAGTAAACACGCATTAATACCTCAAGAGTAAACAACAGAGAAATTGCCCCGCTCCCAAAAACTCCGCGAGGCTCCGACTGCAGCGCCGCCGAGACGCGCTCCTGGACGATCAGCAACTTCCGATCCGCTGCTCGGAACAACGCGGAAAAGACAACGCGGGAAAGACAAGCGCCGAAACGCGGCCAATACCGAACGCTTGACTTTGGTAATCTGCCCCGCAACCGCCATCTGATGCCATACTGACCACGAGAATGTCCTCCACCGCCAGCACGCAAAAAGGACACCGCGGCCAGCGCGTCAGGCTCGGCGGTTCCATCCTCGCTCTATTGTTGCTCGAAAACGGACGCCAGATCCGCGGCCGCATGAATCAGCTTTCCGTCAACGGAGGCCTGCTCTCGCTCGAACATCCGCTCGACGAAAGCATCCGCGTGACCGTCCTGTTCCACCTCGGCTGCACCAGCATCCGCTGTCGCGCGCAAATGTTGTTTCCCATGTGGGCGACTCAAGGATGTCTCCAGCCCTTTCGCTTTTTGGAATTGCCCGAGACCAGCTACGCCAGCCTGAACCGGGAATTGGAAAACCTGGTCCGAGCCGGCGCGCCTCAGGAAGAAGAAGAAGACGAATAGTCGTTCACTTTCCCGCGGCCAAAACAATTTGTTCCAGCGAATATTTCCGTAACTCTCCAATCCGCTCAATCGTGATATCCGGCTTCGGATACTGCGCCACCAGCGCCGCATCCAGCGCGTAGTGCCCCTGCCGCGGAAACACCGTCGTCACGCGCGCGCCCCAATGCTTCTTGATCGCCGCCAGAATTCGCACCTTGTCGTCCACCATCACATAGTGCGTCGCCGGATACTTCGCCTCCACATCGTCCAGTTCCTCTTCCTTATGGATGTAGATCAGTACGTGCCCTTCGAAGTACTCATACAGCCCCGATCGATCGACCTTGCGCGGTTGAAAAACCGCATCGCCATCGCTCAAGATCGCCGCCCGACCCAACCGTTGCGCGTACTCAACCGCATCCAGCGATTCCGGAAACAGCCGGTTCGCAAAGGGATAATTGATCATGAAATGCGACACGGCCAGCAGCTTCGGATCGCGCGGCCGCTCGACGCGATAACGCTGCAGCGCGCCCAGATAATCCGCATATCCAAGTTCGGTGCGCAGCTGCTCGAAGATTTCCCAGTAGCGCTGCTGGCTGGCCGAGCCCACTTTATTCGTGAGGTAGCGCTTCAGATCTTCCGCCACGCGATCATTGTCGAGCAGCGTATTGTCCACATCGAAAAGGAACACGATGCTCGGGTCAGAATCAGCGCGATTCACACCATCTCCAGCCATGTTCTCCACAATGATGTTCTTCAGAATAAGCTCTCTGGAATAAACAGCGTGGCTTTATCATGCCAGAAATCACAGCCTCACGTGGTAGCCGTCACAGCCCGGATTTCCCTCTTCCTGTACACTTGACTCATTCCGGAACAATAGAAAATTGTGCCCGCCACAAAGGGCTTGTCAGGTCCCTTGCCTTGTAGTACAAAAGCGGCGGTCAACAAACCAACAGATCAGCCGAGGCAGAGTATTGTGACTCTGACTCACAAACCGGGCCAATCCGTTCTGGCCCTCCTAGGAGCCGCCCCGCTTGGAACACATCGATCCAGCCGTCATCAATCGTTTCGACACACGCTCCAGCCGGCCTTGTGAATTCTGCCGGGAACTCGATCCCCAATTCCTTATGCGCCGCCCGCTTGACCAGATGGTGGCCACGAGTCGCAGACCTACCGCTTCCGCCCATTTGACCGAGGATGGCTACGTCCGTCACAGGATGCTCGAACTGCGCCAGATCACTTCCCGAGCGCCGCTCACCGCGGCGTAGGCGGGGGGATTTCGCGCTCGCGCGAATTTTTCGCGTAGTTTTTGCGTGCAACTCCCGCGAGGGCGGCGCGTTCTAATAAGTGAGGCTTCAATTTGGTATACCCTAGGCGGGGGGAGGGCTTCCCATGCTGGCCGGTATGCGTTTCTGTTTGCTGCTCTCTTTCTCGTGGACGTTTGCAATCGCTGCTTGCTTGCCCGTTCAGGCTCAGATTAACCGCGTTCCCCCCTAGGTCACTTCCATCGATTTCGGCGGGCGCCTCGTGAACGGTGTTCGCCCCAGCGTGACGTCTCTCGGCCCCAGCGGTTACGGCAACAGTTGGTTCGTTTTTGGAAATTGCTGTTCGAACTTCTTGTTGCCGTCGAATCCCAGTCCACCGCGGTCGTTGGGGCACCGCCACCGCAGTAAGGATCGCGATCACCCCGATTTCGCTGTAGGAGTCATCGAGCCTGTCTACATTCCCTACCCGGTTCCCGACGCTCAGGAAGCTGACGATGACTCACCCGACGTCGACTACGTTCACGCTCCCGGCCCGCCGAACCAGGATGCTCCCACCACGCGCGCCCGAGACCGTAATTCGGCTCCGAGAGCGGACGTGTCCACCGCACCAATTTCCAGTGAACCAGCTCCCGATGGGCCGGAAGAGCCCGCAGCCGCCCAGCCCTCGACCGTGCTGGTTTTCAAAGACGGCCACCAGTCCGAGGTGCTCAACTACGCCATCGTGGGTGACACGCTCTTTGACTTGGCCGCTGGCCGCACTCGCAAGATCCTCCTCGCCGACCTCGACCTCCCCGCCACCCACAAAGCCAACGACGACCGTGGCGTGGACTTCCAGATTCCGGCCGTTACGGCTCGGCAGTAAGCTCCTGACCACAGGGGCACAGAGGAAAACGGGGAAAGCGGGTTCCTCTGTGCCCCCCAGTGGTAATCGCTTTTCGATTTCCTGCTTGACACGGCCCTCCTCATCAATGGATACTTATGCATTAAGTTGCATTTTTATTCATGTCGAAAACAGCGCGCCACAAAGCCATCCTCGACCTGCTCGACGACGGTCCTGTCGAAAGCCAGGACTCGCTCCAGCACAGACTGGAGCGTAAAGGCTTCGACGTGGGCCAGGCGACCCTCTCCCGCGACATCCATGAGCTGAAACTCGTCAAGGGTCCCGAAGGCTATCGGCGAGCTGACGAGACGTTGGCCGCGGAGGGTTTTTTGCCCTCGGTCATGCATCTCGCCCGTCAATTCGTGGTTGAAATCCGCCAGGCCCAGAACCTGCTCGTAGTGAAGACCACGGTCGGCAGCGCACAGCCCGTTGCCGCCGCGTTCGACACCTCGCATTGGCCTGAGGTGGTCGGCACAATCGCCGGCGACGACACGGTACTGGTCATCGCCACCGACAAAAAGAAAGCGCATGCGCTCGCCCGACGCATTGGTGAGCTGTTGTAAGCGGCTTGCCGGGACCAATTCCAAGAACCGCGGTCAGATGTTTCCAGAAACGGAGTGTTACGAAATGCACACGAGAACCGAGCCCATGTCGCTGATGAATCCGCCGACGATGAAGATGAAGACGACACCGCCGACGATGCTGGCCGAACCGGCCGCGCCGCGCGATCTTGTCTCGATCCACGACCTCGCCCCC
>Ga0116134_1001399_pt1 | contig 12222 bp, 10 predicted proteins | sample June2015DPH_19_5_FD_89737 | JGI IMG/M metagenome (GOLD analysis project Ga0116134, IMG submission 89737) | Peatland microbial communities from SPRUCE experiment site at the Marcell Experimental Forest, Minnesota, USA - June2015DPH_19_40 | ecosystem: Environmental > Terrestrial > Soil > Wetlands...
TACATGCCCGGCGGCTTCGGCACGCTCGACGAATTTTTCGAAATCATGACCCTCGTGCAAACCGAGCGCGTCCCGCAATTCCCGCTCATCCTCTTCGGCAGCGAATACTGGAAGGGACTGGTGCACTGGATGAAAGCCGAAATGCAGGAGCGGCACGGACATATCAACCCCGGCGACCTCGACCTGTTCAAACTCACCGACGACCCGGCGGAAGCCGTCCGCATCATTCTCGATTACGAACGCCGCGTCGGGCCGCCCGCGATGATGCCCAAGGCGTTTGCCTGAGCCGTCTCGCCGTGATGCGGAAGAAATCAATTGCGGGTGAACACCGGCAAACACGGATTGTCTGAAGACTGGAACACGAGGCCCGAAAACCGAAAACCGAAGGCCGAAACCCGCGTATAGCAGCGTGGCCGCCACGCGGCTTTACGCCGAAAGAATTTCGAATGCCGAGGCCCGAAAACCGAAACCACCCACACTGCTCCACCGCCAGCCATTCGGCTTTCTTTCGGATCTCGGATTTCGGCCTTCGGATTTTTCTCGTGTCCTCTGTGTTCTCTGCGGCTAAATCTTCCCCCACGTTCCGTCCCTCCCGGCAACCCGCCGATTCGGAGATCGGCGCTCCATCCCCAGACCCTGCGCCGGCATTTCCGCGCTCCTTGACAACCCGCGCAACTCGCGCGAGTATGCGGTGTTGAATTAACAGGTGTTGATTTTATGAAAACTCGAACTTTTCGCAGATCGTTAATCGCCATTGCCGCGGTCACAGCTCTTTTGGCAACAAACATTGTCGCGCAGGACGCCTCCACCTCCGCCACCACCCCCAACGTCGCCCAAACGGCGGCCGGCAGCGGGAGCGCGCCTCAATTGTCTTACGGCGTGCCGCAAGTCCTGCAACTGTCGCAGGCGAAGATCGGTGACAACACCATCGTCGCCTACATCCAGAATTCCGGGACGCTTTACAGTTTGAACGCGTCTGAAATCGTTTATTTGAAGCAGCAGGGAATTTCCGATGTCGTCATCACCGCCATGCTGAACCAGCGCCAGCGGGTGACCCAAGCCGCCGCCCAGACTGTGCCGCAGGCCCCGGCTACAGCCACGACGTCGCAGCCGGGCAGCGCCGAAACTTCAACGGCCGTGGCGCAACCCACGGTGACTTATGTCCAACCCGTTCCCTCCTCGACGGTCTATGTGATTCCCGACACCCAAACCTACAACTATGACGCCTATTATTATCAACCATACTATTATCCGTATTATGGCGGATGGTATTATCCGCCGGTGTCATTTTCGTTCGGATTCGGCGGCGGCTATCGCGGCGGTTGGGGCGGCTATCACGGCGGCTGGGGTGGCTATCACGGCGGCTGGCATCGCTGATTGGAGCGCGGGTTGCCAGCCCGCGAATTGATAAAACGCGGACAAGCTGTCCGCGCTCCTGCCGTTGCTTCCCTTGTTCGCTTTGCGCCTTTTGTCCACCCTCCGTCCCGCATTGCGGGACTACGGAGGACGGGCGTTTTTTTTGCGGCAACATTGGAGGTTGGGCGTTCGATGTCTTGCCGGGGCAAAGCGCTGCGAAGACTGGTGGATGTTCGATGTTTCTCTTTGCCCTTAACACTCAACTTTCAACCTTCAACGGCTTGAAATCGCTTGAACGTCCGGCGGCCTCCATGCCAGCATTCCGGCAGGTTTCAATGCGAAAGAATATGACCAAACCATTCTCCATTTGTCTGGCCTTGGGTTTCGCCTGCCTCACCGTATTCGTCGGATGCAAAACGAACGGTCCGGCGACCGCGTCGCCGCAATCCGCAGTCACCGGCAAAAAGTTCACCTACGTCATCGTCCACGGCGCGTGGGGCGGCGGCTGGGATTGGAAACACGTGGATCAGTTGCTCACCGCCGACGGCCACAAGGTCTATCGCCCCACGTTGACGGGGCAGGGCGAGCGGTCCCATCTCGCCAGCACCAACATTGACCTCGACACGCATATCCAAGACATCGTCAATGTCATCGTGTGGGAAGACCTGCACAACGTCGTGCTCATCGGCCACAGCTACGGCGGGATGGTCATCACCGGCGTGGCCGACCGCGTGCCCGACCGCATCAAACACGTGGTCTATCTCGACGCCTTTGTGCCCAACAACGGCGAATGCGCCAACGCCATCCGCGCCCGCACCGGCATTGACCGGCCCATCACCAACGGGTTTGTGATTCCCACCTGGATTACGAACAATCCGCCGCCGCCGCACGACGTGCCGCATCCGGCCAAAACCTTCAGTGAACCCATCTCCTTGACCAACCAGGCGGTGGCCGCAAAATTACCGACCACCTACATTCTGATCGTGGGCAAGGGTAAAACGCCGGAGCAGGGCGAATTTTATCCGTTCTACCGGCGCGCCAAGGCCCGGGGCTGGACCACGATAATCATGGAAGGCGACCACAACGTGCAGCGGTCGCATCCCGTGGAACTCGTCGGGCTGCTGGAACAAGCGCCATAACGTCGGGCATCAACGATTTCCCTGCTCTCTGCTGGCAGGTGTGCTCCAGGTTTTACCGCAGACGTCCGCCGTCTAAATCCGAAAACCGAAGGTCGAAGCCCGAAAGAATTCCGAAATCCGGGAACCGAAACCTCACCCATCAATCCACCGCCAGCTGTTCGGATTTCGGCCTTCGGATTCTTCTCGTGCCACCGGCCGGCTATTTGTTCCCGAGCAGCTTCGCTTTCTGGGCCTGGTATTCTTCGGCCGAGATGGCTCCGGTGTCCCTGGCCCGCTGCAGGTCAATCAACTGCTGGCCGACGGTGGGGTTCTGGTACTGGGCTTCAGTCTTGGGGCCGCCGCCGAGATGCAATTCCAGGCAGCCGGTGAGCAACCACACGGCGGTCAACGCCAGCAAGGCGGGAATGAATAATTTCTTCATGGGGCGACTTTCTTTTTAATGCGATTGGTTTGATTCAAACTGATGGTTCCAACCCTGAATAAGATGGCCGGGGCTGTCAAGTTTTCAACGCACCCGCTGCATTTTTACACGGATGACGCGGATTCGGTCTCGTCCTCGTTCTCGTCCATCGTCCTCGAACCGATTCGGAAAAACGAGGACGAGCACGAGGACGAGGAGGATGGTTGCCCCGTTCGGTGGCCCACATCCAGTGGGTCGTCCGTTTCAAGCTTTACTTCGCCGGAGTCCAGGTGTCGTCCGGGTCATAAGTGGTGATGGCCTTGGCGATTTTCGCGGTCCTGGGTCCGAGGTTCTTTTGATAGACCTTGCCTTGTTGATTGACGATGAAGGTCATCACCCCCGTGTCGCCCCATTCAGCCGGCCAGGCGACCAGCGCAAATCCGGCAATCATGCGGCCGTTGATGATGTAATTATACTTGCCGCCCGGCGCGGGTTTCCCCTGGCGGGTCAGGATTTTGAAATAGTAGCCGTGATAAGGCGCCTGCTCGTCGTTCAGCATTTTGGCCGTGCGCTGATAACCTTCCACGCGCGCCTGCGCGACGAGCGGTCCCAATGGACTCAACTCTTCGCCGGGTTGATTCGCCGGCCAGAAAAGGCCGTCGTGGGTGCCGGGCGTGCTGTGCAGGAACTGCGCGTAGGCGAGCACTCCGTCCCCCAGGCGATCCTGGCCGGCATATTCGCGCTGCGCCTCCACATACGCGTTGCAGACATTGATCGTGCCCATTTCGTCCCTGCCGATGCGCCGGGCGAGAATCTCTTGCTTGCCCGCTGCGGTATCGAAGAACCATTGCCCGTCCTGTTTGACAAGGGGAATGGGAAACGGCCAGCCGTCCGCGCCAATTTCCAGCGTGACGTTGGAATCCGAATTGGTGATCAACCGCGTCTTTTCCGTCAGGTGTTGGACAAACATTTTGTATTCCTCGGTGGCCTGGACGGCGTCGGGCGAAATCAAAGCATGTCCTACCGGCCCAAAAATCGAATGCAGGGCATTGGTGTCATGATTCGTGGCCGCCGCCACCAAGGCGTTGACGGCGTCGTTCGGTGAATTGAACGCCTGCTCCCCTGACGCAGAAACACAAACTGGCAGTGCCAAAACCAGTCCAAACGCCACCGTCTGAGCCTGACGCCACCATTTGAGGAAGTTCATTTTCATCGGCAATTTATTTTTGAAAATCATGGGAGTAAAAAATCAACGCTTACCACCACCACCGTGGCCACCGCCACCGCCACCACCGCCACCACCGCCACCACCGCCACCACCGCCACCACCGCCGCCACCGCCGCCGCCGGAGGACATCGCCGGCCGCGAAACCGGCGCGGAACGGGTGACCGTCTGCATGCTCTGCTGGCCACGGTTGCTATACGTTTTTGTGTCGCGCGAACTCTGGATGCCGATGAGCGCGCCGTTCGATTCCGGCCGGCTGACGGGCTGAGAATATTTAACTGGAGCCGTCGTGGGCCGGGCGACGGGCGTCGAAGCCCGGGTTGCCGGCGCTTCCGGCCGGGCCGCCGGGGCCGGGGTCCGTCGCGTTGCCGCTGAATCGGACACGGACCGGCCTACCGCGGCAACCACGGGTCGGTTATTGGAAACACCATAGCCCCGGTCGCCACGATTCACCGCGACTGCGCCCGGATGATTGTTAGAACGCCAGACCGTCGTGTGACCCGTGTTCCGCTGACGTGAAGACTCTCGCCACCAATTGGACGGACGCGGATGGTCGTGACCCCAGACAATGATATTGAAGTTAAACCAATCAAAATCGCAATCCAGCCACAACCCAATCGGCCAGCCGATGCCGAAGGTGATAAAGGGCGGGCCATACCCAGTTTGATAATAAACCTGGTCCGGCTGATAAACCGGCACATAAATCACCTGCGGGTCAGCCGGAACAATTTCAATGTTGCCGCCGTCATTAATCACCTGTTGCTGCGGCGTGGATTGCAGGTTGCTGAGATTATAAGCCGACGTGCGCAACCGTTGAATGGAAACCATCACATCCTGCTGTTGATTAAGAAAAGCCTGTCCCAATTCAGTCGTCCAATTCAAGTTGTCATCCATCCATTTCAAAACACTTGGGTATCGGGCCAGGGCCTGGACGCTGGCATCCCACGGCTGCTGGTTGATCTGGTTGGGGTCGCCGCCGCCGCTGACATAACGGTCGGCCAGCACGATTTGCGTGGGCAAGGTGGACGCCGGCAGGATTTGGGCAATCAACGGGTCGGGATAAAGCGCAATTGGCCCCAGCAACTGGTCAAGCTGCTGGTCGCCCAGCGGTTGATAAGCGGCCATCGGGGGTGGAACCGCCATCTGTGCCCGCACGGACATGGCCGTGCCGGTGAGCACACACAGTAAAACAATGATTTTAAACAATAACTTCATCAGGAAACTGGTAAAATTTGACCATCATTATCAACAGACGCAGTTACAGCCTGACAGATTACATCACAAAATCAAAATAAATTCGGATTTTGTGATTGAACAACTCCGTTGCCATGGTTGTCGTTGTGCCGGCATAATTTTTCATTTATATACCGGGCGACGGCGTGCCCGCTATAAGGTGTTTTACCCATATGGATTTTCTTGAATTCAGCCCGAACGCATCAACCACGGGTGTCCAAATCCGAAAACCGAAGGTCGAAGCCCGAAAGAACTCCGAAATCCGAGGCCCGAAAATCTTATGCATCGCTCCAACGGCCGGCCATTCGGATTTCGGGATTCGGCTTTCTTCTCGCCGCGCTGTCGCGCCGTCGCAGCGGGTCGGACCTCGGATGTCGGACTTCGGATTTTTCTCTCGTCACTTGCCACCCGCCACCCTCACGGCACCAGCAGACGATAGAACCGCTGCGGGTCCGGCCCGATGGAATCGGCAGCGGACATGACGGCGTTGGTCGCGGTGATGGCGCTCCCCAAACTGCTCCAGTTGCCTTGAGCCAGATTCGTGCGGTATTGCAGTTGATAGACCGCATTGACCATCGCGCTCCAGGTGAACGTCACCGTGCCGCCCGTTCCGGTCACCGATTGGAACACCGGCGCCGGCACGGTGATGGGGATGGTGTAATCGGCCACCACGGGCAGGTGATCGCTCGCGTCGGTGAGGTCCAGATAAAGCTGTGATGCGCTGATGGGCGCGCCCGGTTCAAGATCGCTGTTCAACGCGGTATCGGAACCGGAATTCACGCTGCCATAGTAAGCCGTCGTGCCGTTGTTGCCGAACACGTGATACGTTCCGGGCACCAGCGCCAACCCGCCCGCAACGCCAAAATAAACATTGGTCGTCATCACCTGCAAATCATCCCGGTAACGCAAATCCGTCGCCGAGTCTGATTCCATGGCCAGAATGTTTGTAGCGGTGGTGCTGGTCCCCCAGTTGATATTTGGATTGTTCGTCGGATTCAGCGGGTCAATGCCCTGTCCCTGATGAATGCCGTTCGGGGCGGTGTTGGACAGAATCGTTTGATACGATGCCTCGCCGCTGGTAGTGATGTTGTAATCGCCCACGTAAAGCACGCGGGCGTTCGCGGGCAGGTCAATCGCCTCGTTCGTGCGGATGATTTGGGCCTCGCCGTTGCGGGCGGTCAAATCGCTGGAACTCGTGCCGGATTTATAATGGCTCACATAAATATAAAACTCGTTCGTGGCTGTCGGCGTCATCCCGGCCGGCGCAAGCTCGTAGCGCATCACCTCGCGATATTCGCCGCCGCTGGAGCCCAGCTTGCTCGTGCCGCCCGTCGGATCCACCGGGACGGAGGCCAGCAGTTGCAATGTTTTGGTATTGTAAACCAGCGCGTTCGGGCCGTTCCCATCGGCCACGTCGCCGCCGCTTTCCGTGGCCTGAGAAGAACTCATCGCATACATGCCGGGCGCGTTATAGAACGAGTTCAAGCCGTTCACGATGGGGGCGACGGTAATCGTGTTGCCGGTCGTCTCCTGCAACGCCAACAGGTCGAGCGGCTGGGCCGGGTCGCTGCCCAGAATCTCTTCCCCAATCCCCTCGAGCACTCCGCCGGCCTGCACATTAGTGGTGTTGGCGGGCGGGGCAATCAAACCCGGGAGCGGCGTGGTTGCGCCATTGATATCGTCCTCAATGTTGTAGGTGACGACGCGCAGGGTCCGGGTTTGGGCCGCAGTGACCGGTGAAATGTCGAAGACCGCGCTGAAGGCGATGCAGCCCAGAACAAAATGGATTGTGACTGTTTTTATTGAGCTGCTTCTTGTTGGTTGCCGATTGGCTGCATGATACCACCGGCCCGGCCCGAGTCAAGGGGATATCACCCGCCATTTTTAACCGCGGCTTAACACGGATTCGTTCTCGTCCTCGTTCTCGTCCATCGTCCTCGAACCGATTCGGAAAAACGAGGACGAGCACGAGGACGAGGAGGAATGTAACGGTAATGTTCGGTGTCCACGCTTCAGCGTGTCCGGCAGCTTTGACACGAATTACGCGAATTCACACGAATTTCTGAAATTCCAGACACACTAACCGCAAAGAGCGCAAAGAGCGCAAAGGTAGAACCGAATTCTTGAAACCGTGAAAAACGCAAAACACGCGAAAAAATTCATAGCCGCCAAAAGGCTCAAAACGCACAAAAAAATCTGAACCACGGATTAACACAGCGTAAAGCCGCGTGGCGGCCACGCCGCTATACGCGGAACTCGGATTTCGGCCTTCGGATTTTTCTCGTGTCACCTGCCTGCCGCTTTCCATCCCCCATCTCCCAAATCCGGACGTGAAACCACAGACCCGGGACGCCAAGACGCGGCGGGCCGGGCTGCATCATCGTATCATCGAAATTCGATTGGTGCCCAGTGCCATTTCCAAATGGTGTTTATCGACCAGAACAATCTTCACGGTGGTATTGCCGGCCATGGGCACCGAATTGCTGATCACGTCCGTTACCACCAAGGATCCGCGGTCAATATGCCATCTGGCCTTGTAGGTAATTGCATGATTACCTGGGAAAACGGATGTGTAACTGCCATCGGGAGCCAGGATGAGGGTGTGGGGCCCCTGCTCCCAGGTCCCGGCGACCTGCTGCCGCAGGTCGGCACCGTGGCGGTTGCAGGCCGTCACCAAAAAACACAACGCAATCAATGTAAGCACTGTTCTCATGACGAAATTCTGGATGCTAACGGGTCAAGGTTGAGCCAAAGCGGCCGCGGTATCAAGCCTTCAAACGTTCTGCAACCGTCATGGCGTTGGCACGCGACATGAAAATCAAAAACGGTGGGGCGAGTGTCCCCGCGAGCCGTGGTTCAATTCGATGTTCAGTGTTCGATGTTCCCGCCTTTCCGTCCCTGTCACCTGCTAAAGACGCTTGCCGGTAGGGGTTGAGGTAACGAGACCGAGCCTGGGGGATGTTGGCATTCGCCGATTCAAACCTCGTCGCCGGTTGCCATTGACGAACACCGGCTGCGGGCCTAGCTTGGCGTTGGCAGACACGCCGCGGGCAAAACACGGATCATTGGTCCAACCATGAATCCAATGACTAAACAACCAAAAACGGCACTGCGGGACAATCTCTTGACCCTGGTCCAGCACTGTCCCGTGGAGCTGTCCAACCCCGAAGATTGCCCTTTGTTCGCCGTCCGCAAAGCGGGACCCACCAGACGCCTGCGCTGGTTTAATGATCTGACCGAAGATGATTTGGTTTATCTGAACACTTACCACTGCATTTGTGCGCACCTAAAAATGCAATCCCGCTCCGGCCAAAATCCGCGACCATCCATATCCATTCCGTCTCCATCAGATTTCGACGCGACCAGCCGTGGTTAAAAACGCTTGATCTGGATCGCTGATCTGATCAATTGATCCCGGCGTGCCGAAGAAGTCCAAACCAGCCCAACGCCAGCCCCTGTATCGCAAACCACCGCCGAAACCGAAAGGTGTAGCGTCGGCGCTGCGCGCCGATTCAATCGAGCCACCCGTCTTCACCCGGTTACGACGCGGCAAGCAGGCTCGACACTACAACTTCGCACCCCACGCCCATCCCATTTCCTCCGCGCCTTTCGAACTTCGCGAAGATGGCAGCATAGAAAGTAGCGCAGGCGTCTCGCCTGCACAGCCCAATAAACCCCGTAGCGCAGGCGTCTCGCCTGCATCATTGGACGTTTCCTCACAAAGCAGGCGGGACGCCTGCGCTACGTTGCCGCGCCTCGTCTTCTCCTCCGACACCCCCTTCGTTCGCCTTTATTGTGGAAATTCCCTGGAATTGCTCGACGCCATCGCGGCCAAATATCCCGAGGCCGGTTCGACGCCATCTTTGCCGACCCGCCTTATTTCCTGTCCAACGGTGGCATCACCTGTCACGCCGGCAAAATGGTCAAGGTGGATAAGGGCGACTGGGACGTCTCGCGCGGACCGGAACTGGACCACGAATTCAACCGAGCCTGGCTCGAACGCTGTCAGCGCGTGCTCAAGCCCAACGGCACGATTTGGGTGACCGGCACGCACCACGTCATTTTCAGCATCGGCTACGCGCTGCAACAACTCGGGTTCAAGATTCTGAATGACATCGCCTGGGAAAAGCCGAACCCGCCCCCGAACCTGAGCTGCCGCTACTTCACGCACTCCACGGAAACGGTTTTGTGGGCCGCAAAAAACGAGAAAAGCAAACACGTTTTCAATTATCAGGAAATGCGGAAGGTGACCGGCAAACAGATGAAAACGGTTTGGCGAGATGTCGCCAAACAGGGGATGGGTGCTAGGATTTCGGAGCTGGGGGAAGATTCCCCAGACGCCAGAACCCAGACCCCAGACCCTGCGCCGGATGCGTCGGAAAACAATCCTGCCCTCGGTTCAATATGGACAATCGGAGCACCCGCCACCGACGAAAAGAAGCTGGGGAAGCATCCGACGCAAAAACCCGTGGCGCTGGTCGAACGCTGCCTGTTGGCCTCGACGAACGAAGGGGACCTGGTGCTGGACCCGTTTCTGGGCAACGGCACCACGGCGGTGGCCAGCGTCCGGCTCAAACGCGGCTGCGTCGGGGTCGAACTCGATTTGCACCACGTCGAAATCGCAGCCCGCCGGGCCGACCGTGAAATCATTGAAATCTGGCTCCGCCACTTCCGCGTCCGAATTGACGTTTCCGTTGTTGGTAGGGCGGAGCTGCCGCTCCGCCTCGACCCTCATTTCCCCAGACCCCAAACGCCAGACGCCAGCCCCCAAATTGATCTTGATCTATTTTCCGATTCGATCAATGGATCACGCGCGATGGACGACAAACCGCAAGTGCCGACCGAGCGCATCTTTCACGAATGCAAGTTCGTGTTCCTCTCGTGCGCCCAAGTCGAGCGCGGCGCGGTCGTTCACACCACGGTTGACATCAGTCTGCAGGAAGCGTGGGCAAAGACGCCAAACGGAAAGAAACGGGAAACCACGCACGTCGTTCGTTGCGAGACAGAAATATTTCGGGTAAAGAACAGCTAGCTTGCATTCCCAGATTCTGATTTATCCCTCATGGACATTCCTTAAGTCAAAATGGCAGATGTTTTTGGCGGAGATTGCGAAAAATCCGGAACGGCATGTGAGCCGCCTCCCACCCGCGAATTTCCAAGAAGAGTTGAGTTTGAGAGAAGTCGTCTTCCGCATAGGCCAAACGGAGTCCACGTTCAATGTGTTCTCGTGTGAGATCCTGGGCTTTCCAGCTACCTAACGTTTTCCGATATGCGAAACTTAAAAGGTCAATCAAGTCATGGCTGCGAACCATCTGCCATATTTTGTTAGATGCTTCTAGCCGCTGCTGAAGGCCACTGGTAAGTTTGTCATCACTTAAATCATGCCGCTGCGATTTGTTTTTTACATGTTTTACGAATTTTGGAACATCAATTTTCAAGCTAGCATCATCTACATATTCCTTAGTTTCGAGTTCTTTGAAACACAGATTCAAACCTAACTGATTCGAATGCCAAAGAAGGCTACTTATAATGGCAGCCTGCTGAAGCAAGTAGCTTCTCACGTCTGTGACGTAACTCTGTTGCCATGCTTTCAGCTTTTCTTGAGAGGCAAATTCAGACAGAAGTTTTTCGAATGCAATTGTAGATAGCATGAAGCACTCGCCGTCATGCATGTCAGTCTGGAAAACAGATAAAACGTCCGGAGTTTTGCCCTCAAGGTGATCAAAGTCGGCATCTATGATTCCAATTACACCAGCGAAGTTACGCGTTCCAAATCTTCGATGTGCCGATCTATCAACTCCAATGGAAATCTTAAACCTTCTTTTAACGGTGAAAAAGGAAGGGGAAATTCTTCCACTGGCATCCCATAAGGATGGGACGAAAAGGTTGGAATGAGTGGTTGCGCCCTGCCACAAGGCAGGGATGAAAAAGCAAACCCAATCCATTCCAACCGTCTCCAACTACACCATCCTCCGCCAACTCAGCAATCTGATTCCACCACATCTGGTTTCGAAGTTGGCTCGCGAAACCGGCGTCGCCGACCACGAGCGTACCTTCAGCAGTTGGAGTCAGACCGTTGCCCTGATGTTCGCACACCTGACTCATGCCATCGGCCTGAATGATGTCCGCGCTCCGGAATTCGCGATAATTAGCGTAATTCGCGGATAAAAAGTCGCGTCTGCCGTGAAGCAGACGGTTGGTGTTGATTGATTACTGCGGCGGCCACGGCGGAGACGTTGCAGGCGATGGCGCGGCACTGATGCGGTAGTATCCACTGTTCGCTCCGGACAACAGGTTGACGCTGGCGGACCAGATGGTGTTTGTATCAACGGCGGTGACGGGGACGCCCTGCCAGATGTCGTTGACGAGGTTCGACCGCGATTGGACAGAGTAGGCCAGCCCCGGCGTGTCTTCGCAGAGCCAAAGATTCATCTGACCGGGGGTTTGAGCCGTCGAGCATTGAAGCTGCGGAAATGGATAATGATTGTAATTGGTGAGCAGGGAATAAATATCGCCGGCGCGGTCACCGTTGGTGCTGGTGATGTAGATGGCGCCGTTGGTGGTGGGGATGGCGACGGTGACGGTGATGCCGGTGATGGTGGTGGTGCCGTTGAAGTCGTTGGTGACGGTGATGCCAGTCAGCGCTTTCATGCAGGAGCTGTATCTTGACCAATCGGCATTGGTGGCCGCGCCGTAGGCGTAGTAGAAAAAGAGGTCGGAGGCAAAATCGCCTTGCGCCAGATTCGAACCCATATTTCCCAGATTAACTTCACACGACCATGTAATTGACCTACAATGGAGCCGTATAAACAAAGGCTTTCCTCTATGTCAAACCAACAAAAAACGGCGAATCCAACGGGTGCAGGCAA
>Ga0116134_1001401_pt1 | contig 12217 bp, 10 predicted proteins | sample June2015DPH_19_5_FD_89737 | JGI IMG/M metagenome (GOLD analysis project Ga0116134, IMG submission 89737) | Peatland microbial communities from SPRUCE experiment site at the Marcell Experimental Forest, Minnesota, USA - June2015DPH_19_40 | ecosystem: Environmental > Terrestrial > Soil > Wetlands...
CACGGACTGCGGTTCGCTCGCGAGGACGGTGGGCTCCTCGGCCGCGACCCTTACGGCGACGCCGTGGCGCAACGAGGGGTACGACCAGTACTCGTCCAGGACCGGCAGCGCGTCCCCGAGCACCAGGCCGGTACGGAGGTGGCCGGGCGACTTGGGCTTCTCGGTGGACTTGTACGCGTCCTTCAGCACCCAGGCTCCGATGGGGGCCTTGAAGTGCATGGCGACGACGCGCTGGCACGTGGTGGCCTTCGCGACCGTGATATCCCAGTTGCCCGAGGCGACTTCCTTGAGCTGTTCGGGCGTCATGCCCTCGCTGAAGCGCCGGTTGACACAGACGAACATAATCGGAGTAGGCATGGTAAGCCTGCTTCCAGGTGCCGCGCAGCTTCCGCCGCGCCTGTTGCACCAGTTTCCGCACCCCCTGGTGGGCTGCTGTGATACTGAAGCTACGGGACAGCAGCCGTGGGACGGAAGGGGGCATAAGTCCCCTGACCTGGCCAAATGTACCCAGGCGGCCCCTGGGGCCACGCTGCCAGCCCCCGCCGCTGTTCCGGTACGTCCGTACGTCCGTATCCCTCTAGCGCAGCGGGCGTCCTGGAGCCGTCCAGGGGCACTTCTGGGGGGATGCGATCCAGCCGAACGAGCTGATGAGCTGGTTACGGCGAGGCTGGAAAGACAGGCCATCCTCGATCGTTCCCGGCCCCCGCATGTCGTAGCCGTACTGGACGAGGCCGTGCTGCACCGGCTCATCGGCACGCCCGCGATCACGCACGACCAGCTCACCCGCCTGGCGGCACTATCTGAGCGTCCGCACGTCTCAGTTGAGATCGTGCCCGCCAGCACGGCGGCGAATGCAGGACTGAGCGGCGGGTTCCAGCTAGCGTCGTGCGACGGTGCGCCCGACGTGCTGAACATGAGCGGTGTAGAGGACGTGACCGCAGAGAGCCGGTCGCTCCTGCGCCGCGCAACAGTAGTCTTTGATCTTGTCCGGGGCGACGCTCTCCCGCGTACGGCGTCACGGGCAGTTATCACGGAGGCAGCAGAACAATGGAAGCAGCAATAGACCCCCGCTGGAGGAAGTCCAGCTACAGCGGCAACGGCGGTTCAGATTGCGTCGAAGTGGCCGCCGCTGACCACGTGCTCGTCCGCGACACCAAGAACCCGGCAGGCCCGGCCCTGTCCTTCACACCGGCCGGCTGGCTGGCCTTCACCCGCGCTGTCAAGGACCGCTGACCCGCAGACGCCGAGCGCCCCGCCTGCCTGGAAGCTGACGGGGCGCTCTGCATAAAGTAGTTGCAGATCAGGAGGCTAGGACACTCTGTCCCACCCTCCGCAGCTCACTTGAATCTCTAAAAACCACCGGGTGCCACAGGTCCGCATCCGGCGTCCCGTCCGGCGCGGGCGTGCCATCTTCGGCCGTGGCGACCTGGCGGTCGGCCACGCACACCTGCCACTCCTCCTCCCCGACGCGCTGCGCGATCACGCCGGGCAGCCACGGCCACTGCTCGCGGTCGGCCTGCTCCCCGGCCTGGCTGCGCGGGAAGCGCACCGGCACGGGCAGGCGCCGCACCGGCAAGCTCCGTCTGCGCCGCTGACGTCGGGAGCTTCGCCTGCACGCGGAACCCGCCCCCAGGACGCGCTCCCGCGTCAAGAGTTCCTCCAAGCGCAGCCGCGCGCTCCTAACGAGCACAGCGCCGCGGCTGGGCCCGGCTACGCTGGCACGAGTGAGCGCCACGCTGGTAGCCAAGGGCCTTGAGGCCGCGCACGGCGACCGTCTCCTGTTTTCCGGCCTCGACCTAGTGGTCGGCCCCGGCGATGTCGTCGGCCTGATCGGCGTGAACGGCGCGGGCAAGTCCACGCTGCTGCGCGTGCTGGCCGGCCTGCGGGCCGCGGACGCGGGCACGGTGACGATCAGCCCCCCGGCCAGCACGATCGGCTACCTGCCCCAGGAACCAGACCGGCTCCCGGCAGAGTCCGTTAAGCAATTCCTGGCGCGGCGTACGGGCGTGGCGGCGGCGCACGATGCGATGCAGGCTGCGGCGGATGCGCTCGCGGCCGGGACCCCCGGGGCGGACGACGACTACTCCGGCGGGCTGGAGCGGTGGCTCGCGCTGGGCGGCGCGGACCTGGACGAGCGGGCCGGCGCGGTCGCGGCTGGGCTGGGCCTGACCGTGGAGCTGGATCAGGCCATGACCGCGCTGTCCGGGGGCCAGGCCGCGCGGGCCTCGCTGGCGTCGCTGCTGCTCAGCCGGTACGACGTGTTCCTGCTCGACGAGCCGACCAACGACCTCGACCTGGACGGGCTGGCCCGGCTGGAAGGTTTCGTCCAGGATCTGCGCGCCGGCGCGGTCATCGTCAGTCACGACCGGGAGTTCCTCACCCGGACGGCGACCCGGGTCGTCGAACTCGATCTGGCCCAGCAGCAGGTGCGGGCCTACGGCGGTGGCTACGCCGCTTATCTGGCCGAACGGGAGGTGGCCCGGCGGCACGCGCGTGCGGAGTACGACGAGTACGCGGGCACAGTCGCGGGCCTGAAGGAGCGGGCCCATGCCCAGCGCGCCTGGATGGAAAAGGGTGTCAAGAACGCCCGGCGCAAGCAGCCGGACAACGACAAGGTCGGGCGGAAGTTCCGCACGGAGGCGACCGAGAAGCAGGCGGCCAAGGCGCGGCAGACCGAACGGCTGATCGAGCGGCTCGACGTGGTCGAGGAGCCGCGCAAGGAGTGGGACCTGCGGATGGAGATCGCGGTCGCGCCGCGGGCGGGCACGATCGTGGCCTCGATGCGCGGCGCCGTCGTCCGCCGCGGCGCGTTCACCCTCGGCCCGGTCGACCTGCAGATCGACTGGGCGGACCGGGTCGCGATCACCGGCGCGAACGGCTCCGGGAAGACGACCTTGCTGCAGGCGCTGCTCGGGCGGATACCGCTCGACGCGGGGCATTCGGCGCTGGGCGCCAGCGTCATCGTCGGCGAGGTCGACCAGGCGCGCGGGCTGTTCCTGGGCCCGGAACCGCTGATGGACGCCTTCGCCGCCGCCGTACCGGAGCTGGCCCCGGCCGACATCCGGACGCTGCTGGCCAAGTTCGGCCTCCGGGCCGCCCACGTGCTCCGGCCGGCCGACACCCTCTCCCCCGGTGAGCGCACACGGGCCGCGCTGGCGCTGCTGCAGGCGCGCGGCGTCAACCTGCTGGTGCTCGACGAACCGACGAACCACCTGGACCTCCCGGCGATCGAGCAGCTGGAGGAGGCGCTCGCGTCCTACCCGGGCACGCTGCTGCTCGTCACGCACGACCGCCGGATGCTGGAGGCGGTGACGGTCAACCGGCGGCTCGAGGTGGCCGGCGGCACCGTCACCAGCCGCTGAGCGTGCCGCCCCCTCGGCTGAGAGCGTCGGCCCCCGGCGCCTCACCGGTCGGCGCCGGCGGTCAGCCCTCGACGGCGCCGGAGTGCCGGTCGCAGGCCGCGACCGAGCATCCCTGCGCCGCCAGCTGGCGGCGCAGGCTCGCGGCCCATCCCGGAGCCACCGCCGGTCACCACCGCGAGCTTCCCGGTAAACGAATCCAGGGCCCTGATGCTTACTTGCGGTGCCATTGCTCGTCAACGCTCCAGGGGGCCTGCAGCTCGACGACCCGCCGGGACGCATAGTTCATCTCGTGAACGGCGAGACGGATCCGGTGCCATGCCCTCCGGAGCGGTCCGCGTCCGGTGATGGCGGCCAGCCCTGTGGTCGTGAGCGGCATTTCCTTGTGGGTGAGCTGTGCAGTCATTTCCTTGTCCTATCTGTGCGGAACTGGCCGGTTTTCCGGCCCTCGGCTATAGATTCGCCCGCCCCGCCGGGTCTGCGGCAGGGGTAGGTCCACCCCTCTTGCCGCGGCCGTGGCCGGGGTGGAATCACCCCACACCGCCGCGCGGCGAGCGGCGGCCCGGCCCGGCGGGCGGCGTGCGGCCGGGCACGGCCAGACCAGGCCGGCGCGGCACGAGACACCTCATCCGACTCATCTCCTCCGCCGCCGGAAAACGGCCGGCGCGCCGCAGTGGGCTATTGCCGAAGTAAATAGATATCAGTATGCTAGGCATGTGTTATCAGGTACGTCAACCTCAGGAGGCCTCAGATGGTTATCCAGAACGCGAGAGCCGCGGGCCCGGGAACGGTTACCCGGGCCGCATCCGCCGCGGGCCCGGAAGTGCCCGGCCGGCGGGTGACCGAACGGGCGGCCCGGTTCCTGCCCGGCCTGCCCATGCTGTTCCTGGCCATCGTTCTGGTGCTGGCCGGGGTGGCGGTGCTGGTGCTGGCCAGTCACGAGAACGGGGCCACCAAGACGGCGCTGATTACGGTCGGCGTCCTCCTGCTGATCGGCGATGCCTTCGTCGTGCCCGGGCTCGTCGCGGTCGTACCCGGCCAGGCCCGTGTCGTGCAGTTGTTCGGGCAGTACCGTGGCACCATCCGCGACTCCGGCCTGAAATGGGTGAACCCGTTCACCCGCCGCATCGCGGTCTCCACCCGGATCCGCAACCAGGAGTCGGCCCAGGCCAAGGTCAACGACGCCGACGGCAACCCGATCGAGATCGCCGCCGTGGTCGTCTGGGAGGTCCACGACACCGCCAGCGCCGTCTATTCCGTCGACGACTTCACGCATTTCGTCACGATCCAGACCGAGACCGCGGTCCGGCACATAGCCTCCAGTTACCCGTACGACAACCGGGGCAGCGGGGCGCTGTCGCTGCGCGACAACGCAGAAGAGATCACCGAGCGGCTGTCGTCCGAGCTCGCCGATCGTGTCGCGTCGGCCGGCGTACATATCATCGAGTCGCGGCTGACCCGGCTGTCGTACGCCCCGGAGATCGCTCAGGCCATGCTGCGCCAGCAGCAGGCCAGCGCGGTTGTGGGCGCGCGGTCGCGCATCGTCGAGGGTGCCGTGGGCATGGTCAAGCTGGCCCTGGAACGGCTGCAGGAAGAGGGTGTCGTCGAACTGGACGAGGAACGCAAGGCCGCCATGGTGTCCAACCTGCTCGTGGTCCTGTGCAGCGAGCAGGCTACCCAGCAGGTGGTCAACACCGGCTCGCTGTACCAGTGACGGCAGCGGCATTCGTGACAGCAGCGGAATCAGTGACAGCAGCGGTATTGGTAACGAGGGGCGGGGTGCGGCGGTGAGCGAGCGCAAGGGCGTTCTGCTGCGGCTGGACCCCGCCGTCCACGATGCGCTGGCCAGATGGGCCAACGACGAGCTGCGCAGCACCAACGCCCAGATCGAGTTCCTGCTCCGGCGGGCGCTGGCCGACGCGGGACGGCTACCCCACCAAGCCAGGCCGATGCGCCCCCGCGGCCGGCCGCCCGCCGGCGACCCGGCCGAAACCAGCCGGGCGGCGGACATTGAACGGTCCGGCTGACCTGCCGTCACCGCGGTCAGCCGGCGGCTCCGGCCAGCTGACGGCACCGTGCCGGCTGACGGCACCGTGCCGGCTGACGGCACCATCGGCTGCCGACAGCCGGTTTGGCGGACCCTAGCTGCGGAGATACCCTCAGGGAAACGGGTTGCTTTCCGGGGGGATGAAGCAGCTGAAATCGAACAGAACGCGGCCACGGGTGCCAGACGTGGCCGAGGTGCCGCCGGCGGGGCGGCGGAAGAGCGAGCCATCGCGCGCGCTCGAACTCACGTGCATGAGCAACCTGCTGTCCTCGACCGAGGAACGGGTGTACTTCAAGGACCTGCTGAGCCGTTTCCTCCTGGTCAGCGCGGGCTGGGTCGCCGCCTACGCCCCCGGCCAGACCGAGGCCGACCTGATCGGGAAAACGGACTTCGACGTCTTCGGTGCGGAGCATGCCTCCACCGCTTTCGAAGACGAGCAGCAGATCATCCGCACCGGTGAGCCGATCACCGGGAAGCTGGAGCGGGAAACCTACCTCGACCGGGCCGACGCCTGGGTGTCCAGCACGAAAATGCCCCTCCGCGACGACAGCGGCCGGATCATCGGCACGTTCGGCATCTCGCGCGATGTGACCGCCCAGATCCAAGCCGAGAAAGCCCTCGCTCACCAGGCCCTGCACGACCCGCTCACCGGCCTGCCGAACCGGATCGCGCTGATCGACCGCCTCTCTCAGACGCTGCTCGCGATGGAGCGGCACCCGGCGCGGGTGGCGGTGCTCTTTATCGATCTGGACAACTTCAAGGAGATCAACGATTCCTACGGTCACGACGCCGGGGACCTGGTGCTCGCCGAGGTCGGCCGCCGGCTCTCGGCTCTGGCCCGGCGCGGCGATACGGTAGCCCGCCTCGGCGATATGGTCGCCCACCTCGGCGATACGGTCGCCCGCCTCGGCGGTGACGAGTTCGTCATGCTCTGCGGAGAGCTGGAAAGCAGCGGCGCCGCCCTTCTCATCGGCGACCGGATCATCCACTCGATCGCGGCGCCTTACGTCGTCGCCGGGCGGGACTTCTCCGTCACCTGCAGCGTCGGTATCGCCTCGACCAGCGACGCCGCCACGGAGCCCGGCAATCTGATCCGCGACGCGGACATGGCGATGTACGAAGCGAAGAAGGCGGGGCGCAACCGTTCCCAGCTGTACGAGCCCGCGCACTGCAGCCGCGCGGAGAAGAGCGTGCTGCACAGCGAACTGGGCCGCGCCATCGAGAATTCTGAGCTGTTCCTGGTCTACCAGCCGCTGTTCGCGCTGAAAGAGCGGCTGGTGACCGGTGTGGAGGCACTTGTGCGCTGGCGGCATCCCAGTGGAGCGGTCCTGCCGCCCGACAATTTCATCCCGTTCGCCGAGGAACACGGGCTGATCGGGCGGCTCGGCTCGTTCGTCCTGGATGAGGCCTGCCGCCAGCTTGCCGCCTGGACGGCGCGGGGCAGCTGGGCGGGCGCCTTTACCGTGGCGGTCAACCTTTCCGGGCGCGAGCTTCTGGATCCGGGGCTTCCCGGCCGGGTGGCCGAAATGGTCCGGCGCTACGGCTTTCACCCGGCGCAGCTGTGCCTGGAGATCACCGAGACCGCGCTGATCGCGGAGGTTGGCGACGTCCAGGAGATCCTGTCCGCGCTATCGGCGATCGGCGTGCGCATCGCCCTCGATGACTTCGGGACCGGCTATTCCACGCTTGTGTACCTTCAGCGGCTGAACGCGGACATCCTGAAGATCGACCGCAGCTTCGTGGAACCGATCTGCCGGAGCAGCCGCGACCGGGCGATCGTCGCCGCCGTAACGGCGATGTCCCACGCGCTGGGGATGACCGTGGTCGCCGAGGGCGTCGAAACAAGCCAGCAGCTCGCCACCCTGACCGGCCTGGACTGCGACGAAGGTCAGGGGCTGCTCTTCGGGGCGCCCCTCCCCCCCGGCGCAGTGGTCACTTTGATGGAAACCGCGCAGGGCGCCGTCCGGGGACTGGCGCCGTCCGCGGATTAAGGTCCGGCGTACCGGGTCAATCTCGCGCACGCCAGCCAGCTCACCCGTCAACGCGGCCGGCCTCGCTCTCGCCTGAACTCCAAGAGGACGGCGGTTTCGTGCAGATCGTTGAGCTATCGAATCACCCCAGAACGATGCTCCAGGCGACTCACCGGCGCCGGCTGGACGCTGAGGAGCGGGCGAAATCGCAATTCGAGGACACCCTCGCACGGCACCAGGCGCGAGTCGGTGAGCTGCGGAATGCGAGGGAGCACGCCCGCGGGCGGCGCCAGTTCTGGACGTGGCTGCGTCTCGCTTTCGCGTTGAACCGCGCGAAACGGCAGGCTCCAAGACTGGCGAGGGTCACCATGAGGTCAACCGACCGGGAAGAGATCCTCGCGGCCGGAATTTCCGGCGAGCAGATAGCCGAGACCGGTCTGGCCAGCATCCTCGGTGACGACTGGACATTGCTACGGGGCTACCGCAACAGAAGCGGTGAAATCGACCATCTGATCCTGGGACCCACGGGCCTCGTCGCCATAGAAGTGAAGCACCGCAACGCGACCGTCAATTGTGACGGCGATGATTGGTGGTTCACCAAATACGACCGTTACGGAACTCCTGTTGAGGAGGGCGTCCTCAGCGACCGGCGGGGACGATCGCCGAGCCGCCAGCTAAACGAGCCAGCCGACCAGCTCCAGCGTTTCCTCAGCGACCGCGGCTGCCCCGTTCCGGTGCAGCGTGTGGTCCTTTTCACCCATCCCCGGTCAAGGCTCGGGGACTGCCGGAACGCCACCGTTCACATTGTGACCTCAGTGGACAGCGTCGCCGCCCTCCTGGCCCGTTCGGCGCACGCCATTCCGGCCGGCCAACTGGCGCGGCTTCGCCAGCTCATCGAGCGTGACCACCGGTTCCACGAGGCGAACCGCCCTGCCTGGCGCCGTCCCCCCGCCAGCCGGTAACCGATCAAAAACGGCCGGTCCGATGATCGGAACCGGCCGCGGAGCTGGGTGGCCGATACTGGAATCAAACCAGTGACCTCCTCGGTGTGAACGAGTGGCAGGAAGGTCTATAAAGGCCATCCAAGCAGGTCAGGACATTAATGTCGGGCGATCGCGGCCATATGAGGACGATACGGCAGCCAATGTATTGACCCCCAAGGTGCATATGCCCAATAGGCCGCCATCCTCGAACCATTTCCTCTCTCATCCCATTTGATCGAGAGAAGTCCGGGCAAATCACAATGGCACGCGGCACCATGAAATCATCCTGCGAAACCGCGATTGCAATACCTGCCAAACCAGGGCTAGTGGCACATGCCGCTTAAGCATCTAATGCGCCATAGGCGCCCCGAATCATCGGGGTTGACAGGCAGGTAAACAAGGAGCAGCATACGTATCCGCTGGGATTTGACCTGCTGGGAGTTCTGTTGGCTTTGCACCCATCGTGCGGGCTAAGTCCCGGCGATTAAATCCCCAACAGACCGACCACTAGTTAGAAAGGAAACAAATGGGTACACAGCTAAGGCAATGGGCCGTCCGGCTTCTCGCCACTGTCGCGCTGCCGATCATGCTGACGCTCGGCCTCGGCGTGGCGGCGAACGCGCAACTTGTGCCGGCTTCGCACGTGACGAGCAGCACGGAGCACCCCAGTAGCGCACGGGACTGGGAGGTATACGGGCCGTACTATTACCACGACGACTGCCGTGATGCCCAGGACGAGTTCGGCGGTCCTGGCTCGTACTGCGAAATCGAGCACCGATATGATTACGGCGACGAGTACTGGGTGTGGTACTTGTATGTGCCGTATTGCGCTTGCCGGGTGTAACATCTGAAAAAGTAGATGTAGATCCGGCCGAACGTGGGTGGGGGTCGGCGCGCCGTCACACCTTGTGCGCGCGGGCCGCCACTCGTCTTCTTACTTCCAGCGCTGTCAGCTTGCATGGATGCCGGATGAGCAAATCTGTCGATGTTCCGGTCGGCGGGTCAGGGTTCACGGGGCCCTCCCGGGCCAGATGCACAAGCCGCTGATGCTCCTTACATGTCGCGGCACTCGCAAGACGTGCGGCTCACTGCCGGCCGCCCTAGACGTACATCCTCGTGTGGCTATGCAGATCCTCCGGCATAGCAAGGTCGCGGTCACGATGGAGATCTGCACCGAGGTACCCTCGGCTGCCACCCGCGACGCGCTCCGTAAGCTCAGCGACCGGCTCACCTGATGGTTGCTGCCGTTCGCTGCGGCCCGAAGATCAGAAACGGCCGGTCCGATGATCGGAACCGGCCGCTGAGCTGAGTGGGCGATACTGGGATCGAACCAGTGACCTCCTCGGTGTGAACGAGGCGCTCTCCCGCTGAGCCAATCGCCCGCTGCCGGACGGGACTGGAGCCGTCTCCAGCTTGCCACACCTGCTTGCCATTCTGGCGGCTCGTCCCCGGCGTCCCCATAGCGTAGCGCATCCGGGCCGCTGCCTGCCCGCAGACGAACGCCGCGCCGGCCGTCCACTGCCCCGGAGGAATTTTCCGCCCCGGTAATCCGGAACGTCCCATAAGTGTCATCACGTTACCCGCGTTCCGGCGCACTTTCAGCCAGTCCTGGGGCCCCCCGCGGGCCGGCCGATCATCTTCGGCCCCGGCGAGGTATTCAACTATTCGGGGGAACGGGGAGCGAGGGGACGGGGGGACGAGGGGACGGGGATGAGCCCCCCGGGACTCCCCGGCGCGGCGCGGACCAACCCCGGACGTGAGCGAGACAAGGTCACGCTCCGTAACGGAGAAGCTCAGGAACATTACGTAACAGAAGCGCGCGAACATTATTTATCCCTAAAGATGTTAACGCTAACAGTACGTTTTTGCAGTTCAGGGGATTACGATTGTGTTCATGGCGGATCTCCTAGCCGCCAGTGCGGGGTCCGCTGAGCCGGAGGAAACTTCGCCGCGTAATCACGCCATGGTACGGAGTCGGCAAAGTCACCTTCAGTGAAGCCCGGAGATCCGGGACCCGGCGAGGTAAGGGTTGGCTAGATGATGAACATCAGCGCTAAGGTCTCAGCCGAGCTGGCCCTCAGGCTCGTCGCCGCCGGGCGAACGATTGTCCCCCTGGTGGCCAGCCTTTATTACAGCGCCAGCGACCCGTACGCGATCCGGATGGCCTTCCACCTGGGGCCCGAAGATCCCGTCGAGTGGATCTTCGCCCGCGATCTGCTCGCAGACGGAATGGTGGCGCCCGTGGGCAAGGGTGACGTCCAGATGTGGCCGTCGGCCCCGGCCCCGGCCGCCGGCCAGGACGCGGGCCCGGACGGGGAGATCCGCGGGCAGGCCGGCGTACTCAACATCAAGCTGTCCTCGCCGTTCGGCGAGGCGCACTTCGAGGCGCCGGCCGCCATGATCGCCAGCTTTCTCGACCGGACGTACGGTGTCGTCCGGATGGGCCAGGAAAGCGACGTCATCGACATCGACTCCGAGCTCAACACCCTGCTCTGACCGGCCTGACCTCGGCCGGGCCCCACCAGGACGGCCCCGTACACCGGGCCAACTCCCGCTACGCCCGTTAAGCATGATGGGTATCCGGGGGCTAGCCGTATGGTCCATGGACGTTGGTGACGGCGAGCGAGCGGCCGGTGCTGCCGGCGAGCACCCCGCGCAGGTTACGGCGAGGCGATCGCTACCGGCCCAGCGAACCGGGCCTTGTGCCCAGTGAGCGGCCGGTGTGTCGGCGAAGTACCGCAGCGGGGCGCGGAGCGCAGCGGGGGGGTCCGGGGGGTCGCCCCCCCGGGTTGGCACAGCTAGCGCAGGCCGTTCGCCGCGGCTGAGGCCGTTCGGCACAGCTCGGGCAGCAGGCCGTCGACCGCGGCGATCTGCCCGGACACCTCGCGATCCACATCCATCCGCGGCACCCGCCCGCGGACGACGGCGTGCACCGCGCCCAGCGCCACCGCCGGCGCGGCGATGCCGGCCCGCAGGTCGATCCCCTGCGCGGCGCACAGAATCTCCACCGCCAGGCACGTTCGCACGTTCGCGACCACCTCGCGGAGCTTGCGGACCGACGTCCAGCCCATCGAGACGTGATCCTCCTGCTTGCCGGAGGTCGGGATGGTGTCCACGCTCGCCGGGTGAGCCAGCACCTTGTTCTCGCTGACCAGGGAGGCGGCCGTGTACTGGGCCAGCATGAAGCCGGAGTTGGTGCCCGCGTGCGGGGCCAGGAACGGCGGCAGGCCGCGGGAGAACGCCGGGTCGAGCATCCGGTCCACCCGGCGCTCGCTGATGCTGGCCAGTTCCGCGACCGCCATCGCCAGCATGTCGGCGGCGAAGGCCAGCGGCTCGCCGTGGAAGTTCCCGGTCGTCATCACCTCGCCGTCGTCGGTGATGATCGGGTTGTCCACCACCGAACCCAGCTCGGTGTCCAGAACCCTCCGGGCGTGGGTGAGGACGTCGCGGACGGCCCCGTGCACCTGCGGCGCGCAGCGCAGGCAGTAGGCGTCCTGCACCGCGTGCCGGCTGTCCCGGTGGCTGGCCAGCAGCGGCGACCCGGCCAGCAGCGCGCGCAGGTTCGCCGCGCTGTCGAGCTGGCCGGGGTGCGGCCGGAGCGCCTGAACCCGCTCGTCGTACGGCCGGTCGGTGCCGAGCAGGGCCTCGATGGACAGGGCGCAGGCCACGTCGGCCGCCTGCACCAGCATCGCGGCGTCGTACACGGAGAAGGCGAGCACCGCCTGCATCGGCTCGGTGCCGTTGACCAGGGACAGGCCCTCCTTGGGGGCCAGCCGGAGCGGCGGCAGGCCGTGCGCGGCCAGGACGTCAGCCGCCGGGCGACCCTCCGGCGGCCCGCCGGGCTCGCGCAGCAGGCCC
>Ga0116134_1001402_pt1 | contig 12212 bp, 8 predicted proteins | sample June2015DPH_19_5_FD_89737 | JGI IMG/M metagenome (GOLD analysis project Ga0116134, IMG submission 89737) | Peatland microbial communities from SPRUCE experiment site at the Marcell Experimental Forest, Minnesota, USA - June2015DPH_19_40 | ecosystem: Environmental > Terrestrial > Soil > Wetlands >...
CGCATCGCCAGTTCGCGATCGAAACCGGGAGGGAAGAAAACGCATTTCGCATACGGGTCGAGGAGGACCTTTTGCGGGTCAAAACTATGCAGTTGAGGAACGGTCTGGCCCGATACGGAGTATGCGTAATAACGCGCTTCGCGAATCTCTCTGATTGGGATCCGGCAGTGCCAGATACGCCCTGACTTGTTGTGCAAGAAGTCGAAGCGGTAGGTTAAAAGGGGACTCACCAAATCGGTGGAGGAATAGAGCAATAGCGTGACACTCTCCGCATGTTCAGAATGAACCGCGAAGTTAAGAGCCTGCTCTTCATCGATCCTGGTGACGCCAAGCGGCAATGGACTGCCTTCAGCCTGCGCCCACGTTGGGCGTTTAGCAGGCGTCGCGGCCGCCACAGCCGATGACTGGGCTTCGTCGACCGCAAAATCCCCAGCCGAAAGCGTCACATAGGTTGAATTGTCCACGTTGCCTCTCTGGAGCATGTCACTTTGTGCACCCACTTTTCTGGGAGGGCGAACGCATCGAATGGGTATTTATCACAGTCATCTCCTTAAGCCGCCTTAGTTTTGCCGCCGGATTTTTCCAGGTGTCCGCCGAATTGATAGCGCATCGCGGACAAGATCTTGTTCGCGAAGTCCGCCTCGCCCCGCGAGCTGAATCGTTCATAAAGGGCGCTGGTCAGAACCGGTACCGGAACCGCTTCGTCGATCGCAGCTTTGATCGTCCAGCGCCCTTCACCGGAATCAGAAACGCGCCCGGCAAACTTCGATAGATTCGGATCCTGCAGCAGCGCGCTGGCCGTTAGGTCCAGCAGCCAGGAGGCGATCACACTGCCGCGACGCCAGACCTCCGCGATGTCGCGCAGGTTCAGGTCGTACTGATACTGCTCGGGGTCACGCAACGGCGTGGTCTCAGCATCGGCCGCGCTCGCCTGCTTGCCGACATTGGCGGAGCGCAGGACGCCCAGCCCCTCGGCGTATGCCGCCATCACTCCGTACTCGATTCCGTTGTGCACCATCTTGACGAAGTGGCCCGCGCCATTGGGCCCGCAATGGAGGTAACCCTGCTCGGCAGTGCCGCCGATCTTTTCCCGGCCAACGGTGCGCGGAACGTCGCCCACCCCCGGCGCGAGCGCAGCGAAGATTGGATCGAGGCGTTCGATGACCTCATTCTCGCCGCCAATCATCATGCAATAACCTCGCTCCAGACCCCAGACCCCGCCGCTGGTGCCCACATCCACATAGTGGATCTTCCGCGGAGCAAGTTCCTTGGCACGTCGGATATCGTCCACGTAATAAGAGTTGCCCCCGTCGATGAGGACGTCCCCCACCTCGAGGTAGGGCAGAAGGTCAGCGATAGTTTGGTCAACAACTGCCGCTGGCACCATCAGCCAGACCGCTCGCGGCTTCGCAAGTTTTTTCACAAATTCTGCCAGCGAGGCAGTGCCGGTCGCCTTCTCCTTGACTAACTCACCCACCGCTTGCGGCGATCTGTCGAACACCACGCAGTCGTGACCGTTCTTGATGAGCCGCCGCACCATGTTGGCGCCCATCCTTCCAAGACCAATCATCCCAAGTTGCATCTCTATCTCCTGTATGGCTTCGTTACGCGGGAACGACGTTCTCGCGGTTTCGAAAATCTCGGAAGCCGGACTCAACCCTTGGCACCGTGCCTCGTCAGACAAATCACTGGCAGCGCTTCGCTTCTGCATGCATAGTTTTTCTGAAACACCGGATTAACGCATCACGAGATGCAGTGTTTTATTGCTACCCCGGAAGGCTTGTAGGTACGTAACACTTTCGGGGTAGTTCTGCGATCCCCATGATCATTCCTCCGATGACGCCTAGGTTTTTAGAGGAAAGCAGGAACTCGACCGATCCGGTAAACCTTTACGGACTTGGTTTCGTGCGAAATGTAGAGAGCCCGCCCACTGGCCTTCAGCTGGGTTTGGCCGCCTACAAGTGTGCGCTCCGCTAGACCGAACGAGGTACCTGTCAGCACTCCTCTCGTGTTAGCAAGAAACACTGCATCTCGTGATGTGTTCTCGCAGCCATGGTGCGAAAGTTCGGATTGGAGAAACCCTCCTATTTCGTCATGTGCCTTACGCTTCGATCCTGCAGGTACCTCCATGAAACACAGGGAGTGCACAGCCGATAGCGAAGTAAGGGCAGCTATCTGGAAGTCCTGACCAGTGAAACGAGCTACTTTTCTGCGGAGTTGAATCTTGCGCAAGCGCGACTGAGCGAACTCCAGGCCATGGTACAGCTGTATCAGGCCCTCGGAGGCGGATGGCAAGAGAGATAGACCAGAGTCGGGATGTTCAGAGTCCGCGTATCTGATTCATGCGTCGTATGCCTTGATGACCTTGTCGCCGCCCTACAGTAACAAGGGGCTTCCCAGCAGGGATCGCAGGGGACTTCCCTTCTACCATTCCCACGAAAACATCACCGTCGCCGCCCTGGGTCAGCGATTCGCCGTGTTGCTCCGCGCTACAGTGCGCATTTCTTTTTAAGTTGCGCGGGAATGTCCAAATGTGCTCGCCGGCATTGTATTTGCCCCAGAACGGTCGACCGGTTAGGAGGCGCCGATTGCGAATAATATCGGCCAGCTGTGGATAGGATTCACGACCTCACGACGGATCGCATACGCAAATACATCGACTCGCGGTTTGCTGAGAGCGCGGAAGCTGCAACCGATTGGAAATCACGCGATCTGAAATACGTTGGCCTGATCTTCAACGACATGCGGAGAACGGCGGTGCCGAACATGGTGCGGGCTAGAATCAGCGAGCGCGTTGCCATGACCATCCGCGGACACAAAACCAGAAGCGTATTTGATCGTTACCACATCGTCGCGCCGAGCGGTCTTCGAGACGCGGCGTGCAAACTGGAAACGAGTCAAAGTCTGGAACGCCAAGCGCTCGAAAAGTCCCGTGCGCCCGAGTTTGGGCAGACTTTGGGCATAGTGGCTAAAAATAGCACCAAAAATGAGGCAGCAGCTCGCCTGCAACTCACCGCTGCTGGTTTGCCTAACTGGCTAGCAGTGAATGGGTTGAGTGGTGCCCGGAGACGGAATCGAACCGTCACGTCCTGTTAGGGACCCGGGATTTTAAGTCCCGTGCGTCTGCCAGTTTCGCCATCCGGGCAGATAGTTATCTAATTGATTTTATTACTACTTAACTGCTCGGTCAAGTTGTCGGAGTCTTCGTTTTGACCCGAATTGCGCACCAATTGCGCACCAACTGCCTGACACCGCGCCTGCTGATTTTCAATTCGTGCTTGTTCCAACTTTTCAACTGCGTCAGGAATATCGGACTGCACAATGATCGAGTAGCGGTCGAAAACTGACCGAGTTTTCCAGCCGCCGATTTTCATAATGACACCTTCGGGCACACCGGCATTGCGCAAGTTGCGTGCGGCAGACCGGCGCAGATCGTGCAAGAGCAGATCAGGAACGCCAGTCTGCTTTGGTTAGCTTTTCCCAGGCCTTGCGAAAATCTAAGTTAGCGCTCCGGTTTTCCTGCACGTCCGAACTTACCCACGCTGGGGCAATGGAGACGACCGGCGTGGGGGGAGACGCCGGTCGCGCGGCCACAGTCCCGGCGAATTCTTCCGGCGTCAGATACCTCAGCGAGCTGTGTGGGCGCACGGTGTTGTAATCGATCCGCCAGGCTTCGATCACCTCGCACGCAGGCCGCAGATCCACGAACCAGTTCTGGTTCAAACATTCGTCGCGGAACTTTCCGTTGAAGCTCTCGATCAAAGCGTTCTGCGTGGGCTTGCCGCGATCGTGTTCTGCCGCTTTGCGCGGCGCGGCTGTGCATCGTAGATATGCTGGGGTGGATATTGATCATTCGAACGAGACGGGCGCCAGCGTCGCCTTAGGGTACGAGCCGGCGCCACTCCACGCCGTGGCGCGCCTCGACTCCTATCCCTGGTTGGTCGTCGGAACCGTCTGCATCGGCGCGTTCATGGGCCAGGTGGACGCCAGCATCGCCCAGCTCGTGCTGCCGGAGCTGGAGCTGGAGTTCCATGCCCGGCTCGGCGCGGTCGCCTGGGTGGCGATCGCCTATCTGCTCGTCGTCGCCGCGATGCTTCCGGTTTTCGGGCGCCTCGCCGACATGCTCGGCCGCAAGCTGATGTATTGCGGCGGTTTCCTGATATTCGTCGCCGGCTCGGCGCTGTGCGGGCTGGCGCCGAGCCTGGGAATGCTGGTCGGCGCCCGGGTGCTGCAAGGGCTGGGCGCGGGTCTGCTGCAGGCGAACAGCGTCGCCATCATCGTCGCGGCGGCGGGTGCTGCGCGGCGCGGGCGGGCCCTCGGGCTGCAATCCGCCGCACAGGCGGTCGGCCTCAGCGTGGGGCCGGCCCTCGGCGGCTTCCTGATCGATGCGCTTGGATGGCGCTGGGTGTTCTGGATCAACCTGCCGGTAGGGCTGCTGGGAGCGTTGCTCGGCATCCCGATCCTGCCGCGAACCGTGCGACCATCGAATCCGGGCCGGTTCGACCTGGCGGGCGCGGCACTCGTGGTTCCGGCCGTCGCGCTGTTGCTGCTGGCACTGAACGAGGGTAGCCGAGCCGGGTTCGGGTCACTGCAGCTGATCGGCCCGGTTCTGGCGGCGGTGGATGGCGTTCACTTCCGGGAACTGTGACATATCGTCCAGATAGATCTGAACCGAAGCGACATGAGAGTAGTTCATGTGCGCGTCGTTCAGAACGCGCCCGATATTCTCCAAACAGTTTCTGGCATCCTGGCCGAAATCGGCTGGCAATGCATGGGTTTTCGGGTCCCTTCCCTGCTGCAGACCAGAAACGTACAGGGTGTCCCCAGCCAGGATCCCCGAACTGTAGGGCGTGCCAGCCGGGACCAGTTCAGCGCCGACCGGGGTGTTGCCGGACTTCGTCGACGTAGAAAAGAGCAACAATGAAGCTGCAAGCCAACCCAAATCCTGATGGGAGAACATGATAACGCAGTGCCCTCGGTCCGCGAAACGGAGTCGGGGAGTTCCAGTGTTGGGAGAGCAGGTTTTCGGGAACAGAAATTCGGACGTTGCAGCAGCGGCTCGCCAGTTATCGCATAGGCGAGTCGACACCCAAGCATCAGTTCGCGCCTGAGACCCGTCCAAATGCCGACAGCACTATCAGCCTGTTGACACTCGGGACAGCTAGCCTTCTTCAGGTCGCTAATCGAACAGCCTTGGAGCGCATGGGCTTAGCGGCATCGGTACGTTTGGTGAGCCGCATGCGGTTATGCGAGATGACGTAGACGCCGAAAACTGGCTGTATCGAGGATTCCCTCGAAACAGCCCCGGTCGGGAAAGGGAACGGCGCTACGTCAAGAAAGGCGGCGTCGTTGCAATTGTCTGAGAACGGATGCCTGGAAACTAACTGGGATTAATGAGCTGGCTTCCTGAACCATGCCAGCTTCGGTTGCCCCTGTTGAATATTACGGCCGACGGCCGAGAACAAAGGAGGGTTACACCAAATGGAGAATGACAGCACCAAAGATCAACTTTCGCGTCGCGGATTTCTCGGATTCGGGTCGGCCGTCTTGGCTGCTGCAACTGGTAGTTTGGCAGTGAGCGGTGCTATGGCGCAGGACAACCAATCGCGGACTGGTTGGAACGCAACTGATCCGGGTCCGGCAAATTCGGCGCTGGACGCACAGAACCCGGATTCCACATGGCCACCCGCAACGGATTCCAAGAGCTTGGTTCAAACGTTCAAATATCCGTTCTCCTTTGCGAACAAGCGGACTTACGAAGGCGGATGGTCACGGGAGGTGACCGTTCGGGAACTAGCCGTTTCGAAGGCCCTGGCCGGCGTAAACATGAGACTCACGGCCGGAGGCGTTCGTGAACTGCACTGGCATACGGCGGATGAATGGGCGATCGTACTCTACGGGTCCGCGCGGATCACCGCCATTGATCGGGACGGCAAGAGCTTTGTCACCGATGTGAAGAAAAACGATTTGTGGTATTTCCCCAGCGGTATTCCCCATTCGATTCAAGGCCTCGATCCGGACGGGACCGAATTCATGCTGGTATTCGACGACGGAAATTTTTCCGAGTCTGAGACCGTTCTGCTGAGCGACTCGATGGCGCACCTGCCGCGCGAGGTTCTGTCCAAGAACTTCGGCATTGCCGAACAGGCCTTGACAAATCTCCCCAAGCAAGAGCTATTCATTTTCCAGACTGAAGTTCCCGGACCACTCGACGCCGACCAGAAAGCAGCCGCGGGGGCACTTGGGAAATCTGCCACCGATTTCGCTTTTCGTACGATGGAAATGGCACCGACGAAGCGCACGAAAGGCGGAGAAGTACGCATCATTGATTCGAGCACTTTCAAGGCCTCAACTAACGTTGCAATGGCAATGGTCACGGTTCACCCGGGAGGACTGCGGGAACTGCACTGGCACCCGAACGCCGACGAATGGCAGTACTACATCTCCGGCAAGGGAAAAATGACCGTAGTCTCGACAGGTAACCGCGCTCGCACCATGGACTTTCAGGCGGGAGACGTCGGTTACGTGGAAAAGACCCTGCTGCATTACGTCGAAAATACAGGCGATACAGACCTGGTCTTCCTGGAGATGTTCAAGAGCAGCTTTTACCAGGACTTGTCGCTCTCTGAGTGGTTGTCCCACACGCCACCCGAACTGGTAATGGCGCATTTGAATATCGACAAAGCGGCCCTGGACGCAATACCGCGGGATGAGTTGGTGATCGTGCCGCGTTAGTCGAAGACGTTGCAATGAGCAGATGGGCCGCTTGCGGTGCTCTCAAGCAATTGCTGCCAGCGATCCGATGGTCCGTCATCTGATCTATGCGAATTCGATAGAAACATAGCGGCCAACAGCCGCCGGGCTCGGTTTTGCCCAGGCGCGCACGCCAATGCTAGACTGCCCGAATGGCTACTAAAAAGAACACAAGAACGAAGTCGGCGAAGCCGAACAGAACGGGCCGCAAGAAGGCGACACCGATGAAGACGGTGAAACGTCCCAAGAAGTTGGCGAAGAAAAAACCCACTCCGAAGAACGCGGACAAAAAGAAGGCCTCGGGTAAGAAACGGACTAAGACAAGCGGGCGTATGGGTGCCGTGGCGTTCTCACGGGACGATCCCGGATCGCGCTCGGGCGGACAGTCAGGAGATTTACAAGGCCAGTCCGGCCTAGAAGCCGCGGATTCGGAGAGCGTCGAGGAGTTGATCGAAGAAGGGAATGCGTTCGAGGCCGACGTCGTAGCGGGGGTTGAGAGCGCTGAGGCCGCTGATGAGAAGGAAGTTCGCACGCACGAGGTGCCGGAAGACGATGTTCCCGGCGAATATCTGGATAAAGACTAATCGCAGACTGTCCTGGTCATCCTTCTATCATCGGCGCGCACGGCCTGATCGCGATAATTCTCGAACCAAGTGTTGAAAATCCGGGGGCAGTTTGCAGTCAATCGCGACGCTTTCCCCCGAGCGCGGATGGACAAACTGAAGATATGCGGCATGAAGAGCGACGCGAGCAATTAGCGGCTCCGACGATTCCGCCTGGTGATATTTTCTATCGCCGATAAGCGGGTGGCCGATCGCCAAAAATTGCGCTCGGATCTGATTCTGCAATCCTGTCACCAGCTCAACCTGGACGAGCGAAGCATCCGAAAAAAGGCGTTCGACGGAATATCGGAGTTCGGCACGAGCCGCGCGGGGGTCTCTCGCCGTGCGCAGCTGTTGGAACATTCCTTCACGCCGAAAATAATGCACGAGCGTCCCTGCCTCACCGCCGAGACGGCCGCGCAGTACCGCGAGATATTTCCTTACCGGAGTATGAGCGAGAAACTGTCGCACCAGCGCATCTCGATCCGGAGCGGTCTTGGCAAATAGCAGAGCCCCGGAAGCAAACCGATCGATGCGATGCACGACCAAGGCTCGTTGTCTCTTCAATCTGAGTTTTGCGACAAGCAGAGACAAGGCGGACGGAGTATCGGAGCCCTTAATCGGCACAGCCAGGAGTCCGGCTGGTTTGTCGAGAACGACCACGGCATCGTCTTCGTAAAGCACGGAAAGCTCGCGGGAGAAACGAGGCCGGCGCCGGTCTTCCGTTGCCGACATCCGGTGGGCCGAAAGCCGATCCGGTTTCCCCGTGCGGCTGCGAGCCTTTCGCGGAAGTTTCTTCATTGGCTGGGTGCCTGACGATCACTCTATTATCAAACCATTCCGCTGACATCGCAAACTCGAAGTATCACGTCCGAGTGACCCATTCAGGAAAAGCAATCAAGAGGATGCCAAACGCCTCCCTAGGCCCGCGCCAGCACAATGGTGTGCGGGCTCAAAGCCCCGCTCTTCCGGAAGAGTTAATTCGACTCCCAGGTGCGGCTGAGTATACTCCCGCGTTAGCGTTCAACCAGTTTTGGGCAAGGAGGGTTGGTGCGGAGGAGGGCGTTGCCGTGAGTGAAGTGTAACATACTAGCTCCCAATCGCTCGAGATGCGCTAGAAGGTAGAGGTGAGGCGCATGGCTACACTCCGCGACGGGCCGATGGCGTTGCCGGAGAAAAGACCCCCGAAGTCGATGACGTTGAGAATGTTGGTAAGGTTCTGTCCATCGATCTGGAACCGCATATTCAGCAGCTCCGACTTATAAACATCCGCGCCCGCCGAGGCATTGACCTGAAAGGCAGGATAGATGCGCTGACGACCAAAGTTGATTCGATCAATCACCTGCTGACCGTATTCGGCAAGCGCCTGTTGTGGGGTGCTGTTGATATCGAAGGGCAGCCCGGTGTCGTATTGAATTCCTCCCGCGATCCAGAAGCGCGGCTTCACCTGGTAGCGAAGACGCCCGCGAAGGCTGTGACGCTGGTCCTGCGAGTCGGGGAAATGGCCGGTGAGTGTCGTAGCAGCGACGGTGTTTTCCTCGCCGAGTAAAAGACCGCCGGTTACGGGAAACCAGGCGTTGCCGACGATGTAGGATTCGCTGATGAAGCCGGAGAAGCGCTTCCAGTGCGGGAGGTCGAGCTTGCCTTCAGCGCCGTAGAGGATGGCTTTTTCGAATGCGATGGGGAAGCTGATGCTGGTGTTAAGAATTTCGTCGTCGTCGGCGTAGTTGTTGACGGCGCGGCGGAAAACGTTAGCATCGAAGCGGAATTGGCTGAAAAAGCTTTTGCTGGCGCCGATTTCGAAATAGTTGCCGTGCGAAGGTTGCACCGGCAGGCGCAGAACAGTGGGTTCGAAGGATTGCACCTGGGAGGAGCTGGCGAGCAGGATGTTCTCGAACGACGGGGTTTGAAAGATGCGGTCGTAGGAGAAGTGGACCATCAGATTAGCCGTGGGGAAATAATGAGCTAGGGCGAAACGCGGGCTGACGGCGTTTTGATTGAGAAGTAACTGGTAGTGGTCCCAGCGCAGGCCGGCGTTGATGGTCCAGTTGCCGAAGTGGATGAGGTCCTGAACAAAAGCGGCCTGTTCGATGCCGGGACGGCTGCCAAGAAAACTTAAGGTGGGAGCGGTGTCGCAGTCGAAAGGAAAACACGTACCGGTAATCGGATCCGGAGTCTGATTGGCGGTGATGATGTCGCTGTAATTTTCGTGGAGGAAGATGTTGTCGGATTCGATGCCGGCTTTCCATTCGTGATGGCCGTGGTGAATGGAGACGGAGCTCTTGAAATATCCTTCTTTAAAGTCATTGTGCTGGAAGACAATTATCGGCCAGGAGAAGGGGTTGGAATAGAAGTCGTTGGAGTTGTCGCGGACCATGCCGCGGACATCGACGAGAACGTTGGGCGAGAAAATATGCTGATAGGAAGCGCTTCCCATCGTCTCGAAATTGCCTGCGGTCTGGAGCTGAGGGGGAGTCCCCGGCGGAGGCGCAGGCTGGCCAATCGTAGGCAGGAGTTGCGGGTTCTCTTGCACTTGCTCATTGGGAATTTCATAACGTGCGAGTTCATGGCGGACGATAAACCTTAAGCGATCTTTCGGCGTCAAGTCGCGCTCGTAGTTGACGGAAAAATCTCCCAACGTACCTGCATTCGTGAAATTTTGCGGAACAACGGGATTCAGATAGTGGTCCGTCATGCTGCCACTGGCGCTGGCGCCGAAGGTATTCTTTCCCCAGACGTACTGCCCCTGTGCCGCAGCGGCGGCCGCATCAAAGCTGCCGCCGGAAAGCACTAACTGGCCGTGGAAACCTGGCTGCGCATCTTGCAGCGTGTTCACCTCGACCACGCCTCCCATTTTTCTGCCGTATTCCGCGGGAATGCCTGCGGTATAAATGCTCAGCGATTGCATGTCGTCCGCGTCAATTGCCGGTCCGAAGCTGGGCGAACGATTGTCGGTCAGCGGAATGCCATCGACCACAAATTGTGTCTGATATTCCGAGCCGCGCGGATGGAGCACAGCATTTCCCTCGTACAGCCAGCCGGGCTGCGAATTCACCAGATCCTGCAAGGAACGGCCCGGGATCGAGCTGAGCCGGTTTTGGATGAGGTCGGAACCAATCTGATTAACGGCGCCAGCTTGATCGGGATTGATCAACGTATTGGTCGCACTCACAGTTAGCGCCTGGTTCACCGATGGCAGCTTGAGTTGGACTGTGTATTCGGTCGGAATTGAGGAATGAATGTCAACAGATTCGGATATTCCCGCGAAGCCAGGTTGCTCAATTTCGAGCTGATAGATGCCGTAAGGCAGGCGCTGCACATTCAAGCGACCCTCATCGCTCGTTGCCAGAGTATTTCGGTAACCATTCGCCTTGCTGCTGATCTGAACTGTGGTTTTCACTGCAAGCCCGACCGGATCGGTCACTTTGAGGCGTAATTCGCCGCTATTGCTCTGGCAGAAGAGCGGCATCGCGCAAAAGAACAAAATTGCAGCAAATCTGGTCATGAGGAGTCGACCCTTGTAGTTTAGCTGTTCTCCCGCAAGCGGGTTAACAGGCGTTTCCCTGCGCGATGGTTATCTTGGGAGGTCCACACACGGGCTCGCGGACTTTACGGCGGTGATGGCGGTCACCAATTTCTTGTGAGATTTGAATTCCCATTTCTGGGTTCGGTGGATGCGGCACCGACGATAGAGATGCTGTCAAGCGTGGGAAGGCTGCTACATTAGGAAGTGCACACCGACGAGCCGGAGGTGCAAATGCAAATTCAAGGAGAAAGCTCGCTATGCGCATCGCAGTGGTCGGTTCCGGATATGTCGGGTTGGTCACGGGAGTGTGTTTTGCGGATTTGGGACACGAGGTTGTACTGGTCGATAACGATGGGGAGAAACTCGCCGCACTGAGGAACGGCGAGGTACCGATTCACGAAAGATTTCTGCCCGAACTGCTGGCGCGGCACCGGGGACAGCACATCAAGTTTTCCGGCGACTTGCAGGCGGCCACACGGGAGAGCGCGGTCGTGTTCATCGCGGTCGGGACACCGCCGACCGAAAGCGGGGACGCTGACCTTTCCTATGTGGAGTCGGTGGCGCGGGAAATCTCCGGCGGCGTCGATGGGTACAAGGTGGTGGTGGAGAAGAGCACGGTTCCGGTGTATACGAGCCAGTGGATCCGGACCATCATGATGCGGGACGGGGCCGATCCGTCGCACTTCGATGTGGCTTCGAACCCAGAATTTCTGCGAGAGGGAACGGGGGTTACGGATTTTCTCTATCCCGACCGCATCGTGGTGGGAGTGGAGAGCGAGCGGGCCGCGGAGGTGATGCGCCAGCTGTACGGACCGCTTACCAGCGGATGGTATTACGGGCGCGGGGATGCGATTTCTCGTCCAGAAGCAGCCTCAGATAAAGCGCCGCCGCGGCTGATCGTCACCAGCACGCAGAGCGCGGAACTGATCAAGCACGCTTCCAACGCATTTTTGGCGATGAAGATTTCCTTTATCAATGCGGTGGCGTCGATCTGCGAATCGGTGGGAGCGGACGTGCAGCAAGTGTGCGATGGGGTTGGGACGGATTCGCGGATCGGGCCGCGATTCTTGAATCCCGGGATCGGGTATGGAGGGTCGTGCTTTCCAAAGGATCTGATGGCGTTCCGGGCGGTCGCAAAGGAAAACGGATACGACTTCCGGCTGTTGGAAGAAGTGATTCGTATTAATGAAGATCAGCGGCGCCGGTTTTTGCGCAAGGTGCGGGGCGTGCTGTGGACTTTCCGGGGCAAGCGACTGGGCGTGCTCGGCCTCGCGTTCAAGGGCGGGACTGACGATATTCGGGAGTCTCCGGCGATGCTGCTGGTGCAGGAA
>Ga0116134_1001403_pt1 | contig 12210 bp, 10 predicted proteins | sample June2015DPH_19_5_FD_89737 | JGI IMG/M metagenome (GOLD analysis project Ga0116134, IMG submission 89737) | Peatland microbial communities from SPRUCE experiment site at the Marcell Experimental Forest, Minnesota, USA - June2015DPH_19_40 | ecosystem: Environmental > Terrestrial > Soil > Wetlands...
AGTGAAGCGTAGTCATAGGGTTCTCCGAGTGAGCTTTCTGAGCCGACGCTTTTCTCGCCGGTCTCAGCATCGTAGCCGCTCGGAGAACCCTTCTTCATTTCACTTATGCATTCATACAGACGGTCCCTGAAGGGGCGTCTGATTTCGAAAAAACTCTCGGCACCGCTGAAGCGATGCCCTGATACGGAGCCGGAGTTTTCCCGTAGCCTGTCGCGCGGCCGTCCCTACGTGGTTGTCGCTAAAGCTGCACGCTTACGCTTCGCCGACGCGGGTACCATGCTGGAAGTGGTATTGGAGAATCTTCGCGGCCAAGGCGGGAGGTACACTCTGTCCTTGTCCTCGTTCCTGTCCCTGTCCCTGGACTTCGACGGAGCGGACCACTTCTCCGCGACAGATGACTTCGGTGGCCGCGAGGCCGGCAATTTCCGGCGGCAGCACGAGGCTAATTTCCAGTAGCGCGTTCGGAAGGAGCAATTCCTGCGCCTGGAAAAGCAGTCCCGAACGGCTGATGTTTTCGGTGGTGCCGGGGCGCCAGCTTTTTTCCCCGAGTGGACGATAGCGCAGGGGAAGATGGAGATTAAAACGGCGGGCCCGGAACGGTGGAGCTTTCTTTTCAAGGGCGCTTGAATCGCGGGATAACATCGCGACCTCCAGGGGGATGGGTTCGGAATCCAGCAACTCGCGGACGCGGTCTTTCAGCGTGGGCAGGCTGAATGGTTTTTGGAGCAAGTTGATGCCGGCATCGAGCGTGCCGTCTTGACCGACCGCATTCTCGGTGTAACCCGACATGTAGAGCACGCGGACTTCGGGAAGCAGCTTGACGACGTGCGCGGCCAATTCGCGGCCATTCATCCCTGGCATGATGACGTCGGTGAGCAGGAGGTCGATTGTGCCCTTGTAGCCGTCGACGATTTGCAGAGCAGCGGCGCCGTCTTCGGCTTCGAGGATCTTGTAGCCCTGCGTTTCCAGATACTGGCGCGCGAGACGGCGGAGATTGGTTTCATCTTCGACGAGGAGGATCGTCTCCTGCCCACGATCGGCGCGGGGAAGGCCGAGAGAGTCCTGCGCGGCGGCAGCGTCTTCGCGGCCATCGACGCGGGGGAAATAAGCACGGAAGGCGGTGCCGCGCTGGAGCTGGCTGTCGACGAAGATAAAGCCTCCGCTCTGTTTCACGATGCCGTACACGGTCGATAGGCCGAGGCCGGTGCCCTTGGAGCCCTTGGTGGTGAAGAAAGGTTCGAAAATGCGCGACTGAGTTTCGTTGTCCATGCCGACGCCGGTGTCGCTGATGGCGAGCATGATGTAGTCGCCGGCGATGATGGGCGCGTGGGTGCGCGCGAAGTTTTCGTCGAGGGCGACGTTGGCGGTCTCGATGGTGAGCTTGCCGCCTTGGGGCATGGCGTCTCGTGCGTTGACGGCGAGGTTCATGATGACCTGGTCGATCTGGCCCGGATCGGCGCGGACGGCGCCGAGCGTGGGGCCGGGAACCATGACGAGGTCGATATCCTCGCCGATCATGCGGGTGAGCATTTTCAGGTTTTCGGCCACCACTTCATTCAGGTCGAGCACTTTGGGAGCAAGCATCTGTTTGCGGCTGAAGGCCAGCAATTGGCGGGTCAGCGAAGTGGCGCGCTGCGTAGCATTGGAGATTTCCTGCGCTGGACCGCGCAGCCGGGGATCGGGTCCGAGACGCTCGAGCAGAAATTCGGAATAGCCGGAGATCACCATCAGCAGGTTGTTGAAGTCGTGCGCGATGCCCCCGGCGAGACGGCCGATCGCTTCCATCTTTTGCGCCTGGCGGAGTTGCAGTTCCAGGGTGCGGGTCTCAGTAACGTCTTCCATAAAAATTTCGAAGCTGCCTCCGTTGTTGCCGTTCGGAATCGAGCGCCCGGAAATGCGCGCCACGATGGAGGCGCCATCCTTGCGCACGCACTCCGTAGTCAGGTCGTTGAATTCCTTTCGGGCGTGAAAATAATCGGCGGTTTGAAACCATTGCTGCGCATCGGCATAGAGGCTTCCGAGATGTCTGCCCGTGAGTTCAGCGGCGTTGTCATAACCAAACATAGCGACCAGCGCGGGGTTTGCGTCCTGGAGGATGCCGAGGGCGTCGCAGCGGCAAATGCCATAAGGCGCGTTCATCACCAGCGAGCGAAAGTTGCTCTCGGACCGGCGTAAACTTTCCTGGGCGGCGCGGAGGGCGGCGTTGAACCAGCAGATCAGCAGGGCCACGGCGAAGAACAAGCCGAGGTGCGCGATCGCCTTGTGATACTCGCGTGGAGTTTGCTCTCCGGTAAGCGAATAGTAGGCGCTTACGGTGAGCGCAAAAGAGGTAGCGGCGAGTCCGGGCTTCCATCCTCCGTACCAGGCGCTGACCATCACGGCGACAGCGAATACGACGAGGCGGCTCTCCGCGATATCGGAGAAAAACAAGGTCGGGATCAGCGCCAGGACGGTGCTGAGGAGAGCGACTCCGTAGCGCAGGATGGGAGCGCGCTCCGGAGCTACGACCAAGCTGCGGATGAGGGGGAGTTTCATTCGCATGGCCTCATGCTATGCGCCGACCGCGCGCAGAGCGAGTTACGCCAGTCCACCGCAATTTCCTGGCGGCACAGTGGCCAGAGGTACACCACCCGGCACAATCTGCCAGGCACAACCTGCCAGGCACAACCTGGGGGCAACGTCGTGAGAGAAGCAAAAGCCTTGTCCACAGCCTAGTCTCAGACGGCGTTTTGTGCAAAACTCGCTGGTACAAAAAGGCGAGCGGGGAACATAGTCAGGCAACAGGACTTGCAACACGACTTGCAACACGACTTGCAACATTGCTCGGCAACGACGAAACTAGCCGGGCATCGCAGGAAGAACCGGGCAGGGTAAATCGGGCAGGGAGATCGGGCGGAAATATCGGAATGAATATCGGGCTTTTCGGCGGCAGCTTCGATCCTATCCATCGCGGACACCTGGCACTGGCCGTGGCGGCCGCCAGTCGCTACTCGCTGCGGCAGGTGCTGTTTGTGCCGGCGAATGTTCCTCCGCACAAACAGAAGCAGCCGCTCAGCGCGTTCATCCATCGTTATGCCATGGTGGCGCTGGCAACGCAGGACGAAAAGCGATTCGTGGCGTCGTTGCTGGAGGCGCCGGAATTCGCAGCGACACACGTTGGGACGGCCGCCCCCGGCCGTCTAGGCGAGCGCAGCTCGCCAGCGAATTATTCGATTGATACGGTTCGACGCCTGAAAAAAACTCTCAAGAAATCGGACCGGCTTTTTTTTCTGATCGGAATTGACGCCTTCCGCGACGTCGCGAACTGGCATGAAGCGCGCGCGCTTCTGGCGGAATGTGATTTCATCGTGGCCAGCCGTCCCGGATATTCGTTGCGGGACGTGGCCGAGTCGTTGCCGGAAGATTTGCGGCCTCCGGCGGCGGTGACTCGTCCGTTTCATAAGCAGCCGGCAAAAGGTGACCTGGTTCTTCCCGGGGTCGCGCTGCACCTGCTGGAAGGCGTGAACCAGAGCGTCTCCGCGACCACGATTCGGGCGGCGGCAGCGCGGGGCAAGCCGCTGGCGCGATGGCTGGACCTGCGGGTGGCGGATTACATTCGGAAGCACGGACTGTATCGCCGAGACGCGGCAAGGGCTTCCCTCCTGCCGACGGGTTACAATCATTGAGCCCGTATGAAGAAAAAGGACGACCTCAAACTGCAAGTGAATGCAGCCATCCTCGCCTGCCAAGACAAACAGGCCGACAATGTCGCGGTTCTCGAACTGGAAAAAGATTCGGGAGCGTTCACTGATTACTTTGTGATGTGCAGCGGCGCCAATCCGCGGCAGATCCAGGCGATTGCCGACGCGGTGGACGAGCGCCTGGAAGCGCTGGGGCTGCGCGTAACTCACTCCGAGGGCTACAAACAAGCGGAGTGGGTGCTGCTCGACTATGTGGACTTCGTCGTCCATATTTTTTCCGAGAAGGCCCGCCAGTTCTACGACCTCGAACGCCTGTGGAAGTCGGCCAAGCGGCTGGAGCCAGCGGAATTGCTGGCGAAACCGAAGCCGCGGCGGGCCGTCATTGCCAAAACAACGATTGCGAAAGCAACGATGGCCAAATCCGCAACCGCTCCGACCGCTTCCGCGGCGCCCAAGAACACGCGTAAGAAGAAGGCCTAAAGTGTCCGCTTCGAATCCAGCCCCGTGGAGTTCCTCCTACCGCCTGGTAGCCGCGGAAAAGTGGAAGGCAAAATCGGCGGCGCTGGGCAACGCGGTCACCGAAGCGTTGGTTGAATACTCGCGTCCGTTGCCTGACATGCTGGTTCTCGATCTGGCCAGCGGCACTGGCGAGCCTGCGATCAGCCTGGCGCAGCGCGTTAGCCCCCGGGGTTCGGTCACAGCGGTGGATCAGAGTTCGGAACTGCTTGACATAGCCGCCGAGCGCGCCCGCAACAAGAAACTCTCAAACTTCACCATCCAGCAGGCCGACGCGCACCATTTGCCGTTTGCCGACCACCGCTTCGATCTTGCCACCTGCCGCTTTGGGGTGATGTTTTTCAGCGATGCCCAACGCGCACTGACGGAACTGCGCCGCGTGTTGAAGCCCGGAGCTCGCGCCTGCTTTGCCGCCTGGGGTCCGATGGAACAACCTTATTGGCAGACCACGATGAAGATTGTGCACTGGCATGCGGGTGGAACCATGCTTCCACCGGGAGGGTCCGACCCTTTTCGATTCTCGGCCACGGGCTCTCTGTCGGAGGTGCTCAACACCGCGGGATTTCGCGAGGTAGAAGAGTCGGCTCGAAATTTTCCCTGGACTTGGCTGGGAGACGCGGAAGAAGTTTTCGAATACGCGTGCGCCGTGGCAGCTCCGTTCCGGCCAATGCTGGAGCGGGTTCCGGCGGAAGAGTGGCCGGCGATCCGCGCGGAGGCGAAGGCCGCGATCGAGCGTTATCGCGTGGGAGATGAGATCCGATTTGGCGCCGACGTGGTTCTGGCGTCGGGAAAAGCTTGAGTGGCGGACCCTTGTGAAGATCAAAGTGGCATGGATCGGAAAGACGAAAGAGCCGGCGATCCAGGCTCTGACCGACGAGTATTTGAAGCGCATCTCGCGCTATGCCGAGGTGGCGGGCCTCGCGTTAAAGGACGAAGCCGCAATTTTGGCGATGGCGGCGGGCGAGCGGCAGCAGAACAAAGAGCGGCACAAGCTGGTTCTGCTCGATTCGCGGGGAAAACAGCTTTCATCCGAAGAACTGGCTGAGCTTTTGGAGCGCGAGCAAGTGAACGCGACTCCGCTACTGTTCGCGATTGGTGGCAGCGACGGCTTTAGTGACGAAGCGCGGCGCCACGCCGGGTGTACGCTGTCGTTGGGAAAGATGACGCTGCCTCACGAGCTGGCGCGGGTGGTTCTGGTCGAGCAGCTTTACCGCGCTTTCACCATTCTTGCGCATCATCCTTACCATTTGGGACATTAACTTTATGGTAACGGGGCAGCGGCCGGTCAGCCCCATGCCCGCGAGACGCGATTCCAAATCCCGATGCACCTCCGGCAGCTTCACGGCGGCGCCAAATTGGCTTACTGTATTTCTTGACAGGCGAAATTAGTCTGAATTTGTAGGCGAGGCCCTCCCCAATGAAAAACCCGTACGAAGTACTACGAATGAAAGAGCAGGAGATGCTGCGGGTCCGCAAAGAGATGGACGCTCTGCGGATCGCAGCGCGCTTGCTGGGCGCCGAGGACCCGGGCGCAGCGAACGGCGAAGGTCAGCCTAAGCTGCAACGAGTCGTCGAAATGCCGTAGAGGATCTACTTCCCCCGTTAGACTCGAGGCGGACGGAACCCAAAACCGTCCGCCTGCTTGTTTGCGGGAAAAAGTTTGCGTTGGTAGGGATCTCCCGCTACGGCAGGATCTCATTTTTGCCGCAGTTTTCTGATCACCGGGCCGGCGAGCCGAAAAAAAAAACAAAGGGACAAGAAAGATAACAGCGAAACACAGGGGCACGACAATTCGCTCATAGCCTTGAAAGTATCCCCCCTTGCCACTCCAATACAGAAAGAGGGGCGCAAAGCTGACCGAGACCCCTTGCAAGGCGACAATTGCGAAGTAGAGGGGCGAACGCGCGATCTTCGCCCAAGTTGAATCGATCTCGATTGTCACTTTTTCCATTGGACCCCTTCGGCTCAGGTGTGCCTTGAGACCAAGCCACCAGACGGCAGCCCCGTGCCTTCGTTTGCCAACATATCAAAGTCTTACTCCACCATCCAGGTTCCAAAGTAACCCACCACCCCAACAGCGAGCACGTGTGGCACGGGCATTCCTGTCCGCGTACAATAGAAAATTCGGCCTTATGTCTGATCTTCGTTATGGCAGATCTGCGCCGTGGTCTCATCATCGTGAATACTGGGCCGGGCAAGGGGAAGACTACCGCGGCCATGGGGACGGCGCTGCGGGCGGTTGGGCAGGGGATGCGCGTCCTGATGCTGCAATTTCTGAAGGGCTCGTGGCATTACGGCGAGCTCGACGCGGTCAAGGCTTTCGGCGAGAAGTTCGTCATGAAACAGATGGGACGCGGCTTCGTAAAAGTCGGTGCCGAGAAGCCCGATCCTGAAGATGTGCGCATGGTGGAGGAGGCGTGGGCCGAGGCTGAGAAGGCGATCCAGTCCGGCGAGTGGGATCTGGTGGTGCTCGACGAAATCAATTACGCCATCAGCTACGGTATGCTGGACGCGGCGAAAGTGGCGGAGTCACTGACGCGGAAGCCGGAGATGGTGCACGTCATCTTGACCGGTAGGAACGCGCATCCGACAATTGTCGAGCTTGCGGATACCGTGACTGAAATGCGCCAGGTAAAGCATGCCTACGAGAAAGGTGTGATGGCGCAGAGAGGAATCGAATACTGAATTGGTAATTTGTAATTGGTAATTTTGCTCTCTGGGAATCGCCGGGTTTTCAATTACCAATTACAAATTTCCAATTGCACATTCCTCATGACTTGGTTCAAACGGCAATCCGGTGAGCTGGACACTTCGGGCGAGAAGAAAGTGCGCACCGAGGGCTTGTGGGTGAAGTGTGACAACTGCCGCCAGATTATCTGGAAAAAGGATCTCGACGACAATCTCAACGTCTGCCCGAAGTGCGGCAAACACTTTCGCATCGACGCCCGCACCCGCCTGGCGCAGCTTCTCGACGACAATCAATATGAAGTTTTTGACAGCAATCTAGCCTCCACCGACCCGTTGAAGTTTGTGGACCTGAAGGCTTACTCCTCGCGCCTGAAGCAAGCGAAGGCCGACACGGGACTGAAAGATGCGATCATCAACGCGCGTGGCAAACTGAACGGCCGCCCGGTGATCGTGGTCTCGATGGAGTATTCGTTCATCGGCGGGAGCATGGGAGCGGTGGTGGGCGAGGCCATCACTCGCGCGATTGAGAAGGCGATTGAAACGCGGACGCCGATCATCATCGTTTCGGCGTCAGGCGGCGCGCGCATGATGGAAGGCGTGATCAGCCTGATGCAGTTGGCGAAAATCTCCGCCGCACTGGCGCGTTTGGACGCGGCGCGGGTTCCCTACATTTCGGTTCTGACCGATCCCACCACCGGCGGAGTGACCGCCTCTTTTGCCATGCTGGGCGACCTCAACGTCGGCGAACCCGGCGCGCTGATTGGCTTCGCCGGGCCGCGAGTCATTGAGCAGACGATCCGGCAGAAGCTGCCGCCAGGTTTCCAGCGCTCCGAGTTTCTGCTGGAACACGGAATGCTCGACGCCGTGGTCACGCGCAAAGAGTTGAAGGGCTACATTGCGCGGGCGCTGGATTTTATGGCGCAGGCGGCGTAGAGCAGCTATCAGCCGTCAGCTATCAGCTCTCAGTTTCCTTAGCCTGTCAGGTCGCGCTATTCTCCGCTCAGTGCGGGGGTTTGACCCTTGGGTGTGGTTTTCTGGATTGCCAACAAGGAAAGATTGAAACTGATAACTGAGAGCTGAGAGCCGCCTTGTCTTACGAAACCGCAGTCGCGCAGATGTACGCGTTGGGCCACGAGTTGGCACAGACGCCTTCGCACAAGTTCGATCTGGCACACATGCGCGTGCTGCTGGCGGCGTTGGGGAATCCGGAGAATCGTTTTCCTACTGTGCTGGTCGCTGGCACCAACGGCAAAGGTTCGACGGCCGCTACTCTGGCATCCATTCTGCAGGCTTCGGGGCTGAAGACGGGGCTCTATACTTCGCCGCATCTGGTTCGCATCAACGAGCGGATTCGCCTCAATGGCAAACCGATCGCCGACGACGATTTCGCGGTGCTCCATGACGTGGTCGACCGGACCGCCGAACGGCTGGTGGGGGAAGGCGATCTGCCGTGGCATCCAAGCTTTTTTGAAACGCTGACCGCGATGGGCTTTGAGTATTTCGCGCGGAGCCGGCCTGACATAGTTGTGCTTGAGGTCGGCATGGGCGGGCGTCTGGATGCGACCAACGTCGTTGACCCGCGCCTCAGCATCATCACCGACATCGCGCTCGATCATCAAAAGTATCTGGGCGAAACTGTCGCTGAGATTGCACGCGAAAAAGCGGGGATTATCCGGCCGGGCGGGGTTGTGGTTACGCTGCCGCAATTACCCGAAGCCAACAATGTGATCGGAAACACGATTCTGGATGCGGGCGCGCGCGCGGTGAATGCCGTGCCCTATGTGCCGCCGGTGTCGCCGGGAAGCGATACGTACATCAGTGGTCAGTGGTCAGTGGCCAGTGGCCAGTGGCAACGTTATCCGCTCGAAGTGATGGGCACGCGAATTTTGATAGAGTCGCCGCTGGTGGGGCGTCATCAACTGCGCAACCTTGCGCTGGCTATTGCGGCGGCGGTGGAGCTGCACGACCAAAGCTTGGATAACCAGAGCCTGGACAAGCTGGGAACGGTTCAGATCACGCCGGAGACGATCGCGCAAGGCATCCGCGAGACGCATTGGCCGGGGCGCTTCCAGGTGGTGCCGGCCGCCGGAGACAATCCCGAGTATGTGTTCGATGTGGCGCATAATCCGGCCGGCGCCTGGGCGCTGCGGTCGACGCTTTCGGCCGCTTACCAGAATGTTCGAAATAGCGACCCGGGGAACAACCGGGAGATCACCCTGGTGTTTGGCGTGATGCGGGACAAAGCGGTGCAGGAGATTACCGAGATTCTTTTTCCGATCGCCGGGCACGTGATCGTGACCCACGCTAACAACCCGCGCTCAGCGAGCCCGGATGAGATTCGGCGAGCGGCGGCGCGTGTAGTGGCGGGCACTGATATTGAAGAAGCTGAGGATGTAGCGTCAGCCCTGGACCGAGCGCGGAAGGTTGCCGGCCGAACTGGCTTGGTCGTGGTTACCGGCTCGATTTACGTCGTAGGAGAGGCGATGCGAATTCTCGCCGTCCGCATCTAAGTAACGTGGGTAGAGACGGGGCTTGCCCGTCTCCCGCAGCGCAGGTTCGAAACGTTGCAACATTGAAACTTTGCCCTTGAACAAGATCGCTACAACCGCGGAGCTCGGAAAAGAGCGCGCCGAATTGCGCCCCGCTGGGCAGCCGGATGCGGCCGTCCCTGCGTGGGCGGAGACGCAGCCTGCGGCTCACCCCCTCAACCGCCATGGCTGGCCGAGCCGCCTGCGCTCGTATTTCATTCTTGATCCGCTGATCTGGGCCTACACCCTGGTTCTGGGCACGATTTCTCTCGTCTGCTCGCTCTTCGAACGCAACGGGCGCGTCCAGCACAATTGCGCCCGCCTCTGGTCGCGGCTCATCATGAAAACGATCCTGTCGCCGGTGAAAGTGACCGGCATGGATATGGATAAAGACAAGATCGATACCTCGAAGAAACCTCGCGTGTATGCGGTGACGCATGCATCGGCGTTCGATATTCCGATCCTCTACGTCAACTTGCCATTTCAATTCCGCATTATTTTCAAGAGTGAATTGCTCGCGTACCCGTTCATCGGCTGGCATCTGAAACGCTCGGGACAAGTCTGCATCAACCAGCAGAATCCGGCGGCTTCGATCGGCGCCATCAAGTCAGCGCTGAGGAGCCTGCGCAGCGGCATGCCGCTGGTCATCTTTCCCGAGGGTGGCCGCACGCGGGATGGCCAGCTTCAACCTTTTCTGCCGGGCGCATTCTTTCTGGCGATCAAGGCGCAGGCCGATATCGTACCGATCGCGCTCATCGGCACCTTCGACCTGCTGCCGATGAACACCTACCACATCAAGTGCCAGCCCCTGGAAATGCGGGTTGGTCAACCGATCTCCACGGCCGGTTTGACCGTGCGCGATACTGACGGGGTGTCGGCCAAGGTGAAGTCTGCAATCGAAACTCTGCAATCCGCGCCGGGAAGCACGTTGGGACAGCCAAGAAATGCCGCAGCAACGACCATGATCACGTAGGGACAGACGCCCCCGTCTGTCCAGGCGAGCGCGGCTCACCAAGGTCTTGCGGGCACTACGAAAAGCTGCGCGGCTTCGAGCCATTGGGCAGATGAGGACACCTGCCCCCACGCGGGCAAATGATAAACTTAAGAGATTCAGCACCATACAAGGCGAATCCATGTCTGACAGTATTCATCTCAAGCTCCCCGACGGCAGCACCAAGGAAGTCGCGAAAGGTACGACTGCGCTCGACGTTGCCAAGTTCATCAGCCCGCGTCTGGCCGACGCCGCTCTCGCCGCCAAAATGAATGGCGACCTCATCGACCTCACGCGGCCGCTCGAAGCTGACACCGACCTGCGCATCCTCACCGACCGCGACCCCGAGGCGCTCGAAGTCTACCGGCATTCGTCCGCGCACCTGCTGGCCGCAGCCGTGCTCGAACTTTTTCCCGAGACCAAGCTTGGCCACGGCCCTGCGACTGAGAACGGATTTTTCTACGATTTTTATCGGCCGACTGCGTTCACCCCCGAGGATCTCGAGAAGATCGAAAAGAAAATGCAAGAGCTCGTCCAGCAGAACCTGCCCTACGCTCGCGAATTTCTGCCGCGCAAGGAAGGCCTCGAAAAATTTAAGGGTGAAGGCGACTTCATGAAATGCCATTTCATCGAGCAATTCACCAAGCCCGATGAAAAAATCTCCGTATATAAAACCGGCAAGTTCCAGGATTTCTGCCGTGGTCCGCACTTGCCTGCGACCGGGAAGATCAAAGCTTTCAAGCTGCTCAATATCGCGGGCGCGTACTGGCTGGGCGACGAAAAGAATCCGCAGCTGCAACGCATCTACGGTACGTCGTTTTTTTCGAAGAAGGATCTCGACGCTTACCTGAACAGCATCGAAGAAGCGAAGAAGCGCGACCATCGCGTGCTGGGCAAACAGCTCGACCTGTTTTCCATCCAGGAACTCGCCGGACCGGGCCTGATCTTCTGGCATCCGAAGGGCGGCATCATCCGCAAGGAGATGGAAGACTGGATGCGCGAAGAGTACCTGCGCCGCGGCTACGCGCTCGTCTGTACGCCTCACGTGGCGCGCCGCCAGCTGTTTTTTACCTCGGGCCACGAGGGCTACTATTCGCAGAACATGTTCGACGCCATGGAGCTCGACGACGCCGAATACCGCCTCAAGCCCATGAACTGCCCCGGCCACATCCTGATCTACAAAGATTCCCTGAAGTCGTATCGCGATCTGCCGGTGCGCTTGGGCGAACTCGGCACCGTCTATCGCTACGAGCGCTCGGGCGTGATGCACGGCCTCTTGCGCGTGCGCGGCTTCACCCAGGACGACGCGCACATCTTCTGCACTCCCGAGCAGATTGAAAACGAAATCGTCGGCTGCCTGGAGTTCGCGCTCGCAGTGCTGAAGGCCTTCGGCTTCGACCAGTTCCAGACCGAGCTTTCCACCTGGGATCCGAACGACAAGAAAAGTTTCCTGGGCACGGAGGACCAGTGGAACCTGGCCAACCACTCGCTGGAAAGCGCGCTGAAGAGGCTGAACATCGAATACAGAACCATGCCGGGTGAAGCCGCGTTCTACGGCCCGAAGATTGACATCAAGCTGGTCGACGCCATCGGACGCCTGTGGCAGCTCTCGACCGTGCAGTTCGACTTCAACCTGCCGCAGCGCTTCGATCTCGAATATGTCGCTGAAGACGGCACCCGCAAGCAGCCCGTCATGGTCCACCGCGCACTCTACGGATCGGTCGAGCGCTTCTTCGGCGTGCTGATCGAACACTACGCCGGAGCGTTTCCGGTGTGGCTCTCGCCGGTGCAAGTGGCGATGATCCCC
>Ga0116134_1001407_pt1 | contig 12192 bp, 7 predicted proteins | sample June2015DPH_19_5_FD_89737 | JGI IMG/M metagenome (GOLD analysis project Ga0116134, IMG submission 89737) | Peatland microbial communities from SPRUCE experiment site at the Marcell Experimental Forest, Minnesota, USA - June2015DPH_19_40 | ecosystem: Environmental > Terrestrial > Soil > Wetlands >...
CCGGGATTCCGCTGCAGAGCGAAGACCGGGACCCGGCGGACGGCACCTGGTACCCGCTCGTGATCGCCGGCGGTCACGCCGCCTTCAATCCCGAGCCGATCGCTGACTTCCTCGACGGTGTGGTCCTCGGGGACGGCGAAGAGGCCGTGCTGGCCATCACCGCGAAGGTCCGGGACTGGAAGCGGGCGGGCCGCCCTGGCGGCCGGGACGGCCTGCTGACGACGCTGGCCACCGAATGCCACCTGTATGTGCCGCGCTTCTACGACGTGAGCTACCTGCCGGACGGGCCGATCGCCCGGGTGGCGCCCGGCCGGCCTGGTATCCCGCCGGTCGTGGCCAAGCACACCGTCATGGACCTCGACAACTGGCAGTACCCGAGCAAGCCGATCGTCCCGGTCGCCGAGACCGTGCACGAACGGTACAGCGTGGAGATCTTCCGCGGCTGCACCCGGGGCTGCCGCTTCTGCCAAGCCGGGATGATCACCCGGCCGGTGCGGGAGCGGAGCATCACCACGATCGGCGCCATGGTCGAGAAAGGGGTGGCGGCGACCGGCTTCCAGGAGGTCGGCCTGCTCTCGCTGTCCAGCGCGGACCACAGCGAGATCAATGAGATCGCCAAGGACCTCGCCGACGCCTACGAAGACACCAACACCGGGCTGTCGCTGCCGTCCACGCGGGTGGACGCGTTCAACGTGACCCTCGCCGACGAGCTCAGCCGGGGCGGCCGCCGGTCCGGCCTGACGTTCGCGCCCGAAGGCGGCTCGGAGCGGATGCGCAAGGTGATCAACAAGATGGTCACCGAGGAAGACCTGATCAGGACCGTGACCACCGCGTACTCGAGCGGCTGGCGGCAGGTGAAGCTGTACTTCATGTGCGGCCTGCCGACCGAGACCGACGAGGACGTGCTCGCCATCGCCGGGCTGGCCCGCAAGGTGATCCAGGCCGGCCGGGAGGCGACCGGCCGGCGCGACATCCGTTGCACCGTGTCCATCGGCGGGTTCGTGCCCAAGCCGCACACGCCGTTCCAGTGGGCCGGCCAGTGCGGCCACGAGGTCGTCGACGCGCGGTTGCGCAAGCTCGGCGCCGCGCTGCGTTCCGACCCGGCCTACGGCCGCGCGATCGGTTTCCGCTATCACGACGGTGAGCCGTCGGTCATCGAGGGACTGCTGTCCCGTGGGGACCGCCGGGTCGGCCGGGTCATCCTGGCGGCGTGGCGGGACGGTGCGCGCTTCGACGGCTGGAGCGAGTACTTCTCCTACCCGCGCTGGGCGGCGTGCGCCGACGAGGCGCTGGACGGCGAACCGGTGGACCTGGCCTGGTACACGACCCGTGAGCGCGACCGTGACGAGGTGCTGCCCTGGGACCACCTCGACGCCGGCCTCGACCACGACTGGCTGTGGCAGGACTGGCAGGACGCACTCAGCGGGGCGGCTGAGGTCGAGGACTGCCGGTGGACCCCCTGCTACGACTGCGGGGTCTGCCCCTCGATGGGCACCGAGATCCAGACCGGCCCGACCGGCGAGCGGCTGCCGGCCGGTACCCGGCTGCTTCCGGTGCTGAGCGTGAGCTGAAATGTCCCCGCCCAGCGTCCGTTCCGCGCCCGGAGCGTCCCCGGCATCCGGCGGGCGCACGCCGCCCGGATCGCGTGCCGTGCCCGGGGGCCGGCCGCCCGCGCCCACGGTGCAGTACCTTCTGGTCACCTACGCCAAGCGGGGGCGGATGCGCTTCGCCAGCCATCGCGACGTGGGCCGCGCCTTTGAGCGGGCGGTGCGCCAGGCCGGGGTCCCGATCGCCCGGTCGGCGGGGTTCAGCCCGCACCCCAAGATCTCCTACGCCAGCGGCACGCAGACCGGGGTGGCGAGTGAGGCCGAGTACCTGACCCTCGCCCTGACCGCCGCGCAGGATCCGGAACGGCTGCGTTCGGCACTGGACACGGCGCTGCCGGACGGGATAGACGTTATCGAAGTCAGAGAAGATTCCGGCGGCACGCTGAACAGCCGCCTGATGGTGTCGGAGTGGCTGGTGGAACTGCCCGGGGTCTCGCCGGAAGCCGCCGTGGCGGCGGCCCGGGAGTTCCTGGCGTCCGCCGAGGCGCACGTGGAACGGCTGACGAATAAGGGTGTCCGCCGCCTGGACGCGCGCGGCGCCGTGCTGACGATGGACGCCGGCCCGCGCGCCTGCGCTGACCACTCAGGCGCGTGTGCGATAATCCGAATGGTTGTTCGGCACACGGAGCCTGCCGTGCGGCCTGAGGACGTCCTGGTCGCGCTGCGGCAGATCACCGGCTTGGCGCCCGCCTCGTCGCCGGCCGTGACAAGGGTGGCCCAGGGCGTGCTCGGAGACGACGGACTGGTGGGACCGGGGCAGCCGCCTGCGATGGCGGCGGGCGCTGGTTCGCCGGTCCCGGCGCCACCGGTCCCGGCGCCACAGGCTCAGGAATTTCCGGCTCACGCAGGGCCGGCTCAGGCACCGCACACTCAGGTGCCATACGACGAGGCGCCCGGAGCGCCGCACCAGGCGCCAGCACGGGCGCCAGAACAGATGAACGTGCCATGAGGGCGCTCGTGCGCCCCATGGGCTGCGGACCCGTGCCCCAGGGCACGCAGGTCTGCTTTTCCGCGAGGCGGCCCGGCCGCTCTGCGGCTGCGCGGCCCGCGGGACAGTCTTCGCGACCCCGCGCAGAACTGAGACAGGTAACGAACCTGGGCGCCGTAGCCGCCGTTGTGGCCGGCTCCGTCCAGGGATGTGGAAACGATATGTTCCCGCGCGGCGCGCAGGGCCCCTCACGGGTCCGCGCGCCCGGGAGCTTGACGGGAGATTGCCCGGATGCTCGAGAACGAGCCGAACGACAGAGAAGTCAATGATGGGTCAGGTGGATCAGACAGCGGCGCGGTAAGCGCCCGGACTGGCCGCGGTGGCCGCTCAAGCCGCCCGGTTGGGCCGCCGGATCCGGTGATACCGGAGCCCCGGGTGCCGACCGCGCACACGTTGCCGGCGACGTCGGCGCCCGGCGCCTCCGGGCCGTTGGCCCCGCCCAGCGTGCCCGCGGCGGCCGGTGCGCCCGCGCCGGCGGTGTCCTTCCAGCCGCCGCAGGTCCTTTTCCAGCCCCCGGCGGCCACATCTCCGCCGCCGGTTTCCGCTCCGGCGCCGGCCACGCCGGTCCCGGCCGCCGGACCGGGACCGGACGACGACACCGACGATGAAGGCGGCCCGCGGCGCACCGGTACCCGGCGCCGTAGCGGCGGGCGCACCAGGACCGGCACGGACGATGCCCTCCGCACGGGCGGCAACGGCGGCCGGCGCGGTGCCGCCAGTGCCCTCGCGCCCGGCAGCGACGCCGACGACCGCGCGGACACGGCGAATTCCGGGCCGGCGGCGGATGCCACCGAGAGCGCTCCCCTGGCCGCGCCGGGCGCGGTGGGCAGCCCGGACGACGAGGGCGACGACGGTTCTGAGGACGGCGGCCCGTCCGGGCGCCGCCGCCGCAGGAGGGGCGGCCGCAGCCGCACCCGGGCCCGCGGCGGCCCGGACGACTCCGGCGACGATGGAGCCGATGGGGACCCCGCGGAATCCGGTGGGAGCCCGGACAGCAGGCCCCGGAGCGGCGCGCGCGCCAGCGACAGCGAGTCCGCGGACACCGATAACGATGGCCAGGACGACGACGAGGGCGACGACGAGACCGGGAGCGTGCAGGGCCGCCGCCGGCGCCGGAAGCGGCGCCGCGGGTCGGCCGGTGACTCCGAGCGCACGGGCACGGAGGACGACCCGCCGGACACCGTGGTCCACGTCCGCGAGCCCCGGTCGGCCGCGAGCCGCACCGACGACGACGTCCGGTCGGTCAAGGGATCGACCCGGCTCGAGGCCAAGCGGCAGCGGCGGCGCGAGGGCCGTGAATCCGGCCGCCGCAGGCCCCCGGTCGTCTCCGAGGCCGAATTCCTCGCCCGCCGCGAGGCCGTCGAGCGGACCATGGTCGTGCGCCAGCGTGGCGACCGGACCCAGATCGCCGTGCTCGAGGACGGCATCCTCGTTGAGCACTACGTGAACCGCGCCAGCCACCAGTCCTACGTCGGCAACGTCTACCTCGGCAAGGTGCAGAACGTGCTGCCCTCGATGGAGGCGGCGTTCGTCGACATCGGCAAGGGCCGTAACGCCGTGCTCTACGCCGGTGAGGTCAACTTCGACGCGAGCGGGCTCGAAGGGCAGTCCAAGCGGATCGAATCCGCGCTGAAGTCCGGGCAGTCCATCCTCGTCCAGGTGACCAAGGACCCGGTAGGCCACAAGGGCGCCCGGCTGACCAGCCAGGTGAGCCTGCCCGGCCGTTACCTGGTGTACGTGCCGGGCGCGTCGATGACCGGCATCAGCCGCAAGCTGCCCGATACCGAGCGGACCAGGCTGAAGAAGATCCTCAAGAAGGTCATGCCGGAAGACGGGGGCGTCATCGTCCGCACGGCCGCCGAGGGCGCGACCGAGGAGGAGCTGGACCGCGACGTGGCGCGGCTGGCCGCGCAGTGGGAGAACATCGAGCGCAAGGCCAGGACGGCCAGCGCGCCGGAGCTGCTGTACGGCGAGCCGGACCTGACCGTGAGGGTCATCCGGGACGTGTTCAACGAGGACTTCAGCGAGCTCATCGTCGAGGGTGACGGCGCCTGGGACGAGGTCGACGAGTACGTCCGCTACGTCGCGCCGCACCTGGCCGACCGGCTCAGCCTCTGGGACGACACGGGCCGCCGGGACGCTTTCACCGAGTACCGCGTGGACGAGCAGCTGGCCAAGGCCCTGGAGCGCAAGGTCTACCTGCCGAGCGGCGGCTCGCTGGTGATCGACCGCACCGAGGCGATGACCGTGGTCGACGTGAACACCGGCAAGTTCACCGGCCAGGGCGGGAACCTGGAGGAGACGGTCACCCGCAACAACCTGGAGGCCGCCGAGGAGCTCGTGCGGCAGCTCCGGCTGCGGGACGTCGGCGGCATCGTGGTTATTGACTTCATCGACATGGTGCTGGAGAGCAACCGCGAGCTCGTGCTGCGCCGGTTGCTGGAATGCCTGGCCCGGGACCGTACCAAGCACCAGGTCGCCGAGGTGACGTCGCTGGGCCTGGTCCAGATGACCCGTAAGCGGGTCGGGGCCGGCCTGCTGGAGGCGTTCTCGGTGCCGTGTGAATGCTGCAACGGGCGCGGCGTGCACGTTTCGCTGGACCTGACCGATCTCGGCACGCCCGGGCAGGGCTGCCAGCAGGGCGGTTCGCCGGGTACCCACACCCACACCCACAACCGCGGCGGCGGCCGTGACAGCAAGCCGAACGGCAATGGCGGCGGCACCGGCCAGGCCGGCAATGGCGGCCAGGCCGGCAACGGCGGCAGTGGCGGCAGTGGCGGTCAAGCCGGCAACGCTGGTCCGGGCCAAGCCGGAAATGGCGGCAACGGCGCCAGCACGGGTGGCGGTGGCGGCCGTAGGAGCCGTGGTGAGAGCCGGCGGCGCTCCGGCCCGCCCGCGTCCGTCCCCAGCCCCGTCGGCGAGGCGGGGATCATCGGTGAGGCGGGGATCATCGCTGAGGCCGGGATCATCGAGTCAGAGGGTGCCGGCGCGGGGGTTACCGGGCCCGTAACCACTGAGACAGCGGCGCCCGGGAGCCCGGCTGACGCCGCCGTGCAGGCCGTTGTGTCCCCCGTCCTGGCTGACGTCGCTCCCGCCCCAGCCGATGTAGGCCCCGGTCCGGCGGACATCATCGTCACCCCGGCGGCCGACCTCACCCCGGTGCACGTCAGCCCCGCGCCGGTGGACGTCACTGCTGGCCCGGAGGCGGCGAACGCGGACCTGAACGGTGCCGCGCCTTACCCCGCCGACATCCAGCCCCCGGCTCCGGGAGATCACGGTCCGGGAGATCACGGTCCGGGAGATCACGGTCCGGGAGATCACGGTCCGGAAGATCACGGTCCGGAAGACCACGGTCCGGAAGACCACGGTCCGGAAGACCAGACCCTGTGACCGGTAATCCGCCCGGGATAGGCCTGGGCGTCCCGGCCGGATCAATGGCCACATGAGATTCTGCGCAACGGAGAAGCTCTGGTAACCTTGGCTGTCGGCGCATGGGACGTGCCTTTGCAGGCCCCCAGAGCGCTAATTGGAAGTTCAGGCGAGCCCGTCGTTGCGACACCGGTCCCCGGGGCAATAACCGGGAGACTCGCGAGGGCACGCACGAGGGAGAGAGAGTTCTCGGGTGTACGCGATTGTTCGCTGCGGCGGTCGGCAGGAAAAAGTGTCGGTCGATGACGTCCTGAATGTCGACAAGCTATCCGGCGACGTCGGCTCGAGCGTGACGCTGCCGGCTGTCCTGGTGGTAGACGACGACAATGTGATCAGCGACCCCGCGAAGGTCAGCGGGTACCGGATCACCGCGGAGATCGTCGGCGCCGCCGCCGGGCCCAAGATCAACATGATTCATTACCGGAACAAGACCGGTTACCGGCGCCGTCTGGGTCATCGCCAGAAGTACACGCAGCTCCGGGTCACCGGCATCGACGCGCCAAATAAGGCGAACACTGTGAAGGCGAAGAGCTGAGATGGCACACAAGAAGGGCGCTTCGTCCAGCCGGAACGGCCGCGACTCCAACGCTCAGCGGCTGGGTGTCAAGCGTTTCGGCGGGCAGAAGGTGAACGCGGGCGAAATCCTCGTCCGCCAGCGGGGCACGCACTTCCACCCCGGCATCGGCGTTGGCCGCGGTGGTGACGACACGCTGTTCGCGCTCGTGGCGGGCACCGTGAAGTTCGGCTCGCACCGGGGCCGCCGCGCGGTGAACATTACGCCGGCGGAGTCCGGCGAGCACCCGGTGGCCGGCGGCTAGTCCACGGCCCAAGCGACACTGACATGCGAAGGCGGACCGGCCATCCGGTCCGCCTTCGTTATGTCCTGGGAAGCGATCAAGAAAGAGAGGAGGGGACGTCGTGGCGGAGTTTGCCGATGAGGCGCTGCTTCGGGTGACAGGCGGGAACGGCGGTCATGGCTGCGCATCCATCAGGCGCGAGAAGTTCAAGCCGCTCGGCGGCCCCGACGGCGCGAACGGCGGCCGGGGCGGCGACGTCATTCTCGAGGTCGACCCCGGCGTGTCCACGCTGCTGGATTTCCACCGCCGCCCGGTCCGGCGCGGTGGCAACGGGAAGCCCGGTGAGGGCTCCAACCGCACCGGCGCCGAGGGTGCGGACCTGATCATCGGTATCCCCGACGGCACGGTGGTCAAGACCGCCCAGGGTGAGGTGCTGGCCGACCTTATCGGTGCCGGGACACAGTTCGTCGCGGCCGCCGGCGGCAAGGGCGGTCTCGGCAACGCGGCGCTGGCCTCACCGCGGCGCAAGGCCCCGGGGTTCGCGCTCAAGGGCGAGCCGGGGGAGGAGCGCGAGCTTGTCCTGGAGCTGAAGAGCATCGCCGACGTCGGGCTGGTCGGCTTCCCCAGTGCCGGGAAGAGCTCGCTGATCGCCGCGATGTCCGCCGCCCGGCCCAAGATCGCCGACTACCCCTTCACGACGCTCATCCCGAACCTGGGCGTGGCCGAGGCCGGTGACGTTCAGTTTGTCATCGCCGACGTGCCCGGCCTGATCCCGGGCGCCAGCCAGGGCAAGGGTCTCGGGCTCGAGTTCCTCCGGCACATCGAGCGCTGTACCGCGCTGGTGCACGTCATCGACTGCGCCACCGAAGAGCCCGGCCGTGATCCCATGACCGACCTCGACGTCCTCGAAGCCGAGCTGGCCGCCTACGAGGACGTGACCGGTGCGGACCTGGCCCGCCGGCCCCGGCTGGTCGCGCTGAACAAGATCGACGTTCCCGCCGCCCGGGAACTGGCCGACATGGTCAAAGAGAGCCTCGTCGCGCGCGGCCTGCAGGTCTACGAGGTCTCCGCCGCCACCCGCGAGGGCCTGCGGGAGCTCGGTTTCGCCATGGCCGGGCTGGTCGGCTCCGCCCGTGCGGCCGCACCGGCGCCGGAGCCCACCCGCCGGGTCATCCGGCCCAGGCCCGCCGCCGGGCCCGACTTCGAGATTATCCGCACCCCGGAGGGTGCGTACCTGATCCGGGGCGAGAAACCGCGCCGCTGGCTCCTGCAGACCGACTTCAGCAACGACGAGGCCGTCGGCTTCCTCGCCGACCGGCTCGCGCGGCTTGGGGTGGAGGAGGCGCTGGCCGAAGCGGGGGCCGAACCGAGCGACGAGATCCTCGTCGGCGACCTGGACGACGCGGTGGTCTTCGACTGGGATCCCTCGGTGCCGTCGGGCACGGGCGGCGGCCGCGGCCCGCGCGGCAGCGACCGCAGGCTGTCCGGATGACCACGCCTGCGCGCGCCGACATCGCGGCGGCGCGCAGGATTGTGGTGAAGGTCGGATCCTCCTCGCTGACGACGGCCGATGGCAGCATCGATGATGACCGCATCGTGACGCTGGCTGATTCTCTGGCCGAACGGGCCAGCACCGGGACCCATCTTGTCCTCGTCTCCTCCGGCGCGATCGCCGCCGGAATCGCCCCGCTGGGACTGCCCGGCCGGCCGCGGGACCTGGCCACCCAGCAGGCGGCCGCGAGCGTTGGGCAGGGCCTGCTCATCGCCCGGTACGCGGCGGCGTTCGCCCGGCACGGGATGCGGACCGGGCAGGTGCTGCTGTCCGCCGACGACCTGATGCGCCGGGCCCATTACCGGAACGCGCAGCGCACCCTGGACCGGCTGCTCGACCTCGGCGTGCTGCCGATCGTCAACGAGAACGACACCGTCGCGACCGACGAGATCCGGTTCGGTGACAACGACCGGCTGGCCGCGCTGGTCGCGCACGTGACCCGGGCCGGGGCCCTCATCCTGCTGTCCGACGTGGACGGCCTGTACGACGGGGACCCGCGCCACCCCGGCGCCCGGCGGATCACCGAGGTCCGCGACCACGCCGACCTGGACGGTATCCGCATCGGCGGCAGCCGTGGGACCGGCCCCGGTACCGGCGGGATGGCCACCAAGGTGGACTCGGCCGTGATCGCCACCGGCGCGGGCATCCCGACCGTGGTGGCCGGCGCCGCCGACGCCGCCGCCGCGCTGGCCGGTGAGCCGGCCGGCACCTACTTCGCGGCCACCGGCCGGCGGCCGCGGACCCGCCTGCTCTGGCTCGCGCACGCCGCCGTGGCGGTGGGCCGGCTGCGGCTGGACGGCGGCGCCGTGGAGGCCATCGTGGCCCGCCGCGCGTCCCTGCTGCCCGCCGGGATCACCGGCGTCGAGGGCACGTTCGACGCCGGCGACCCGGTCGACCTGTGCGACGGGGACGGCCAGGTCGTCGCGCGCGGCCTGGTCAACTACGACGCCAGTGAGATCCCGGTCCTGATGGGCCGCTCCACCCGCTGGCTGGCCCGCGAACGCGGCCACGAGTACGAGCGCGAGGTCGTCCACCGCGACGACATGGTCATCCTGGCCGCATCGCCCAGAGTGGACGGTCAGCGGGCACGGGCGACGCGGGCCTCGTCCCAGATCGGGTCGCCGGAGGGGTAGACCGTGCCGTCGGCGCCGAAGATGAGGTAACTGTCGAAGGAACGGGCGAACCAGCGGTCGTGGGTGACGGCGAGGATCGTGCCCTGAAAGGCGAGCAGGCCTTCCTGCAGGGCCTCGGCGCTGGCCAGGTCGAGGTTGTCGGTCGGCTCGTCGAGCAGCAGCAGGGTCGCCCCGGCCAGTTCCAGCAGCAGGATCTGCAGCCGGGCCTGCTGGCCGCCGGACAGTACGCCGAAGGGCTGCTCGGCGCAGTGCTGCAGCTCGTAGCGGGACAGCGCGGACATCGCCTCGCCCTGCCGCCGGGCGTGCTCGGTCATCACGATCTCGCAGGGGGTGCGGTCCTCGAGTTCCGGCCGCGTGTGGGTCTGCGCGAACAGGCCGGGCACGACGCGGGCGCCCAGCCGGGCCACACCGGAGTAGGGCACTCTGCCAGCCGGATCGGGGCCAGCCGGATCGGCGTCTTCGATCGCGTCGCCGCCGGCGTCCCTGCCCGGGTCCTTGGCGACCTGGGCCAGCAGGCGCAGGAAGTGTGATTTGCCGGAGCCGTTCGAGCCCAGGATCCCGACCCGGTCGCCGTACCAGATCTCCGTGCTGAACGGCTTCATCAGCCCGGTCAGTTCGAGGTTCTCGCAGATGACGGCGCGCTTGCCGGTCCGGCCGCCGCGCAGCCGCACGGTGACGTTCTGGTCCGGGGGAGGGGCCTCCGGCGGCCCGGCCTCCTCGAACATGCGCAAGCGGGTCTGCGCGGCCTGGTACCGGGAGGACAGCGCGTCGCTGTACATCGCCTGCTGGCGCAGCGTGAAGACGAGCTTGCGGAGCTTGGCGTGCTCCTCGTCCCAGCGGCGGCGCAGCTCCTCCAGCCGGCCGATCCGGTCCTGGCGGGCCTGGACGTAGCTGGCGAATCCGCCCCCGTGCACCCAGACGCGCCCGCCCTCGACGGTGATGATGCGCTCGGCCGCCCGGGCCAGCAGCTCACGGTCGTGCGAGATCAGCAGGACCGTCTTAGCCGTGGTGCGGAGCTGTTCTTCCAGCCAGAGCTTGCCCGGGACGTCGAGATAGTTGTCGGGCTCATCAAGCAGCAGCACGTCCGCCGGCCCCCGCAGCAGGGCCTCCAGCACCAGGCGTTTCTGCTCGCCCCCGGACAGCGTGCGCACCGGGCGGTGCCGGGCGGCGTCCAGCGATATCCCGAGCGCGGCACCGCAGCACACGTCCCACAGGACTTCGGCCTCGTAGCCGCCCGCGTCGCCCCATTCGGCCAGCGCGGTGGCGTACCGCAGCTGGGCCGGCTCGTCGTCGCGTTCGGCCATGGCCTGCTCGGCGGCGGCCACCGCCTGGCCCGCGGTCCGGAGCCGCTCCGGGGCCACCGACACCAGCAGCGACAGGGTGTCCGTCTCGTCCCGGATACTGCCGATGAACTGGCGCATCACGCCCAGGCTGCCGCCGCGCGAGATCGTTCCGCTCTGGGTGGGCAGGTCGCCCGCCAGCAGCCGCATCAGCGTGGTCTTCCCGGCTCCGTTCGGGCCGATCAGGGCTGCTTTGGCCGCGTTGCCCACCCGGAAGGACACGTCATCCAGCAGCGTGCGCCCGTCGGGCAGGACGTAGCCGAGGTGACCGGCTTCGACGTGACTCACGCCGACGGGCCGCGAGTCCGGTCAGTCGCCGCCGTTGCTGTCGCGGCGCCCGCTGCCGAACCGGCCGAACAGGCCCTCGCCCGCGCGCATCGCTCCCTCGGCCGCGCCGCGGAACATACCCACCAGCGGGTCTTCGGTCCGGTTCCACGACTCCTGGTAGGACTTGGCCGCGGCGCGGATCTCCTCGCCGATCGTCGTGGTCGAGTCGGTCTCCCGGCGCGGGTAGTCCCCGGCCAGGATCCGCTCGTACTCACCGCTGGCCACCCACCGGTTCAGCTCGGCGAAGCGCACCACCGCGAACGGGTGCGTGTTGCCCTGCAGCTGGAGGATCTTCAGCAGCCCGTCCCGCACGTCGGGGACCGCGTCGTAGTCGTGCGCCTGCTGCATGAAGGCGTCCGGGTTCAGCTCCGACAGCCGGGCCCCGCCGGCCAGCTTCATCAGCACCCGCCGCGCCGCGTCCGCATCCTGGCTGGCCAGCAGGCCGGCCCGGTCGCAGGACAGCTCGGACTTGCGGTACCACTCCTCCAGGCCCATGATGATGCCGCGCAGGCCGATGTAGCCGATCGGCATCCAGGCGATCCGGGCCGCCAGGTTGATCAGGTGGAACAGCATCGTCCGGTAGACGGCGTGGCCGGACAGCACGTGCCCGAGCTCGTGCCCGACCACCGTGCGGAGTTCCTCCGCGTCCAGCAGCTCCACCAGGCCGGTGTTGATCACGATGAACGGCTTGTCGGAGCCGAGCGTCATCGCGTTCACGATGGGGTTCTGGGTGACGAACACCTCGGGGATCTGCGGCAGGTCGAGGATGTAAGCCCCATCCCGGACCATGTCGTTGATCTGCGGGAACTGCAGCTCGGAGACGCGCACGCCGCTGGCCAGGAACTGCAGCCGCAGCGAACGCTCGTTGAACAGCCCGGACAGCTTGCGCAGCAGCACGTCGAACCCGGTGAGCTTGCGCATCGCCACCAGGGCGGAACGATCGGCGGGATGCTCGTACGCCCGGGAACTGATGTCTGGCAGGCGTACGCGCGCTCGATCCGGCACTGGAGTCATATCTC
>Ga0116134_1001409_pt1 | contig 12187 bp, 11 predicted proteins | sample June2015DPH_19_5_FD_89737 | JGI IMG/M metagenome (GOLD analysis project Ga0116134, IMG submission 89737) | Peatland microbial communities from SPRUCE experiment site at the Marcell Experimental Forest, Minnesota, USA - June2015DPH_19_40 | ecosystem: Environmental > Terrestrial > Soil > Wetlands...
CTCGTTATCGCGGAACGTGCCGCTTTGGCGGAGCATGGCGTCTACCAGCGTGGTCTTGCCGTGGTCCACGTGGGCAATGATGGCGATGTTGCGAATGCCTGGATTCAGATCGAAAACTCCTCAGGGTCGCCGTTTGGGGCTTACTACTACTTTACTATGGCGAGGAGGTTTGGAGGCCTTGATCTGCCTCGGGCGATCTGCCGCGGGTTGAGCACCCGGTAATTACTTCAGCTCCGTGATGATCGCGTGCTGTTTTCCACGGATCAGCGTTTCAGTGTGCGTGCGGTCGCGGAGGTTGAACCTGACCATACCGAACGTGTACGGATTCACGACCACCTGCCCGTCCGGAGTGGTCGATTTCAGGTCGCCATCTTCGAGGTAGACCACCACAACGTCTTTATCGTGGAAGTGCATCGGGGTGGCCACGCCCGGCGTCCAGGTGTAATCCCAGACGATCACGCGTGCGTTCTCCAGGATCTTCTTCGAGCCGGGCCGCGGAAACGCCAGCGGATAGCCGGTCGTATTGGCGATTGGAGCCACCGCATGGTCCTTCAGATCGATCACCATCGATCTCCCGGAGATCTTCCGTCCGGCGATCTCTGGCGCCGTTCCCTTAGGCAGGAACGCCGCGCTACCCGACAAGGACACAACAACCGCATCCAACGGCTGCGCCGTCGTGAGGTCAGTCACATCCCAGACGGCAACGCGGTCATTATCGATCACCGGCTTCAGTGCCGTTTGCGGACCAGCCTGGAACAGTATCGCGCAGAGAAGCAGGGCACGAATCATGAATCGCCTTTCAGAGAAATATCATCGGTTGGCCGCGCGTCAAATCTATGATGCGGCCTTAAACAATTTCGCAAGACTATCGATGTCGGGAGCACTCGCGTCGCCGATCACGAAATAGCGCAGCCCCCCTTGACTCCATGTTTCCATGTTGAACGGCAGGTTCTTCGGCGACAGAGAATTCTCGCCCAAACTGGCTGGCGATTTCAATGGCAATGACCGTTCCTGGAACACGAACACTGAAATGTGATGCTTCCGGACATCGTAGATCAGATGTGCGCCCGGCGTTTGGTCGAGATAGGTCATCCGGCCTCCAAGCAGAGAGAACTCGGTATTCTGGAGTTCCGGCAAATTGAAAGCGAAGGGGATCTTTCCCTGGAACCAGGGCTTCACCGTGTGTCGATCCGTGGAGACTACATCCACCGGCGATGAGCTGGCCAGCGTCGCCACGTGCAAGTCGGCAATCTCGCTGAAAACGCGGTCTCGAGACTCCAAGTCTCTGTCGGATCTAGTTCCCACATAGGTTGAAGTCAACACCGCGACCATGGCAATGACGACAGCTGCAGACGCTAACACCCATCCTAGACTGAAACTGTGCTGCGGTTTGGGGGCAATGCTCTGCTGCACCCGTTTCCGGAACTCGGCGCTGGGAGTAAACCGCTTTCCGCAAGTCTGAATCGTGCGCTTCATCTGCACGCGCGCAAGAGCATCTGCTGAACAAGAAGGGCAGCTGCGCACATGAGCGTCGAAGGCGCGCATCTCCTGCTCCGGTAGCTCACCGTCGAGGTACGTGTCGAGTTTTGCCGTCCAAGCCTCACAAACCATAGTTCACCGTTTGATTCATCCTGCTTGAAACCGTAGCCGCAGGCTGTCGCGTAACGCTCTTCTGGCACGCGATAAACGCGACATCACCGTGCCCATCGGAATGGCAAGCGTGGCCGAGATTTCCTGATACGACATCTCTTCGACTTCACACAGCAGCAGCACCTCGCGATAGGCGACGGGCAGTTGCTCCAGAGCCCGCTGCACAAGCTGTCCATCCGCACGCTGCAGCAGGATGCTCTCTGGCGTCTCCTTGATTGCGGGGAAGGTCTCGTCATCGCCTTCAAGGTCGAGCGGGATGGTAGCGGTCGCCTTCAACCCGGTGCGGGAGGTCAGGAACGTATTGCGCAGGATTTTGTAAATCCAGGCGCGAAAGTTCGTTCCCGGCTGGAACGAAGAGAACCCCTTAAGCGCCTTGGCATAGGTCTCCTGTACCAGATCCTCGGCTTCTTGCCGGTCCTGTGTCAGCCAGCAGGCGAAGTTATAGAGCCGCTCGAAATGAGGCATGGCAAGCTGCTCGAACGACCCCGATGACAAGCTATTCTCCGACACGCACACAAGAGTAAACCAGCGGAGGGTCGTTTTATTCCGTAGTCCACAAAAAAATACCGTGGAATAAATGTGAGCGCTATCGGTTCTGCAAGTTCGCAGGGTGCGGCGAAATTGGCCTCGTCAAGCCAGGCCCGTCGCAGCCCACGATTCATTCAATCTTAGTGGGGTACAACGATGATAAATCCTTTCGATCTCAAGACGGCGCTCTTGGCCAAGCACGCACAACATGTCGTGCTGATCCATTTTCCAATCGCGCTGTTCATCACGGCTGTGGGGTTTGACTGTCTGGCCCAGTGGCGGAAGAACCAGGCGCTGGCTGCAGCAGCGTATTTCAATTTTCTGCTAGCCGCGATTTCGACGTTGCCGGTGGTGGCGTCCGGACTGGCGGCGTGGCAGTGGGTACTCGACGGACAAAAGTTAAAAGGGATTCTGCTAATGCACCTCATGTTGGGATGCATATCGAGCGTGTTGATCTGTCTGGTGTTTTGGATCCACCAGCGGGTGCGGCGGTTCCCGGAAAAATCATTGCCAGACTATCGTCTGCCGATTGAAGCGCTCGCGGTTTTGATTGTGGGGCTGACGGGACATCTCGGCGGATTTCTCAGTGGTGTAAACGGGCCTGGCTAAGCGAGTCGAGTCGAAGCCGGGCCAGCAGAATAAATCGGTGGAATAAAAATGACTCGTGCCAGTTATAACCTCAGAACGCTACAAACCACGGAGGGCAAATGCCAGACAAAAAGCAACATCTTATCGATCAGCAGTTGCAGGACCTCAACAACGATGGGGTCGATCGTCGCGGCTTCCTGAAGTGCATGGCATGGGCGGGGACGGGACTGGTCTGGACCATGAGCGGTGGCATTCCTGTATCTCGGGCATTCGCCAAGAACAGCGGCAAAGATGCCGGCAAAGGCGCGGACTTCAGCTTTGTCCAGATCAGCGACAGTCATATCGGTTTCAACAAGCCAGCCAATCCGGACGTCACCGTTACTCTGCAAACCGCGATCGACAAGATCAACGCCATGCCGCACACACCGGATTTCATCATTCACACTGGTGATCTGAGTCAGCTCTCGAAGCCGAGTGAATTCGACACGCTTGACCAGGTATTAAAAGGAGCGTCTGCCAAACAGATCTACTTTGTGCCGGGTGAACATGACATGCTGACCGACAACGGCGACGAATATCTCCAGCGCTATGGGAAAGGCACAAAAGGCAGCGGGTGGTACAGCTTCGACCACAAGGGTGTGCATTTCGTCGGTCTCGTAAATGTCGCGAATTTGAAAGCTGGGGGCATGGGGTCGCTTGGTCACGAACAGCTGGAGTGGTTTGAGGACGATCTCAAGGGCCGCTCTGCCAGCAATCCGATTGTGCTCTTCGCACACATTCCACTGTGGACCATCTATCCCGATTGGGGCTGGGGAACCGACGACAGTGAACAAGCCTTGTCTTACGTCAAGCGTTTCGGTTCCGTGACGGTGTTAAACGGCCATATTCACCAGATCATGCAGAAGATCGAAGGTAAGGTGTCGTTCCACACCGCAATGTCGACGGCTTTCCCTCAACCCGCGCCGGGAACAGCTCCCTCAGCCGGCCCGATGAAGGTGCCAGCCGACCAGCTGCAGCGGGTGTTGGGTATCACCGATGTGAACTATCTCGTCAGCGGTCGCAGCCTCGCAGTCGTCGATTCGCCACTCGGGTCTGCGGGGTCTGCGGCTTCAGAGACTGGCGGCGGCCCCGGCGGTAGTTAAGAACCACGAAGATCATGCAAGAAAATCAAATCCAGGAGAGGAAACAAAACAATGACGAAGCGAAATATGTGGGTTGCGGGTATGGCGGCGCCGGTAGTGATTGCGGTGGTACTACTGTTCGCGGGATCATCGAGGGTCACGGCAAATGACCAGCCCTCAGCGGCAAACGCGATGGTGAAAATCGATAACTTCGTTTTTGGGCCACAAACGATCACGGTACCTGTCGGAACGACAGTTACCTGGACAAACAGTGATGACATTCCCCATACCGCGGTGAGCACAGACGGCGTGTTTAAGTCCAAGGTGATGGATACGGACGAAAAGTTCTCCTACACGTTTACCAAGGCGGGAACTTATCCCTACTATTGCTCAGTCCACCCGAAGATGACCGGCAAGGTCGTGGTGCAGTGAGATGTCGCAATTGGGAACCAAACCCCGCGGCGTCCTCACCACACGCGGCAAGCGTTCTCGGAAACCATGGGCTGTCCGGCCTTGCATCCAAAGGCTTCCTCGAACGCGGCTGAGTTCTGCACCGCGCCGTTCACACGCCAGCGTCCTGGGGAATGCGGATCGGTCAGCACGCGCTTGCGGGCTTCCTGATCGGTCACGTTCTGGCACCAGATCTGCCCATAGGCGAGGAAGTATCGCTGCGTCGGAGTATATCCATCGATGAGTTTTACGGGCGTGTTGCCGATGATGCCGGTCAGCGCCATGTAGGCCAGCTTCAGGCCTCCGTTGTCCGCGGTATTTTCGCCCAGCGTCAGTTTGCCGTTGAGTTTGACGTCGCCATTACCCTTGTCGTCCTTCACGGAGACAAAGGTTGAATACTCTTTGGCGGTGCAATCGACGCGCCCTTCAAATTCCTTACCGTCCTCCGCCGTCCACCAATCGCGGAGGTTGCCTTGCGCATCGTACTTACGACCCTGGTCGTCGAAGCCGTGCGTGAGCTCATGTCCGATCACCACGCCGATGGCGCCGTAATTCACGGCGTCATCCATCAGCTTGCCGTAAAACGGCGGCTGCAAAATGCCGGCGGGAAAGTTGATGTCGTTCATCGGAGGCCGGTAGTAAGCATTAACTGTCGGCGGAGTCATGCTCCAATCTTTGCGATCCGTGGGCCGGTCGATCTTCTTGTACAAGCGCTGCACCTCGAACGCGCCGGTGCGCACCGAATTCCCGGCGTAATCGTCGGACTTGATCACGACACTGCTGTAGTCGCGCCACGTGTCGGGATAGCCAATATTGTTGACGATGGTGTTGAGCTTCTCATAGGCCTTCTGCTTCGTCGCGTCCGACATCCATTGCAACTGGCCGATGTCCTGACGCATTGCGTTTTCGATACCCTGCACCAACTTCAAGGTGCGCTCTTTGCCTTCGGGGCCGAAGGTGCGGTCCACATAGAGCTGGCCCAGGGCCATGCCCAGGCTGGCGTCGGTGGACTTCACGCAGCGCTTCCAGCGTGGCTCGATCTCTTTCTGCCCCGACATGTATTTGCCGTTGAACAGGAAATCCTCTTCGACGAAAGCGTTGGCCAGAATTGGGGCATAGGCGTTAATCGTTTTCCAGCGCAGGTAAACCTTCCAGTCTTCGAGCGACACTGCGTTGAGCTGGTCGTTAACCTGCTTGAAGAAATCGGGGTTGCCCACGTTGAGGGAAGTGAACTTGGGCGCGCCGCTATCGGCAAAGTAGAGGGTGAGGTTGAAATTCGGCGCCGCGGCAGCGATTTCCGCGACGGTCATCTTATGGTCGCGGGTTTTGGGATCGCGGCGAACCGTGCGGTCCATCGAGGACTGGGCCAACCCGGTCTCGATAGTTAAAACGGTTTTGGCCTCAGCGGCTGCTACTTCCGGCTTGTCCCCGGCGAGTTCGAACATTTTTTGCGCGTGCTCCAGATACTTCTGCCGCGTCTCCACCGACTTGGGATCGTCTTTCAAGTAGTAGTCGCGATCAGGCAGCGTGATCCCGCCTTGGTCGAGGACCGCAATGGTTTCGGTCGAATCGTGCATGTCGGGCTGGGGATAGAAGGCAAACAGCGCTGGCGTGGAATTGCGGTGCATGGTTGCCACCTGCCGTATGAGGTCCGCCTTCGTCTTGATAACGTTAATGCGTTCCAGTTCCGGCGTCAGCGGAGAAATCCCCTTTTTCTCGATCGTGCTCTCGTCCATGCAGGAGCCGTAATAAGCACCCACCATGGTTTCAATTGCCGTGTGTTTGCCCGGAGCCTGCGCCTCGGTCAGCAGGTCGCGCAAGAGATAGAAATTATGCTCTTGCAGTTCGTCGAATCTTCCCCATCTCGCCTTGTCGGGAGGAATGGGATTGTTCTTCATCCAGGTTCCACAGGCGTATCGGTAGAAGTCCACACAGGGATCGACGGTCTTATCGATGGCGGTGACGTCGAAACTGGGGATCTCCTTGGGAAGGGAAGAAGAAGACGGGCTGGTCTGGGCAGAACAGATTACGGCGATCAGCAGCATGGAAAGAACACAGAGAATGCGAGTCGGCTGCATACTTGCCTCGAGTTGTGAAATTGTCGCTCCGCAACTTGCTGACAGTTCGCGCATCGCCTTACGAAGAGTAAGACGGCGCCGACGTGGAGACGGCGGCACGTCTCCAACCACACACACTACTACAAGGCGCTCCGGCAGGGAAACTCGCGGAAGGCGAGCGTTACTGCCCCAATTTAGTCTTTCTACCACGGAGGCACGGGGGCGCAGAGAAGCCCGACTGCCGGGCAAAAAACTTTCCAACTGAGTACTACAGGTCCAGGATTTTCTCCGTGACTCCGTGACTCCGTGACTCCGTGACTCCGTGGTGAAAAAAGATCACGGAACCGTAATCACAACCTTCCCCACTTGCGCATTCGATTCGAGATATTTATAGGCCTCCACCGTCTGCGCAAACGGAAATACCTTCGCGATTTTCGGATGGAAGCGACCATCCGCCAGCCGGTCGTAGACATACTTCTTTGCCGCTGCGAGCTTTTGCGGATCGCGCGTGACCTCCATCAACGTATAGCCGCGAATGCTGAGTCCCTTACCCAGCGCCGTAAACAGCGGAAAGGGTGTGGGTTGCATCGAAAGCGCGCCATACTCAAAGACAGTCCCGCCGGGTGCAGAAGCCGCAGCCAGTTTTTCCAGAAACGGCCCGGCAACCGGATCAAAGGTCACGCGCGCGCCCTTGCCCCCGGTAATCTCCTGCACTCGCTCCACGAGGTCTTCTTCCTCAGTGGCGATCACGTGGTCCGCACCCAGAGAGAGCAACTCAGCTTTCTTATTGCTCTTGCGCGTTGTCGCAATTGAAATCGCGCCCTCAGCCTTTGCAATCTGAGTCGCAGCAATGCCCACACTGCTCGACGCGGCCGGAATCACTACAAAATCGCCTTTTCCCAGATGCGCAATCGCAATCAACGCCCCATACGCGGTCAGATACTGCATCCAGATCGCCGCGGCTTCCACCGCTGACAGCTTCGCCGGATACTCACCCAGAGCCGCAACCGGAGCGATTACCTCTTCGCCCAGCATGGCGTAGTCGTTCATGGAGAAGGCTGGAACCGTGGCGACCGGTTTGCCCACCCAGCTTTTGTCCACGTCCGGGCCAACCGCTTCCACCACGCCCGCCGCCTCATAGCCAAGTCCGGCGGGGAACTTTGGCTGTTCGAGGTATTGGCCATGGAGGAACATCAGTTCCGCCCGGTTCAAACCTACGGCCTGCACCCGTAACCGCACCTCGCCTTTGCCTGGCTGCTTTGAGGTTTCGTTTTCAATTTTCAGAACCTCCGGTCCGCCCAACTTATTAAAACGAACAATCCCTGGCATGCGTGTTTCTCCTTTGGTCATTAGATCGCCGGTCGCTCATGGAAGATTCGGCACAAATGTCGGGCGAACCCAGTCCGCCGCGCCTGATTCAAATTCTCACTGCTGTGGGTGTTCTAAGGGGACGGACCTCGCCGAGAAAACGTCGCCCACCAAAAACAAATCGGTGAGCAGCGCGCGGAGATGGATGGAAGCGTTCAGGTTGTCGATCAACTGGGAACTGATAGTGGGTTGGGCCAGGACCAGCTCAATGGCGGCAAGAGAATCGCGAGCGTCGCGATCGAGCACCGCGAAGAACGCCAGGTATTTGTCGGAAGGTTCAAGGCCTTCCTCTTTAACTGTTATCTCACAAGCTTCCGCCAGCCCTGTCAAGGCTCTCACGGCGCGCTGCAGGAACTCGCGGAGTTGTCCACCGGATTTGCTGCCCTGGTCCCTGGGCAACCCCTGGGCTGCATAGGCCAGCATAAACTCGTAGCACTCTTCGACCGCGTCGCAACGATTCGAGATCTCAGCCAGCATCGGTTAGCCCTTGACCCGCAACTCTCCTGGATGTCGACGCCGAAGAAGAAGACGGCGGCGAAGATGACGAAGAAGTCTCAATCACCCAGCGCTCGGGATCGTGCTCCTTCAGATAAAAATCCCGGTCCATCCAGCCAAAGATCATAGATTTCGTGATCGGGAGCTTCTCCGGCCGGAGTCCGAAATAGACATGCATCATTATTAACGCGATCAGTCCCACGCCCGCCAGCCCGTGCAGCACGTACATCAGGCCCCAGGTCATATCGCTGAACAGATACGGATTCCGCGGGAAAAAGATGGTACGCACGCGAAACATCATGAAGACGCCGGTAAGCATCACCGACAGACCGCACAAGATGATGACGCCGTGGAAGAGCTTATTCTCCAGCGGATATTTGGCAAACTTTCGCGGCGGCGGCGCCGACATCCCGAAAAACCGGCGAACCCTTCTCCGTGCATCTTCCACATCCGTTCCGTCAGGCCAGATCGACCAAAAATCCAGCCAGAACGAAGCATGGATGACGTGAAAAAGGATTGCAACCGTCAACACGGCGCCAGCGATCCAATGATAGGTCACCCAGCGAGACTGGACGCCCACTCTGGGAAGGAAAGCGGTGAACAGCAAGGTCAACATGGACGCTGCCATGATCCAGTGAAAAAGCCGCGCCACCAGCGAATGCCGAGGAACGTGCTTGGGTATCCTTACAACGACCTCGCGAGGGGCATCGTCCGCAAACTCTTTTGGCTTGGCGAAATACCTCAACCAAGTGGCATGAACGATCAGGAAGAGCAGCCCTGCGATCACCGCGACCCAGATCAAGAACCCGGCAATATGGATCGGGACACTCTGCCCCCACGGACTCGTGGCCCACTCTACGAAGCCCATGTTGCCTCCTCCACGCCGCTGATGGCGCGCTTCACCAGATTTCTCATCAACGGGATCTTGTAGGCGTTGAACTGCAATGGGACCGCGCCTTGCACCGCCAGTTTCCCCGCCATCTCACCAGTTGCCGTGTTTCGCGGCTTGCCGCGAACGGCATCTTCGACTGCCTTTAACCGCAACGGCCGTGCGGCAGCGCCATTCACAGCGATGCGGATGCGCTCAATGCTGTCTCCCGACGTCACCATTGCCGAGGCCACGTTCATGAGCGGGAAGTCCCAAACGTTGCGGTCTCGCACCTTCTCAAAATAAAATTGCGCGCCCGCCCACGTGGACGGAATACGAATGGCCGTCAGCAGATCCCCGGGCTGCAAAATATGCAGCCGGGTAATGTCGATGTCAGGACCGATGAAGTAATCCTCCGCATCCACCACGCGCTCGCCCTTGGGCGTGCGCATGACGAACTTGGCGTCGAGCGCAATCAGGGCCGGGGCTGAATCTGAAGGATTCACCGCGACGCAGCGGTCGGCGTGCAGAATAGCATGTTCGCGGTTGCGGCCCTCCGGTGTATCGGCATAGCAAATGTTGCCGCCGGCGCGGTAGCACGGCCAACCGCCGCGGTAATACCAGCAGCGCGTGTCCTGCGAAACATTGCCGCCGATGGTTCCCTGATTGCGGATTTGCGGCGACGCCACCAGTTCCGCGCTCTCGGCCAGCAGGCCATACTTCTGCTTGATGATCGGATGATTCACTACTTCAGTGAGCGTGGTCATGGCGCCGATCTCGATACCGTCGCCGGTCGTTCGAATGCCCCGCAGCTCCGCGATTCCGCTCAGATCGACCACAGCCTTGGGCTTCCTGATTCGATCCTTCAGCCAGTCGAGGCTGTCCAGCCCTCCGGCCAGCACCCAGGCATCCGGTCCATGCTGTTCGAGAAGCTTCTGCGCATCGGCCACGGAACTCGGCTGATACAACTCGAAAGCGGCCATTACGTCTCGTATGACAGCCATAACTCTCCTTCAACTCTCCGTCAAATGTGGGCCATCAGATATGGGCCATCAGCGGATGCTGCATCGGCCGGCCCGCTTCGAGCGACGTCAGAATCGTGTCGGCGTTCACCGGTGCGCGCTGGAAAATCTCATCCCCGAGCGCATCCGAAAGCGCGTTCAAGACGGAACCGCACCCGCCCGCAACCGGAGGCTCGCCCACACCGCGCGCGCCCACCGGCGTCTCCGGGTCCGGAATGTCCAACGCCGTCCATTGCATGTCGACGGGTACATCCAGAATCGTTGGCGGTTTGCTGTGGTAGAAGCGCTTGGAAACCATCTCGCCGTAGTGCGGATCGAACACCCACTTCTGGCCGAGCGCATGGCCCATGCCGAGCGTCGAGCGGCCAAGCATTTGGCCACCCAGTGCGCGGGGATGAATCACCGTCCCGACGTCGCCCGAGGCGAGGAAATCCACGATGTAGTACTTGCCGGTTTCGACATCGACTTCAATCTCGGCGAAGCTCGCGACGTAGGAAAATGTCGAGCCATCGCGTGGATAGTTGTCCTTGGCTGCCGCCACCAAACCCTGGCCCGCCAAAGCCGCGACTGACGCCTTCGTCAATTTGTGGAGATCGGCGGGCGCCTCGTGGCCATCGTAGACGCCACCCAGTTCAATCGCGTGTTTCGCGGCCTGCGCCAAAGTCATGCCGGCGCCACCTCCCTTGCGGAAAACACGCTCGTGGGCGACCTCGTACTGCTCGGGTTTGCCGCCGAGTTTCTTCGCCGCAATTTCCTGTAGCTTCTTCTTGGCGTCCATCGCCGTCGCATACGCTGCCCGCGTCATCGCGTGAGTTGTCTGGCTGCCGCCGGAGACGCAGGTGAAAGGAAGGTTCTTTGTCGTGTTACCCCACACCACGTCGCACTTCTCCCACGGCACACCGAGAACTTCTGCCCCCGCGCGGTGTACGTCAATCACTGACTCCGTTCCGAGATTGCCGATGCCAGACTGGAAGGCGATCCGGCCATCCGGTTTGATGACGAGAAGCCCGTCGAACCCGATGGTGCCACCAACGTAACAGCTCAGCGATACGCCAACGCCGCGAACTTTCGTCCCAATCTTTTTCGGAGTGCGTGCGACCCGCTCGCTCCATTTAAATTGCTCCGCACCACGGTCGAGTGCTTCTTTGATGAATGCGCTGGTGGCATATTGCCGTTTCCCCTGCACTGTTGGCCCAAACGGCGCCTTGCCCTCCGGGCAGTTGATGCGGCGGATCGCCACCTGGTCAACTCCGAGCTTGCGAGCAGCTTTCGCGATGATCGGCTCGATGATGACAATCCCCTGTAGCCCGCCCGGTGAACTCTGCGCACTTCGGGGCGGTGTATTCGTCAGCACCGTCACGCCGCGCCAGCGCATGGCTTGCGGCTGGTACAACAGAGAGACGATGCGGCCCGATGACGGAGCATCACCCACGGCGTCGTACGGACCGTTGTCGCAAATCACGAACATGTCGAGAGCCGCGATCCGCCCCTCTTTGGAGAAGCCGACTTTCATCCGTCCCTGAAAACTGGGACGCGCGCGCCCGATAAAAGTCTCCTCCTCGCGGCTGATCCGCATCATCACCGGGGCATTCGTCTTCTTCGCCAGAAGCGCGGGGATGATCATCGACACCCCGCCGGTGATCTTGCTGCCAAATCCGCCCCCGGTGTATTCGCTGATGAAAACCACGTTGTCTGGACTAATGTTCAACCAGCGCGCAATCGCAGGCAGCGTTTGCGCGGTGCTTTGCGTGCCCGTGTGAATATAGACCTTTCCGTTCTGCCAGTAAGCCATCGCGCTGCGGGTCTCAAGCGTGTGATGGCTGGTGTCGGGCGTAACGAACGTCTCGTCAAGAACGAGCGCCGCATTCTTGAAGCCGGAATCGAGATCGCCATACGACCATTCGTCCGGAGTCTTGCCCATGGGAAGACGGCCATGCTTTAGCTCCGCGAAGTCGGCCTCCGTCCACTTGAGCACTGTGACCACGGGTGCTCCCGGACCTTGCGGCGTCGCAGGCCGTGTCCACACGTTGCCATCGGTTC
>Ga0116134_1001411_pt1 | contig 12184 bp, 7 predicted proteins | sample June2015DPH_19_5_FD_89737 | JGI IMG/M metagenome (GOLD analysis project Ga0116134, IMG submission 89737) | Peatland microbial communities from SPRUCE experiment site at the Marcell Experimental Forest, Minnesota, USA - June2015DPH_19_40 | ecosystem: Environmental > Terrestrial > Soil > Wetlands >...
ATCGACACCAAGAATCTGCTCGACTCGTCGCGCCTGCGCGCCATGGGATTCCAGTACATGGGCGTAGGCAGACCGTAGCGGGTCGCAAAAGGCGAGTCCGCGTCAGCGAAAGCCGAACTCCCGCCGCAATTGCTATAATCGTTATCTGCGGTGGGAGTAGCTCAATTTGGTAGAGCATCGGACTGTGGCTCCGACGGTTGCGGGTTCAATTCCCGTCTCCCACCCCAATTTCTCAATGACTTGTGGTGTTCTCCGTGCCGCTCCCCTGCTATGCCCGTTGCGCAAGTTTTTCATGCACTTGCCGTAAATCCGATGGAACCGTGTCCCCGTAGTTTGCGGTGGTGGTGATGCTGGAATGCCGCATCATGCGCTGTTGTAGCCCGATGGGTGAGCCGAGCGCATCTAGCCAACTGCGGTAAGTGTGTCGAAAGCAATGACTGCTGACGTGGGCCATCCCCAGGCGCGTGCATGTTGTGGTCAACGCGTTCCACACTGACGTGTAGCCCAATGGCATACGGCCGAGCTTGCGGGGGCTGGCAAAGGCCGTCGAACAAGGCGAAAGCAGTCTGGTTCGGCGGCGAAGCGCGAGCCGTATTGGAGGGATTGCGACGAATCCGATCCGCGGCAAAGCAGGCTCAGCAGACTATTACTTTCGTAATCCTGGTCCATCTCAACTTTTGCTGCACGGCTACCGATAAACGGACGTGCCAACACTTACCCGGTTCGTCCGCTTGTTGCTTTGTCTTCCTCTTGTTGCTGAGCTTCTTGTCAGCAATACAGCTCGATGCCAGACGCAAACCGAAGCGTCGGAAAACCGCCAAGTCCTTTCGTTAAAAGACTGTCTGCGGATTGCCATGGAAAAGAACCACAGCCGCCCGGCCAGCCAGTTTGCGGTAGCTCTGGCTGAGGCCCAGCACCGTCAAGCCCTGGCCGCCTATTGGCCGCAAGTGAACGTCAAGGGTGGAATTATAACCATGGATCAGCCGCCGAATTTCGTGTTCCCGGCCAGCACCATGTACATCCCGCCGCAGAGCATCAACGTTCCCGGTGGAACGGCCACCGTCTCGATTCCGGCCGGCGCCTTTGGTCCCGGCTTCCCACCGGCCCCGATCCAATTGCCCGTGAGTTTCCCGGGACAGACGATCAACACCAAGTTGCAGATGTTCCCCATTCCCGCGCAGAACGTCAAGCTGCTTGATCCCACGACAGAGTCGGTGGAAGGCGATTTCAAATGGCTGCTGGCGGATGGGGGCATGCGCCGCGGCTACCGCGAGCAGGCGCTGGGAGCACGGGATGCAGCCCGCGCGGAATCCCACCGCACCGATCTGGAACTTAGTGACAGTGTGGTTCGGATCTACTACGGAGCTGTGCTTGCCCGCCAACTGCGCAAGCTCGGGGACGACACACTGGCACGCATGGAAGCCACTTTGCGCGTGACCGAAACGCTCTACAAAGAGGGTTCGGGTACCGTGACCAAGGCAGACTATCTGGACAACGAGGTCATGGTCGATAGCGTGCGCTCGATTGTGGCGCCGCTGGAGAAGAACCAAGCCTCGGCCGAGGCGGCCTTGGCCTACACGATTGGCCTTTCCTGGAAGTCGAGCGTAGAACCCGCCGATGAGGATGTGCCCTACCAACCCTATCGCGGAAATCTGGACGAACTGGTTTCGACCGCCTATGAGTTCAATCCGGACTGGAAGAAGATTGAGGCTGGCCTGCGTGCGTTTGAAGGCCAACGCTCAACCGCTGCCAGTGGACACTACCCCAAGCTGGCGCTCACCGGCGATCTGCACCGCTTGTGGAACAACTACAACGGCGGCATCTCCACCACTGAGAACCGGGCCGGTTGGACAGTCGGCGCCGGAGTGGAGATTCCCGTGTTCGATGGTTTTCTGACGAGTGCGAAGGTCGCCGAAGCGCGGGCCAAAGTTAACCAGCTCAAAGAAGAAAAACTGATGTTGCGCGAAGGCATCGGGCTGCAGATCCGCGATCTCTTTCTCGGGCTGGCCGCCTCGGAAACGACCTATCAGGCCAGTTTCGACGCGATGCTGGCGGCCCGGGATGATCGGGACCTCACGACTCGGGCCTACGAGAGCGGTCTGGTCGCTACGGAAAGAGTGATCCGTGTGCAACTGCAGGAAGCCCTGGTGAGTGCGGGCTACTACAAGGCGGTGTATGAGCACCGGGCGCTGCAATCCAATATCGACCTGGTGGTCGGAAAAGAGATTCAAGGCGAGTTCAACACCGTGCACTAGGGGACAGGCGGGGAAGAACAAGGACTAGAACTGAGGACCAGAACATGGACGAGAATCAAACCCCAATGGTTATGACGCGGCGCCAATTCTCCACCTGGCTGGCGGGGCTGGCGGCTGGCGCTGTGCTGGCTAGACGCAGCTTCGGGGAGAACACCGTCCGGCCGCTGCGAGTCGCGGTCAGTGTGGATACGCTGGCTGGAGCAAATGTCAGCGACGCCCGTGCCGCTTATCGGGTTTGGACGCGTGAAGTCACCGCCAGTCTGGGAATTACGTCAGTCGAGGTCGTCCCCGAGATTTTTGTTCCATCGGACCAGATCATCCGGATGATCCGGCATGGAGAAATTGACCTTTTCGGAATCACCGCCTGGGAATATGCCAAGGTCGCCGACTTCGTGGATGCAAGTTCAGTGCTCGTGGAGGACTACATCGGCGACGGGATGCAGTATGTCTTGCTGGTGCACAATGCCAGTCCATTTAAGAAACTAGCTGACCTTCATGGCGGCCATCTGACCACGCATATCCACCGTGACATGAACCTGCTCCCCGCGTGGATCGGCAACCTGCTGGCGGGCGACAATCTGCCGCGAATGGACGTCTTCTTTGGCGAGCAGGTGGCGCGGGACAGCGTGACCCAAGTTGTGCTCCCAGTTTTCTTTCGTCGCATGGACGCAGCGTGTCTCGCCCGCCGCCATTTTGAAATCGCCGCGGAACTCAACCCGCAACTGGGCAAAGATCTTCATGCGCTGGCCATCTCCCCCAAAATCGTTCCAATCGCGCTCTGCTTTCATAAGAACTGTAGCGCGGCGGCCGAAGGGTTCCTGAAAAACGCCATCATCCGATCCGCATCCCTTCCAGCGGGCCAGCAGATTGCGGCCCTGTATCAGTCGCGTGGTTTTGCTACCCAGTCGTCCTCCTGCATGAACGCCACCCTCGAGATGCTTCGCGAATACGCACGCGCTCTCTCTCCGGGCCCGCGGAAGGAGCGCCCCTGAGCGGGCGAGCCGTCCCATGTTCTGGTCCCAACCCAGTCGCGTCCGTCCTTGCACAAGCCGAGCCCAAAGCGTGGCCGGAGGCCTCGTGGTGTTTCTGGCGCTCGCCAGCGCCGGGGCGAATGCCCAGTGCAGTTCGAAACCGCTTCCTTCATCCGCGCCCACCACACGACTCAACATCGTCCTCAGTGACCAGCTTTTTTCCGTCGCTAACCGCAACGACGTGGTCGGCGCGATGAAGCTTTGGGTCGAGGCTCTCTCCTGCATCACCAAGCTCAATTTCGACACCAAGGTGGAGGTGCTGAGCGCGCAAAGCGAGATCCGCCAGCGGGTGCACGAAGAAACCGTCGACGTGCTGGTACTGGACAACGCGGACTTTCTAGAGCTGTCCGATGCCGGATCGGTCGAAGGAGTTGCGGTTGGCAGCCAAGGCGGTCATGCGTACGCGGTGCCGTATCTGTTGCTGGTCAATCAGCAAATCGATTCCCTGAGCCAGCTTCGCGGCAAGCACGCCGCCTACCACTTGCACACTGGAGCTGCCGCGGCGCTGGCCTTCACTGCAACTCTCATGGCAGAGAATCATCTTGGACGCACCGACGCCTTCTTTGAGTCCTTCGAGCCTACTACCAAGGCCGCGAACTGCATTTTGCCGCTGTTTTTCGAGAAGATTCAAGCCTGTGTGGTGGACGGACACGATTGGGAAATGCTCAAGGAACTGAACCCCCAACTCGGAAACAAGATGAAGATACTGGCCCAGTCCGCGCCGGTTTTAGACGGCGTAGTCGCCTTTCCTAAAGTTCCCAGGCCGTACCGGGAGAGAATTATCGCCAGCATCTTGCAGATGCACGAAGATCCGCTCGGAGCTCAGGTCCTTTCTGCCCTGCGCAGCGGACCCCTCATGCCCTATCGGTCGGAATACCTCGACTCAACCCGCGAATTCTGGAGACGGTATGAGCGCAGCCTGACTCCGGCGGAACAAAGGGCGTGGAGGGAGACTCTGCGGCCTCGAATGCCGTTGTCGGTTCGAAATTCGACCGGCGCGCCGGGCTTTTCGGCCGGGGCGAGGAAAGATTAGCGATGTTGAAAACCACGGGGATCACCGCGCGAACCACACTTCTCGCCTGGACGATTACGCTGGCGACCCTGGGTATTTTCATCCTCGCCATCGTCCCGGAGCAGAAGCAGGACTTGCGGGTTGGGCTTGAGTCCAAGGCAAATGGCGTAGCGGTCGCGTTGCAGGGCGAAGTCGCGGGCGCCGCCGTCTCCGAAGACTACTCGTCGGTAGTCGATCACGCCATGCAGGTACTGGCGGGCGACAAGGCCGTAGACTTTCTGGTCATTACCAAGAATGACGGCTACGCGCTCATCGTAGAGCGTGATTCGTGGCGCGTTGTGCCCAACATTGACAGTTACTGGCGTCCCGGTCCCCGGATTTCGGTCGGGGGTATCGAACAGGTTCCTCTGTTCAACCAACGTGTTTTTCACTTCGCCGTTCCCTTTGACTACAGCGGCCTGCAGTGGGGATGGATCCACGTTGGGCTTTCGCTGGATTCTTATAACCGCAGCGTGAAAGAGGTCTACCTCCGCACCGGAATCCTGGCTGTGATCTGCATACTGCTCAGCCTGGCCGCCTCTCTGCTCTACGCCAAGCGTTTTGTGGAGCCCATTCTCCGCCTGCGCGCGGTGGTCGAGCAGGTCGCAAGCGGCAATCTCATGGCCCGAGCCCATATCGAAAGCAGAGACGAAATCCAGGAACTGGCAGAGGCTTTCAACACCATGGCGGATGGTGTCCTGCACCGCGACCGAATCGTCGAGAGTGTACGCTTTACGGCCCAATCCCTGCAAAGCACGAACGAATGGAGCCAGGTCATCGATCGGGTTTTGGCTAAGATCGGGCAGGCCGCGAACGCCAGCCGGGTTCTGGTCGGGGAAAAGCTCCTGAGCCCGGAGGGCGTTGCTATGGGAAGCATCCGCTTTGAGTGGACGGCTGCGGACATCATGCCCTGGCGGCAAGCGTGGCAGAATCGCAGCCTCGCGGAACAAGGCCTGGAGCAACTGGAGGAGCGGCTCGCCCGAGGCGAGATGATTGTTGTCCGATACGACAAACCGAAGCTCTGGCCGGTCACGGGGTGCGGCATGCCGCCCCTCTCTGAAATCATCGCTCCGATTCTGACTGGCGGGACCATGTGGGGAACGCTGGTGGTGCAGGATTGCCAGCACGACCGGGAATGGCACGAGGTGGAACAGGACTCGATCCAGGCCGTCGCCGAAATGCTGGGCGCTTCTATTACCCGCCAGAACGCGCGACAAGCGCTGTTCGAAGCCAAGAGTGAACTCGAGCATCGGGTCGCCGAGCGCACCTGCGAATTGCGCGAGCAGATCGTCGCCAAAGACAAAACTCACGCCGAGCTCGAGAATGCCCAGAAACGCCTGATCGAACTTTCGCGGCTCTCCGGAATGGCCGAGGTGGCCACGGGAGTACTCCACAACGTGGGCAACGTACTCAACAGCATCAATGTCTCCAGTACGCTGATCTCCGATCGTCTGCGTTCCTCGCGTGTCAGCCAATTGAAAGACCTGGCGCGCCTGTTGCGGGCGCACGAGGGCAATATCGGGGACTTCCTCCTCCACGACCCGAGTGGCCAGAGAATCCTGCCCTACCTCGACAAGCTCTCCCAACACCTGGTGCAGGAGCGCGACGAGTTGAGCAAGGAAGTGGAAGAACTGGTGCTGCATGTCGGGCATGTCAAAGACATTGTGGCCATGCAGCAAACCTACGCGCGGACCTCTGGAGTACTGGAGAAGATCGCCTTCCACACCTTGATCGAAGACGCACTCCGCATCACTTGGGCAGAAATGGACCGTCATGGTGTCCATCTACGGAAAGATATCGAGGAAGTGCCATCGATGACCACCGACCGCAACAAAATACTGCAGATCCTGCTGAACCTCTTGCGTAATGCCAAGGATGCGGTCAAGGCGAGCGATTTGCCGCGTGAAGTCATTGTGCGCCTGCGCTCGATTGGGACAGACCGCCTGCGGCTTCAGGTGTCCGACAATGGGGTCGGCATCGCAGCGGAAAACCTGGCGCGTGTCTTCTCTCACGGATTCACCACCAAGAAGGACGGGCACGGCTTCGGATTGCATTTTGGCGCGCTGACCGCCCGCCAACTGGGAGGCTCGTTGATCGCTGAGAGTGAAGGCCCGAGTCGTGGCGCCACCTTGACCCTCGAACTTCCAATCCATGGAAACAGCATGGTAAAGAGCGGAGCACCTCATGATGTCTAGAAAAAGCGCCGATTTCCGGTTGCTCATTGTGGATGACAATGAAGCGATTCACAATGATCTGAAGAAGATCCTGCTTCCTCAAAAGGTGAGTTCTGCGCTTACCGACGACGAAGCACTTTTATTTGGAAAGGTGGTCTCGCACGGGATTGAGTTCGAAATTGACTCCGCCTTTCAGGGACAAGAAGGACTGGCTCGTCTTCAGGAAGCACAAGCCGGGGGCCGGCCCTATGCCCTAGCCTTCATCGATATTCGCATGCCCCCAGGTTGGGACGGTATTGAAACCATTTCGCATCTCTGGAATACAGATCCCGATCTGCAGATCGTGATTTGCACAGCTTATTCCGACCACAGCTGGACCGACATCGAAAAGCACCTCGGCATTTCGGATAATCTGGTCATTCTAAAAAAGCCCTTCGATCCGATCGAGGTTACGCAGTTGGCGCATGCCCTGACCTCCAAGTGGTTATCCGCCCGGCATGCCCGATTGCGTCTGGAAGAATTGGATCGGTTGGTGGAAAAGCGAACCGCGGATTTGCGCGCCGCCGTTCGCGAGATGAAGGAAGCCAAAGAGCTGGCCGAGACCGTGGCGTTGCAGGATCCGTTAACCAAGCTGCCCAACCGCCGGCTTTTCCAGAACCGGCTCACCTTGGCCATCCAACATGCGGCGCGAAACCCAGCGTATCTTTGTGCCCTGCTCTATCTTGATCTGGACCGTTTTAAGGTCGTGAATGACAGCCTGGGGCACCTCGCGGGAGACGAACTACTCATCGAAGTCGCCCAGCGTATCGAGTCCAGTTTGCGGAGCGGCCAGCGACCCTGCAGCTACCCCAAGCACGAAGACCTAGTGGCGCGCCTGGGCGGAGACGAGTTCGCCATCTTTCTCGACGACATCCGCGACGTCAGCGACGCCTTGCGCGTGGCCAATCGCATCAGCGAGAAGCTCGCGGAGCCTTTTTGTCTGCGAGACAGAGACGTTGCCGTTTCCGGCAGCATTGGCGTCGCCACTAGCTCCAGCCATTATGAGACGGCCGACAACATGCTCCGTGACGCTGACACTGCCATGTACCGAGCCAAGGCGGCAGGCCGCGGCGGAAGCGTCCTGTTTGACCAAAGCATGCACCTCCAGGCGGTCGAGCGCCTGCACAAGGAGTCCGAGATGCGACAGGCGCTCGAACGGGGAGAGTATTTCCTCTGCTATCAGCCGATAGTGTCCCTGATGGATTGGAAAATCGATGGCTTTGAAGCACTGCTAAGGTGGCGATCTCCAACCCGAGGCGTAGTCTCACCGGAAGATTTCATTCCCTTGGCGGAAGAGACGGGCCTTATCCTCCCGATCGGCGCATGGGTGCTGCACGAGTCCTGCCTTCAGGTACGCCGCTGGCAAGAGCTCTTTGGTGCAGACCCGCCCTTGAGCGTAAGCGTGAACATTTCCGCCCGACAGTTCTCCCAGCCTGATCTGGTGGACTTGGTGAAACAAACCTTGAGTGAAACCCGAGTTTCCGGCCGCAACCTGCGTCTCGAATTGACCGAGAGCGTCGCCATGGAGGAGCCCGAGCGAGCCGCCCCGCTGTTTAGAGAGTTGCAGCAACTCGGCGTGCGGCTCAGCATCGATGACTTTGGCACGGGCTACTCATCGCTGAGTCACCTGCACCGTTTTTCCGTGGACACGCTCAAGATTGACCGCTACTTCGTGGGCAACATGGAAGTGAATGAAAGAAATCTCAACATAGTTCGGACCATCGTCAGTCTGGCTCGCAACCTGGGGATGGAGGTTGTGGCCGAGGGGGCAGAGACGAGCACGCAGGTCAATCTGCTCCGCAGCATGAGTTGCAAGTACGTCCAGGGCTACTTCTTCTCAAAACCGGCGGAACGTGCGGCGGTCGAGTCCTTGCTCGCCGCCAATCCCGATTTTCGGATTCCGTTGACAAAAGGTGTGGCACAGTCCTGAGCGGCGGCGAGAGCCAAGTCTAATAACCACCGGGAGACTAAAGTCACTGCGCTTGTTCTCGACAACTACTCGCGATTTTCACTCATCGACAAATTCCACGGGCCAGCGGGTTTTGCATTTGTCTCACCGAGTCGTTCCGCGATCCGTCTAGCGGCGGCGGCAACTGACGCAGATGCGGTGCCGCTTGCAAAACGCCCCTTGACAACCAACTTAAAACGAAAGTAAATGTAAGCATTCGTAATATACCGATGCCCATGCCATCTAACGCGTGAGGGCGTGGCTTCAGGAGAGAGCTTATGTCGCGGGATGCGCCGATTATGCGGAATTTAGGCATTACACAGGCCTCGATCTTCGTGATCCTCCTGCTGCTGGCGCAGTCACTTGCCGGACAAATTGGGACTACCTACTTTGTGGCGAAAAAGGGCAGCGACAGCAATCCCGGCACAATCGGCTCGCCTTGGTTAACCATCCAGCACGCGGCGAATTCGGTCTTGGCAGGCGCTACCGTGTACGTATTCGGAGGGGTTTACAACGAGTCTGTGAACTTTCCGTCGTCTGGAACGGCGTCGGCGCCGATTACATTCCAGAGCTATCCCGGCCAGACTGCTGTGATCGACGGGACCGGCTTGAGCGTAAACGGTACACAGGGGCTCATCAATATCGTAGGAAGGCGGAGCTACATCACCATCAAAGGATTTGAAATCCGCCATTACACGACCAGCAACGAAAACTACGTTCCGACCGGCATCTGGATCACCGGATCGGGCACAGGTGTCCAGATTCTGAACAATCGGGTGCACCATATCACGACCAAGTCGGAAGCGAACGGCAACGCTTTTGGTATCTCCGTTTACGGCACGTCGAAGACTCCCATCACGCAGTTGGTCATCAGGGGCAACGAGGTCTACGACTTGAGGACCGGAAACAGCGAATCCGTGGACGTGGATGGAAACGTGACCCATTTTAAAATCACCAATAACCTCGTTCACGACAATGACAACATCGGCATCGACGCGATTGGATACGAAGGCGTCGGTCCCGTCGGCTACGACGAGGCTATGTATGGGGAAATCAGCGGGAACACGATCTACAACATCAGCGGAATCACGAATCCCGGCGAGGGCTACGGATACGATGCCGACGGACTCTACTGTGACGGGTGCGCCTATGTCACGTTCGAGCGAAACGTGATCATACAGGCCGACTACGGCATCGAGACGACCAGCGAGAATCAGGTCTGCCAATCGAATGGCACCGAATGGTCTGGCCCAAACAATACCGGAACCGCCGCTAAAGGCAAGTTCCCGTGTTACGGCAGGTATGCTACGGTGCGCAACAACATCTTCTACAACTCCAATGCCTGCGGTAACTCCATCGGCGGTTACGCGCCCGCGTCCAAAAATGGCGGCCATAGCAATGGAGGAGGCAGCAGCTACCACGACGTCTTCGTCAATAACACTCTGTACAACAACGCTACCGAACCCGGCAATGAATCGGAAGGCGGCTCGACCGGCGAATTCCAGATCCAATACCAGGTGGGCAACGCTCAAGGGAACATCTACGAAAACAACGTTGTCTACGCTGGAGCCTACAATACCTGGATCTACAGCTTCGCCCCGTTTTCGCAGACGTACGCTGCCCCTCCGGCGACGCTCAATTGGAACCTGTACAACTCGGCTGCGGGTTACGTGGAAGGAACGTCAATCTGGTGGGGTAACGTGAGTAGCTATACAAGTTTCTTAAATTGGCAGACTTCCAGCGGCGAAGACGGAAACTCCCTCAACGCGGATCCCCTTTTCGTCAATCTGAGAGACACGCCGCCAAACTTCGACACCATCCCTGCTTCGCCGACTGTCGGCGCCGGCAGCGGCAGCCTCCCCTGCAGCGTCGGTTGGTGTGACCCCGACGGCAGTTCCCCCAACTCCATCTATGGCAGCACCGACTTCATCGGGAATCCTCGAACGCACGGATCGAACATTGACATTGGTGCCTATGAAAACACTGGAGTCGCAATCGCCAACTCGTTGACAGTGCACCTGACCGCCGGGAGGCATACTCTCGGACCAGGTCAGGCGACCAGTCTGACGGTCACGGTGTCGGCCAATCCCGGCGGCGGCGTGCCCAGCGGTACGGTGAACTTTATGCTGGGGTCAACCTTGCTGAAAAAGCGACCGCTGCTGCCCACCAGCGCCGCGGATTCCGTGGCAACTCTGCCGCTCAGCGCGTCACAGCTCGCGCCAGGCGCCAACACTCTAACCGCAGTGTACTCGGGGAATTCGATCGCACCGTGTTGTCCTGTGTCGGGACCACCGGTTACGGTTTACGGAAGCTCACCCTCGGCGCCAATCACGGTGACGAAGAAGCAGTAAGTCGCCTGGCTTGTTTCGACAAAGATCCCTTTGAGATTATCGCCAACGGCGCTCACAAGCATGCTCGGCGTGGGACGCATCGAGCCAACCAGCTTGGCTCACGAGCGAAGTATTCTCGCAACAAATCCCGCTGCTACTAGCGGACGTTTCAACATCCGCGATTCGATCACGGATTGGAGTTCCCCGCTGGTACGCGGGTCGGATTCGCGAGGGCTACCGCCCGCATCCGAGGTACTGGCCGGCGCTGGCAGAACTAGTGTGAGTCTCAGCGTCCAGCCGGTCCGCTGATTGCACTACAATTGCTGGCGTCGAAGAAGGCGGTAGATGTCTCCGTTAACATGGAAATTCCCATGCCGAACTCCTTAGCTGTCCGCACCGGAAACCTCTGCCGCCATTACCAGATGGGGGAGGCGTTGGTGCGCGCGGTGGACGGGATTTCCATAGACATTGGAGCCGGGGAATTTGTCGCTCTGCTGGGTGCCTCGGGGTCCGGCAAGTCGTCACTGCTCAACCTGGTTGCAGGGCTTGACCGGCCCACCTCGGGTGCGGTGATCGTCCATGGAAACAACCTGGCCACACTCTCACGCGAACAACTGGCCAAGTACCGCCTCCATACCGTCGGAATGGTCTTTCAGTCGTTCAATCTGATACCCAGCATGACTTTGCTGGAAAATGTGGAGCTCCCCATGCGCTTTGCCGAAGTCGATCGTCGCGAGCGTTCTGCACTTGCGCGCCAGTCGCTCGAACGCGTGGGTTTGAGCGGACGGCTTGCGCATCGGCCCACGGAACTCTCGGGTGGCGAGCAGCAGCGCGCTTCGTTGGCGCGCGCGCTCATTAATCGCCCCAAGCTTTTTCTGGCGGACGAACCGACCGGCAATCTTGACAGCCACACCGGCACAGAAATTATGGAGCTCCTCCATAGCTTCAATCAGTCGCTGGGCATGACCGTACTGATGGTTACGCACGAGCAGGCCCTCGCCGAGAAGTATGCCGGGCGGATGTTGCATCTTGCGGATGGAAAGCTCGTCGATGATGTATCCAACGATGACGTATCCAACGATGACGTACCCAACATCTCGTCCGTCGAAGCGCCCGCGCCGCGGGGAGAAACACCATGAAGTTTTTCGACGTCACTGACCTCGCTGTCCGCAACCTGCGCGAGTCCGTCTTCCGCAATTCGCTGACGACAATTGGCATCGCCGTCGGTGTGGCGTCGCTGGTCGCGATGCTCTCGCTCGGCATCGGTCTGCAGCAGCTCGCTTCACGCCGACTGCAGAAGTCCGGCTTGTTTGACACTGTCGTGGCCACGTCCCGGCGGGATCTCCGCAACTTCCG
>Ga0116134_1001413_pt1 | contig 12168 bp, 11 predicted proteins | sample June2015DPH_19_5_FD_89737 | JGI IMG/M metagenome (GOLD analysis project Ga0116134, IMG submission 89737) | Peatland microbial communities from SPRUCE experiment site at the Marcell Experimental Forest, Minnesota, USA - June2015DPH_19_40 | ecosystem: Environmental > Terrestrial > Soil > Wetlands...
CAAAGTGCGGTTGAAGTTGCTACGGTCGGGCATTGGGGCGATCACCGAAACCGATGTGCTGCTGGCCTCGGCGTCGAATGCCATCATCATCGGATTTAACGTGCGTCCCGAGCGCAAGGCGCAGGAACTGGCCGATCAGGAGAAAGTCGACATACGGCTGCACTCGATCATTTACGAGCTGCAGGACGAGATCAAGCGCGCCATGACCGGGCTGCTCGAACCGACCATCAAAGAAACTTACCAGGGACGCGCCGATGTCCTGGAGACCTTCCGCATTCCGAAGGTGGGGACAATTGCCGGCTGCCGCGTAAGCGATGGACTGATCAAGCGCGACTCCGAAGTGCGGCTGCTGCGCGATAACGTGGTGGTGTTCAAAGGGAAAGTGGCGTCGCTGCGGCGCTTCAAGGACGATGCCTCGCAGGTGACCAGCGGTATGGAGTGCGGCATCTCGATCTCGAACTACGGCGACATCAAGGCCGGCGACGTGATCGAAGCGTTCATGACGGAGAGAATCGCGGCCGAAGCGATCAAGTAAGTTAGTTCGTGGAGCGCCGGGCGTCCCCGCCCGGCCAGAGAGATGCCGCGGTGGCTGGGCGAGGACGCCCGGCGTTCCATCGTCTGATTCATCACCAGACGACTGTGATGCCCCTCCTAGCGAACCATTCTTGAGCGGTGCTAATCCTCGACGTGTGTACTCGTATGAATACCGCCGTCGTCTGCCTCATTTTCAGCCGGACTTCAAAATCATCTTCACTACTTTCTGCACCTATCTTCGCTGGACTCTGCCTCCGGCGGCGAGAACAATTGTTGTCGATACCTGCGTGGCTGGAAATGGTCCGAAGTTTGAACTGTACGCTCTAGTCGTCACGCCCGATCATGTGCACCTTGCCCTGGTGCCGATTTGTCGTCCTCATGGACCTATCCCTATTGCCGAGATCATGCAGGCTATCAAAGGCGCCTCAGCACACGGTATCAACAAACTTCTGAATCGCCGCGGGAAGGTCTGGCAAGAGGAATCTTTCGACCGTGCTTTGAGGAAGGAGGAACAATTCGAGGAAAAGCTTTATTACATGCTCGAAAATCCCGTGCGGGCCGGCCTGGTCAGCAATCCGCTGGACTACCCCTGGATATGGCGAAGAACAGGACCGACGGCTGTCAGTGCGACTTCCTAATGTCAGTGGGGCGCCGGGCGTCCCCGCCCGGCCAGAGAGATGCCGCGGGGCCGGGCGAGGACGCCCGGCGCTCCATCGTCTGATTCCTCGGGAGAAGAAAGGGCGCGGCCATGGATATTGAGCCGCGCCCTTAGTTATTTACGCCATCCATCGGAGTCTACTTACGCCGCCAGGCTCCGTGTGGCCGGACGGCTGGGTGCACGATTGCCATGTGCGAATGCACCGCTGCACCGCCCCCGGGCGCACTCTGCGCCTCGAATGTCCCCACCCCTAACTGGCCCGCGTCGACCGAGGTAGAGTCGATGTCGATAAAGAGGACGGTTGAGCTGTCGACCACGTAGTATTCCAGGTTTAACGCCTCGAGGCTCGTCCCGAGCGATCCGGTGGTGGGGGCGGTGATCAGGCCGCGGCCCGTCGCAGGAGAATCGGGAGTGTAAGTGGCAGACAAGGACAGATTCCCAGCCGTCGCGGCACTCTCATTGTCATCCAACACGCCGGTCAGGTTCGGGGAACTGGTGGCACTGCTGGCATCGAATTGAGCAATGTAGCCGACCGGGCCGTTGCCATTAACTCCGGAGAGGTTTAGCCCGTAGCCCCCTGAGGCTGTGAAGGACGTGGCGGATTGAGCGAAGGCAGCTCCGGCGGTGACGGCTGACGAATCCGTTTCCAGCATTAGAAGTCCGCCGTTGTAAGGATAGACGACCCACTGAGTGGCGGGTACGAAGTCGCTGAGGGTAACAACAACCCGACCGCCGACCAGGCCGGGTGCGCCAACGGTGCCGGTGAATCCCACCTGCGTCAGAACCGTGCCGTCGGTGTTGACGTCCTCGGAGCCGGTAACGGTATTTGCGTTATAGGTCATGAGGCCCCCGTTCGCAACGGAGGTGGTCGAGGTGCCGCCTGCCATGGTGAAGACCATGGTTCCTACGGTAGATTGCGTTGCGCTGAAGACATCGCCGGCAAGGTACCCGTACGTGTAGTCTGTTTCGATGAGCTTCCAGTGCGTGGCGTCAATCGGGTAGAAGTCAAAGGTGGCGTTCGGGAAGCTGCTAGTGGTAAGGGGGATTGCCCCAGGACCAGTCCCTGAACCCAGGGTTACGGCGCCGGAAAGGGGCTCATTTATGACAGCACCGTTGTCATTGAAATCCTCGACGCCCCCACCGCCAATAATGGAGCCGCTGGAATTCAGGTTGAACGCCCCCGCCGTGGCGAAGGGACCTCCTCCCGAGTCACTACCAGCAAGACTGAAGGCGTACGGACCTGCGAGCTGACTCACACCCGTGACGGCGGTCTGCAAGTCGATGGTGCCACTGCTGGTACCATTGGCGTCGAATTCAGTAACCAACCCGTGGGAAGTCGAGGTCAGGACGAAATCCAAAATAAAAGTTCCGTACGCACTGTTAAGTGAGGCCAGTCCGCGGCCATCGCTGCTGACGCTGTAAGAGCCCCCGGTGATCGCCTGGGCGACCGGCGACACCCGAGTGATCGATGGGTCCGCCGTGACGATGTCTATTGTGCCCCCGGTAATGCCGCCGGTTCCGTTGGCCACGACAGTGCCCGCCAAGGCCAAGGAGTATCCATTAAAATCTGCGCCTTGCGACGAAAAAACGTAGGTGCCGCTCAGGCTGCCGTTGTTGAAGCCGACGGGGTTGATTGGCGGCGTACTGTTGCTGCTGCCGCAGCTAGCTATCAAAAGGATGCTGGCCATGGCCGCCAGCGCCATGAACAGGCGTCCGGCACACTTAGTGGAGGCAAGGGGATTCATAAGACACTCCTGTCTTTCATTCTTAAGATGCGCTAACCCGGATTGTAGAAGGAAGTTTCGGTGGAAAAAATTGGCGGGCGAGTTTCTCAGGCCGCGCTCCTCAGGCTTTGGTGACTTCCGGCCGACTTCCGGCCGGGGCTGGAATGGCGGGCTGCTTGCGCTTTTCCGACGCTTTTTCGGACATCCAGACACCCACGCGGTAGAGCAGCAGGACGCTGAGCACGATGCCATACTCGATGGGCTTGCGACGATCGGCCTTTACCAGCCAGGTGTAATGCACCACTCCCAGGATTCCCGTCAAATAAATCAGCCGGTGCAAACGCTGCCAGTTCTTGCCGCCCAGGCGGCGGATCGACCAGGCAGTCGAGGTCAGGGCCAGGGGAATCATGAGCACGAAGGCGGCGAATCCCACGGTGATGAATCGGCGCTTGGCGATGTCTTTCAACATTTCGTGAACGTCGAAAAACTTGTCGAGCCAGATGTAGGTCAGGAAATGTAAAGTTCCGTAAAAGAATGCGAAGAGTCCGACCATGCGGCGGACGCCGATCAGCCAGTATTGGCGCGTGATCCGGCGGAGCGGCGTGATCGCGAGGCCCGTAAGAATAAGGATCAGCGTCCAGTCCCCGGTCGAGTGCGTAATGACCTCGATGGGATTGGCGCCCAAGCCGTCATGCAGAGCTTTCCACAGCAGACGCCCCAGCGGGATGAGCGCGGCGAGGAAGATTGCGATTTTTGTGAAACGAAGTTTCATTTGTAATTTGTGATTTGTAATTGGTAATTTAACCCCCAACCGGCGTTCGGCGCGGGTTGAAATTACAAATTACAAATTGCCAATTACAAATTCTAGAAGTTTTTCTTCAGGTCCATGCCGGAATACAGGCTCGCCACCTGGTCGTAACCATTGAACATCAGGGTCGGCCGCTTGAGGAATTCACCCAGGCGGCGTTCCTTGGCCTGGCTCCAGCGCGGATGGTCGACGTTCGGATTCACGTTCGAATAGAAGCCGTATTCGCTGGGCGCGGCCTGCTGCCAGGTATTCAAGGGCTGGTCGCCGGTGAAGCGGATGCGCACGATCGACTTCGCGCTTTTGAACCCGTACTTCCATGGAAGCACGACGCGCAGCGGCGCGCCGTCCTGATTCGGGAGCACCTCGCCGTACAAACCGAAACAGAGCAGGGCGAGCGGATGCATGGCTTCGTCCATGCGCAGACCCTCAACGTAAGGCCAGTTCAACACGTTGCTGCGTTGGCCGGGCATTTGTTTGGGATCGTACAAAGTGGTGAACTCGACGAACTTTGCCTTGGGCAGCGGGTCGGCGCGCTTGATCAGTTCGCTCAGCGAAAATCCTACCCAGGGCACCACGATCGACCAGCCCTCGACGCAGCGATGACGGTAGATACGTTCTTCGGGAGCAGCCATTTTTATTATCGTGTCAACGTCGAGCACTTGCTTTTTCTTGACCTCGCCGTCGATCGTCACCGTCCAGGGACGGGTCTTGAAATTCTTTGCCAGGTCGGCAGGCTGGTATTTGTCGGTGGAGAATTCGTAGAAATTGTTGTAGTTGGTCACATCCTTGTAGGGCGTTTTCTTTTCCGTCGTACTGAAGGAGCTTTTCTGCAGGCCATCGATTTTGGCGTTGGCGCTGACGGTGAGCAAGGGATCGACAAGATCAGCCAGATCACGAAAGGCGACAGCAGTGGCCGCGGCTGCGCCGGTAATCGCTGCGCCGGCGAGGAAGTTGCGCCGGTTCAGATAGGTCGCTTTGGGAGTAATTTCAGAAGACGGAATCGCAGCCGGTTTCCCGATCAGCATGGTTATTCTTCACCCCGATGGAAGTACGCGCGGCAGGCAGACATGGATATGTCTGATGCCGACGGCCCACACTTCGTTACTTGCACTAACTATAGGACGCGGGAACAGGGGAAAAGTTGCAACCACCAGGGGCGAGATCAGTTCGAGGCTGATTTCGCTATTGACTTGGGGGCGGGTGTTGGGGCGGATCGGGCGCGCAGGACCTCGCGGACTTTCTTGGCGAGATTCTGCAGGGTGAAGGGTTTTTGCAGAAACGCAGTGGCGGGGCCGAGCGCGCCCGGGGCGACGACGGCATCTTCGGTGTAGCCCGAAAGATAGAGTACGCTGATGCCCGGACGCAGCAAGACGAGTTTCTTGGCCAGTTCGCGGCCGCCCATGCCGGGCATGACGACATCGGTGATAAGGATATCGATGTTTTCCTTGAAGGCTTCGGCGACGCGCAGCCCGCACTCGCCGTTTTCGGCTTCGATGACCTTGTAGCCGCGAGAAGCGAGGGTTACACGCACCAGTTCGCGCACGGATTCCTCGTCTTCCACCAGCAAGACGGTCTCGCAGCCGGCCACTTCGTTCGTCTGGAACTTGGCCGGGCTCAGCTCTTCGGCGGTATCTTCGACGCGCGGCAAATAGACGTGGAAAGTTGTGCCCGCTCCAGGCTCGCTTAAAGCGAAAACATACCCATTGCTCTGCTTGACGATGCCATAGACGGTCGACAGTCCGAGGCCAGTGCCTTTTCCTTTTTCCTTGGTGGTAAAAAACGGCTCGAAGATGCGGGACTGGGTTTCCTTATCCATGCCGTGGCCAGTGTCGGAGACCGAGATCACGGCATAGCGTCCGGGCTGGATAAAACGGTGTTCGCTGTCCTGGCGCACGGTAACGTCGGAGCTTTGCAAGGTGAGCTTGCCGCCGTCGGGCATGGCGTCTTTCGCATTAACGACCAGGTTCATGATGACCTGCTCGAGCTGGCCGGCGTCGGCGCGGGTGTGTCCGGTTTCGGTGGAGAGCCGCGTGACCAATTCGATATTTTCGCCGATCAGGGGCCGCAGCAGGCGCTCCATGTCGCCGACGACCGTGTTCACGTCAACCACCTTGAGTTCGAGGAGCTGCTTCCGGCTGAACGCCAGCAATTGCCGGGTGAGGGTAGCGGCGCGTTCGGCTGCCTGCTGGATGGACTGCACCTTATGGTGCATGGCGCTGCCTTTTTCCAACTGTTCCAGCAACACCTCGGTGTATCCGTTGATCACCATCAGCAGGTTGTTGAAGTCGTGGGCAACGCCGCCGGCGAGGCGGCCCACGGCATCCATTTTTTGCGCCTGGCGAAGCTGCTCTTCGAGCTGGCGCCGGTCGGTGATATCTTCGGCGATCAGCTCCAATACCTCTTCGGGTTCATCGCTGCTGCTGGCGGCGGCGCCGCCACTGAGCCGCACGACGATGACGCGGCAGTCTTTGCGTTTCCACTGCACTTCCACACCATTCAGAACGCCGGTGCGGCGATAGTCCTCGACCAGCCGGTCCAACTCCTGGGGATGGACGAAGACCTCCCGCCGCACATCCAGCCGGAGAAGATCTTCCACCGATCCGTGCCCGAGCATTGTGATGAGCGCCGGATTCACGTCCAGGAACCTTCCGCCCAGCGTGCAGCGGCAAATGCCAAAGGCCGCGCTCAAAATCAGCGAGCGCGACCGCGCTTCGGAGCGGCGCAGCGCTTCTTCATAGCGCTTGTGCTCGATGGCCGCGGCCAACTGCTGCGAAACAAATTTCAGAATCTCGCGGTCGCGCTCACCGAAGCGGGCATTTTCGTTGTAGCTCTGAACCACCAGCGCGCCCATGCAGGCCGTGCCGCTCTTCAGCGGGACACCCAGCCAGTCCAACGACGGCGCGCCCATCAGTTCCACCTCGCCGCGCTGCATCAGTTCCTCAAAGACTGCCGGTGTCGCCAGCAGGGGCTCGCCCGATCGCAGCACGTATTCCGTTAGACCGCGGCCCAGCGGCCTGGGAGCCGGAGTAGGATCCTGTTCATCGACGAAGTAGGGAAAGCTCAACACCTGAGACAGCGGATCGTAGAGCGAGATATAAAAGTTGCGCGCATTCATCAACTGACCGACGATGTTGTGGATGCCGGCGAAAAACTGTTGCAGATCTCCGACCAACTGGCTGTGCGCCGCGATGGCATACAGGGCGGCGTTCAACTCCTCGGCGCGCTTCTGCTCGGTGATGTCGCGATAGGAGGCGTACGCTCCAACTCTTTTGCCGTTCAGGGTCACGGGCGAGGTTGAGAGCAGCACCTCGACCAGTGAGCCATCTTTTCGCTGGCGCCGGGTCTCCAGCGAAAGTCTGCTTTGCGTCGTGATGGTCTCTGCGATCCACGCAGTTTCCGCATGGCGATCGGGCGGCACAATGAGCTGGTCAAGCCGTTTCCCTGCAGCCTCAGCCGCGGTAAAGCCGAACAGGCGGGTGAACTCCCCGTTGATCCGCAGAATGCGTATTTCCTGGTCGACAATGCTGATCGCTTCCGGTGCGTTCTCGATGAGCTGTTCGAAGTAGGCCTTCTCCACGGCGAGTGCGACTTCGGCGGCATCGCCGTTCGTGGGCAAAGCGGGCGGGGCTGGGTCGGAGATTTGGGTAAGGATCGGCGGCGCACCGTTCTCCGGAGCATTGCGCAGCGCCTCCACCCGCGGCAGTTTCGTCGAAGCTGCTGCCGGGGCGATTTTCTCCCCCATACAGTCCTTTCCCAGCTTGCACTGGCGATACTCCGATGCTAAGCGGGCCGGGTTATTTGCCGATAGTTACGGCGGTAATGGAGGTTTCAACCGGAGAAAAACAGAAAGGCTCAGGAAGCGTTCGCCAACACTACGCAGACCTGTCGCAGGATCAGCTTCTGCTCGTCGGTCACCACCAGAAACTCGAATCCGCAGCGCAGGCCGTCGCTGTAGCGCACCACCGCTCGCACCTTGATGAGGTGAGGCGGAAGTGGAATGGGAAACTGCACGGAAACAACTTCGCCCGCCTGCAACTCGCCGCTCAGAGTCGCCCCGATGCCGTCGAGGCCAAGTTCGTTGGTTCGGCCCCAGCATGTGGTCGTCATACCTTCGCGAAACACCGACACTTGGATACGCGCGTCAAAACGATGACGGGAAAAACGCCGTAGCTGCTGTTGAGCCTTCGATGCCGCTTGTGCGTCGCTCAATCCAGCTTCTCCATTTCCGATCTCCCTATCAAACCTCAACTTGCGATTGTGCTTGAACGCCAGGGCCGCCCTCAACGGCATCAAAGTCCATGTACCAACGAATTAGCACTTAGGCGAAGACAGCGGCCACTGCATTGCTGTGATTGCGCATCTTTTTTCAGTTGTCTGGCGTCGGTATTTCTTTCTTTTGTAGAGACGGGGCTTGCCCCGTCTCCTTTGGACGCAGCGGGAGACGCCGCAAGCCGCGTTTCTACGGGGAAATCAGATGCCGCTATCGAGCCTGTAAAGCTCGGTAAAAGCGCGTGACAGACGCTCTCTACGCATCTAACATCAAGAATGGATCTTCTGGGGTAATCCGAATCTTATGCCTTACCGCTCAAATGCCGCCGAAGCTTGGTATCCGGACCCGCAGTCCACGGCGGCGCAGCCCGAGATTCCGCTGGATTTGCTCCCGCCGCCGAGCCTGACGCAGCCACTCTGGAGGTCGCTGGCCGCGAATCTGCGCGATACGCTCGCGCCCGAGAAGCTACCGCCGCTCCAACTGACTGCACGGCCGGTAAATGTCGGCCTCGCGCTTGGCGAGCGTCTCCGCCTGCCCTGGTTTCGCACCGTGTTCACCAACATCGGCGACGTGATCTCGCCGGAAACGTTGCCGCCGCTCGAACTGGAATCGCGGCCAGTCGATGTCGGCGAACTCATCACCGATCAACTCAGCCATTTCTGGTGGGGCTCGCTGCTGCGCAATCTGGCCGATCGCGTCGCGCCCGAAACCCTGCCGGCTCTCAATCTCACTTCGAAGCCCATTCTGGACATCATTCCGAAGTCATGGATCCTGCTGCCCTTGTGGTCGGAAGTGGTGGACACGCCCAAAGTGTTTTATCCCGACAAACCGAAGCCGGCCGATGTGAGGACAGTCAATCTGCAACCGGCGGCCTTGGCCGAAAAACGTGAAGATCCGGTCGTCGAACTCACTGCCGCCGATTTGCTCCGCGACCTACGCCGCTCGCGCATTCGGCAACGCATCTGGATCGGCCTGGCAACCGCACAAATTGTCTACATGGTTCTGGCCGCAGTAGGAAAACTCTGAGCGAGAGACTTATTCGCCACGGAGTCACGGAGAAAATCCTTTTCTTTCTTTTCCCTTTTCTTAGATTTTCTCCGTGACTCCGTGTCTCCGTAGTGAGTTGTCGTTTCGTGGCTTCTACTGCCTCAACCCCATCCAGCCTTCGGCAATCACCAGAGAATTTCCCGGGTTGCGCGAATCGTACTTCACCGAGGTCGGCACGCCCAGCCGGCAGGAATGCAGATTGATCCACTGTCGAAGATAGGTGACGTCCTGCGAGGCCTCATAGGAAACGCCGGCTACGTCGTACTGATAAATCAGCATAGTGGCGTCGCGGTTCGCCTCCACCGTGATTTCCTGGACATCGATCACCGTGCCATCGGTGATGCGCCCGACCGTATTCAGCCAGGTGCGGCGTTCGAGTTCGACGTCCTTCGCGTTCTTGGGTTTGCGGCGCAGCAGGGCATAGCTGGCGAGACCGACGCCAATCGTGCCCAGCGCAAGGGTGTAAAGACGAAGCGAAATCATCGGCAAACGGAACCTGAGCCTTTCAATCTGCTTTCAGCATAAGCCGTAACCACGCAGACCGCCAAGGGCACTAAGGTGCGACCACGGCATTTCTTTTCGCCAACGACGATCCCTGCTCATGAATTGACAATAAAGTGACACTTCTTTGACAACTCGGGACGGGCCGCGGTCTAGATTTCTTACTGGCGGGCCCGTTGCTTTTCGGGTCTCAGTTTTCTGAAGTTTTTTCAACCGAACGGCCCGTCGTTCAGAGGAGGACGCCCCATGAAGCTCGCCATCAAAATTACTTCTTCTACCGCTTCTGGTTTTTTCAGCCAGGGACAAATTGGGGTTGCGGGAACCGGCTTCGACGAACTCAACACGCCATACGATGCCAAGGTAGTGGGTGACTATACGGGGCTTTCGGCGCCGTAATGACGGGTGGAGTTCGAAGAACAGGGGCCGGTCCCACACCCGGCCCCTGAATTGAGTTGTGGTTGTGGTTGTGGTTCTACTCCTGCAGAGACGGGGCTTGCCCCGTCTCTTTTTTTGAATGCGGCAGTAGACGCGGCAAGCCGCGCTGCACATTCACCTCCGCTTCTGTCACAATATTCCTGGAGGTTCTCATGCCGCAGAAAAAAATCCTCATGCTGGCTGGTGATTACGTCGAAGATTACGAAGTCATGGTGCCGTTCCAGGCCCTGCAAATGGTCGGACATCAGGTCGAGGCGGTTTGTCCGGGCAAAAAGAAGGGCGAGTCGGTGCGCACCGCGATCCACGATTTCGAGGGCGACCAGACCTACAGCGAGAAGCGCGGGCACAACTTCACCCTCAATGCGACCTTTGATGAAGTGCATCCCGAAAGCTACGACGCGCTGGTCGTGCCCGGAGGCCGCGCGCCCGAATATCTGCGCCTGAACCCGCGAGTGCTCGAAATCGTCCGTCACTTTGCGGAGAAGAACAAGCCGATCGCGGCCATCTGCCACGCCGCCCAACTGCTGGCTGCCGCCGGAGTGCTCAAAGGCCGCCGCTGCAGTTGCTATCCCGCCGTCAGTCCCGACGTCGTGGCCGCCGGTGGAACCTATGCCGATATCCCCATCGACAAAGCCTGTGTGGATGGAAACCTGGTAACCGCTCCGGCATGGCCCGCGCATCCAGCATGGCTGGCAGCGTTTCTCGAAGTACTGGGAAAGGCCGGCACCAAGAAGAGCGCCGCATAACTCCGCTTCACGCGATGGCGACGTTTGCGCCGGAAAGCTAAGCCGGGGCATTGCCCGGAATGTTCGCGTTTGCCAATTCGTGGGCTCCTTCAATGTGCCGCTCAAGTCTTAGTCTGTACAGCCCTATGATCCCGAGTGCCACTCCAAGAGGAGGCGTCGCCAATCCTAAGTGGAATTTACTGGTCAAGAGAGAAGGCAAAAACAACATAAAAAGTGTTAGTTCAACAGCATTCGAGCGTCCCTCCGATATCCGCTTCCCGAACATCACCAGAGCTGGAGCGCTAAGAACCCAGGCATAGAGCCATGAGAAAGGGGCGAGGCAGCAGGAAAGCAGCAAAAAAATGGCGATCATTCCAAGCCTTTGTCTATCCGGAAGCTTGTCCTCTTTCTTCACCTGACTTAACCAGCCAGCATAAGAAATCACAAGGACGGACACTAATCTCACGGTCCACACCAAACCAATCGGTGTGGTGCCGTGATCGGATCTGGGAAGGTACTCATAGAAAATATAGAAAATATTGCCCAAGGTCCGGTTAGCGTAGCCAAAGTTTTCAGCACCTAAGTTTCCACCCGACATCGACGGTAGCACGAGCCGGAAGAACAAGTTCAATGTTCCACTGCCATTGACAATCCAGAGCGCTCCCAAAATGGCTGCGCTCCATAGTGCGATTGCTCGCAGGATCTTCCAGTCTCGCCACGCAATAAACGGAACAATCACGATCAGTGGCGTGAGCTTGATAGCGGCAGCCAAAGCGAACATGAAGCCAGCCATGTTGTTCCGTCCATGGGCATGGAGGCTCACTCCTGCCATGAGAAGAAAAAGCAGAAGGATTGATGCCTGCCCGAAGTGAAAGCAACTAAGGGTGGGGCGGAAACAAATAAGGAAAACTGCCACCAAACTAGCCCAGCCAGGAGACCGAATTCCCAACATTTGCGTCAGCATCACGCTCGCAGCAAGTATCATTACCAGGTTCAGCACGTCCCATACGACAAATGCGACGGCGGGTGAGAAAACAGTGAGCGGCACCAAAAGATCGGCGATAGTCGGCGGATAAAGATACAGCATGACTCTAGGAATACCGTGGGCGATAGCAGTCTGGGCAAAAGTTGTGCCCGGATTCGCCACTACAAGCTGTGGATTAACGTCTCGCTCAACTCCGTCATAGACGTGCGGATTCATATTGCTACGAACAAGGCAGGCAGCTGTGTAATACACCGAAAAGCTGGAGGCCTTTTCCCCAGGGGACCAGTAACGCACCGAGAATGCTCCCGCCAGCGTAATTAGTGCAGTCGCGGCAAGTACTATGTGAAATTCAAAGGCGGGTTTCATCATGCGCTGAAATGGAATCTCCTTTTTCAGTACTGATTCGCCCGGATTGTACCACCCGTGGCCGGGTTTGCAGCCACAGATGCGGCGTTGGTCTTCCACGACCTTCGTGGGTCAG
>Ga0116134_1001415_pt1 | contig 12161 bp, 9 predicted proteins | sample June2015DPH_19_5_FD_89737 | JGI IMG/M metagenome (GOLD analysis project Ga0116134, IMG submission 89737) | Peatland microbial communities from SPRUCE experiment site at the Marcell Experimental Forest, Minnesota, USA - June2015DPH_19_40 | ecosystem: Environmental > Terrestrial > Soil > Wetlands >...
CCAGCAGCGCGCCTACGACGAGCAGCGCGCCGATATCGAAAAACAGGCCGACTTCATCCGCCGCTTCGGCGCGGGACAGCGCGCCCGCGAGGCAAAGGGAAGGGAAAAGAGGCTCGATCGTCTGCTGAAAAGCGATGCGCTCATCGCCCGCGTGGCCACGACAAAACAAATCCACGTTTCCCTCAAGACCGATCAACGCGCCGGCGATCGCGTGCTGAGGGTCAAGGAGCTCTCCAAATCGTACGACCGGAAGATGCTTTGGAAGGACATCGAGCTGGAGATTCGGCGCGGGGATCGCGTCGGGATCATCGGGCCAAACGGATCGGGGAAAACGACGATGCTTGAAGTTCTGCTCGGCCGGCGCGACGCCGACGCCGGAGAGATTCGATGGGGGGCGAACCTGAACATCGGATATTACGATCAGCACCTCGGGGATTTCGATCCGGAAAACACGGTCGCGGAGGAAGTTCGCGCGGGCCGGGAAGTGACGGATGGAGACCTGCGCGCGGCGCTGGCGATGATGCTCTTTGGGCGCGAGGAGATCGACAAGCCGATCAAGCTGCTCAGCGGCGGGGAGCGGGCGCGCGTGGCGATGGCGCAGCTTCTGATCGACCGGCCCAACGTGCTGGTGCTGGACGAGCCGACGAATCACCTGGATATCCAGTCGTGCGAGGCGTTGGAATCCGCCCTGTCCGGTTTCGCGGGAACGATTTTGTGCGCGAGTCACGACCGCTATTTTCTGGACAAGATCATCTCGCGAATGCTGGTGCTCGATCCGCCGGACGTGCTGCAATTCACCGGCAATTACACGGCGTGGGCGAAGCACGAGGCCGAGCTTGCCGCCACCGCCGCCGAGCGGGCCAAAGGAAAAGAGATAAAGAAGCGGGAGCCAAGGCCCGCTGCCCGAGCGCCGAGGAAGGCGCCGCAAAATTCGTGGGCGGCGCCGCTGGGGCGGCTTTCGGTCCAGGAATTGGAGCGGAGGATTACCGAGACGGAGATCGCGCTGGCGGAGTGCCAGGCGCTATTCGGGACCGCGTCAGCCGGGCGGGATCCTTCGCGCACCCGGAAGCTGAACGACGATTACGCCGCGCTGACCAAGAAGCTGAAAGAGTTGGAGCAGGAGTATTTCGCCAGAAGCGAGCGCGATTGAGATTTTTCGGTAATGGATCGATTTGAGATTGCAGAGCCGGGGCGTGTCGCCCTGGTCCGGGCCGACACGGCCCGGCTCTGTCATAGCTGAATGCTTCAAGGGGCAGCCGCCGTAACCACGCGTCGCGACGGGGGAAGCTGCGTGGCCAATGCCGCCAGTACGATCAGGGCGGCGCCCAGGCCGCCGGTGGGGGTGAGCCGCTGATGAAGGATCAGGTAAGCCAATACTGCGGTGAAAACGGGTTCAAGGGTGAAGATGACCGCGGCCTGCGGAGCGGGGACGACTCGCTGGCCGATGGCTTGCAGGCAAGTCGTCGTCGCGGTGGCGGCCAGACCGAGGAACAGCAGGGCCGGCCAGTGAAAATGAACCAGCGGTTGCCGATGGACGGACATCCAGACGCCGCTGAGAAGGGCAACGGGCACGATCTGGGCGATCGCCAGCGGAAGGGGCGGAAAATCGGCGGCTTTCGATTCGAGTCGCAGGATATAAACGGCCCAGGTGATCGCGGTGAGAAGCGTCCAGAAATCGCCGATATTCGGGCCTGATCCGTCGTGACAGAGCAGGCCGCAGCCGATGAAGGCGGTGACGGCGGCGGCCCAAATGACGGGGCGGATTCGGCGGCCGAACAGCGCGGCGATCAGCGGGACGAAGATCACGTTCATGGCGGTGATGAACGCGCAGCGATTTACCGTGGTGTACAGCAGCGCGGTGGTTTGGGTCGCGTATCCGGCGAAGAGCCAGCCGCCCAATTCCATGCCGGTGAGCCAGATTCGCGTATCTGCGCGGATAAAAGGGGACAAGGCGACGGCGGCGATGGCGAATCGGGCGACGTTGATCCAGGCGGCGGGGAGATCGGGGAGAATCGGCTTGATGACGACGACCGAGGAGCCCCACAAGGCGGCCGCGAGCAACAATAAAGCGGCCCCGGCTCGCGGGGACAATCTTGGCGATCCCCGCATCACTCATCCACCGCGAATCCCTGCCGCTGATATTCGCTGAGCTTGTACTGGAGGGTTCGGCGGCTGATGCCCAGTTCGAGGGCCGTGGCGGTGCGGTTCCCGTCATTGTGGCGAAGCGCGGAAATGATGTGCTCGCGCTCCACGTCCTCCAGCTTCTGCACGGATTCCTGGCCTTGGGTCTCCTCGGCGGCGGATTCCAGCGCCTGAGGCATCGGCCGCACCAGCCGTTGCGTGGCGCGATGGAGCGATTTTTCCAGCTCGCCGAGTGGGCACGGCTTTTCAAGGAAATCGACCACGTCCAGGCGAATGGCGGCGCGAGCGGCTTCGAGGTTTCCAAAGCCGGTCAAGACGATGACCTGATGTTCCGGATGGATGGCGCGGAGCTTCTCGAACAACTCGATCCCGGTGATTCCGGGGAGATTGAGATCGACGATGGAAACGTCGAATTTCGACGCGTGCATCAGGCGCAGCGCTTCTTCGGCCGAGCGCGCCGATGCGACCTGGAATCCCCAGGAGGCGATTGCGCGAGTGAGCACGTCGCGCAGGCGGCCTTCATCATCGACGATCAGGACGCGGACTTCGTCGGGCGTGGGCGGTTTGGATGCATTCATGGGTCAAGCTCCTCATCCAGGTCGAACGAAGCGGTGGGCAGGACGACGGTAAATCGGCTGCCGAGGCCGGGACCGTCGCTGTGGGCGCGGATTTCACCGCCGTGGCGGACCACGATGGCGTGGGCGATGGACAGGCCCAGGCCCGTGCCGCGCCGGGCGTCTTCGCCGGCGCCGGCCTTGCCGCGGGCATCGGTGTAAAAGGGCTCGAAGATCTGATCGAGGACGGCGTGCGGCATGCCGCGCCCGGTGTCGGTCACGCTCAGCTCCACTTCGCGGCGATCGGCGGAAATCGCGACGCGCACCTCGCCCCCGGCGGAGACCGCTTCCAGCGCATTGAATACGAGGTTCAGCACCACCTGCTTGATTTCGTCGCTTCGGCCCTTGATTCGATCGTCGATCCCGTTGGCGGGCGTGACGGTCAGAATCCGGTTGTGAAATTCGGGCATCGCCGTCACGGAAGCGACGATCTCGCGCACCAGGCTGCCGAGTGAAAAGATCGACGGCGCTTCCTGCGGCTCGCGCCCCAGGGTCAGGAGTTTCTCGACGATGCGCTTGCAGCGGAAGGCTTCTTCGCAGATCACCTGAAGCGAACGAGCGGATTCATCCTGCGCGCTCTGGTCGCCGCGCTCGATGGCGCCCAGCGACAACTCGGCGTGGGCGGTCATGATGCTCAGGGGGTTGTTGATCTCGTGCGCCACGCCCGCCGCCAACAGCCCCACGCTCGCCAAACGTTCATTGCGGAGAAGCTGGCGGCTCTTGGCTTCAACCTTCTGCTGGAGATTGTGATACAAATCCTCGAGCCTTGCGGCCATGCGGTTGAAGTTGATGGCGAGTTCGGCGAATTCGAGGGTCCCTTCGGTATCGACGCGGCCGTTGAACCGGCCGGAGGCGATGCGCTCCACCGCCAGCTTCATCCGGGCCAGCGGCCACAGGATGGAACGATACTGCGCGATCCCGACGATCATGGCCATCAGCGCGACGCCGGCGAGCAGCCCGCTCATCGAAAACATCAGAAACTTCAGATGATAATCCGCACGATCGTAAGCAAGTTGGATTTGACGGCGGCATTCGGCGTCCAGATCAACCATCGGCTTGACGACCGAATCGAGATTGTCCGGTCGGGCCGAATCGGCGGAAAGGTCGGCCTGCGCCGCGGCGTCCAGGGACTGGCGGACGCTCTGCTCCAGGGGGGCCTCCTGCGAGAGCGAATCCGGCGGGAAGCCATGATTGAACAGATCGAGGGCGCGGCCCAACTCCACGTGCGCCGCCGCCGGCGCCGGCTGGCGGATTGCGAGGTAAAGCTGCGCGGCCGCCACGTGCGTGCCGACCTCGGAAACCTTTTGCAGTCGCCCATATCCGTCGAACGCGGCATTGAAATCAGACCGCATCTGATCGATTTCCCAGAAGGAGGCGGCGCCCGCCACCAGCAGGCTCGCGACCAGCGCGGTGATCTGATACGCCAGCTTTCGCCGCAAGGTCATCATACGAGCCAATATCATCGCATAAATCGGGCGGAAAACGGAGAGGTTGAGGTCGGCGGGCGCGCAAGGGGCGTGCCCAAGCTGCTGGGGTTCCGAAGACCGGCTGGAGGACCAGCCGGCTCACTTTCGAAATTGAGCCGGCCGGTCCTCCGGCCGATTCTTTTCGCCCGGATCTTTAAGCGCCCCCGCTTGTACCGCCCATCGTGCAAATATTGCCCGACAGACATCGCCCTCGCCCGATCCGCGCGATAAGCTGATCACCCTATGATGAGGAGCTTTGGCATGAAATGGTTGAGGACTTTCCTGGTGATGGGGATTTTGCTGAGCGGGCTGAGAGTCGCGGCAGCCGATGCCGTCGATGATCGCCAGCTTGCCCAGGCGACGATCGACAAGGCACTGGCCTATCTACGGAGCAAGCAGAAGCCGGACAACGGCTGGCAGGATGAGGCCGATCCGCCGGGCATCACCGCGCTGGTTCTGCGGGCATTCCTCTCCGATGACAAGTACCCCGCCGATCAGCCGTTTTTGAAAAAGGGATTTGAGAAGCTGCTGTCGTATCAAGTCCCCAACGGCGGCATCTACAAGGATATCCTCGCTTGCTACAACACGGCGATCGCGATCAGCGCGCTGGCCGAATCGAAAGACCCGGCCTATCGCGGCGCGACGATCAAGGCGCTGGATTACCTCAAATCGCTCCAGTGGTCGGACAAAATTTCCGGCGTGTCGGAAGAGGTGCGGGTCAAGAGCGATCAGGACATCCGATATGGCGGCTTCGGATATGGCGGCCGCGCCCGCCCGGATTTGAGCAACACGCAAATGGCCCTCGATGCCCTGCACGACGCGGGGTTGAAGCCGGATGATCCGGCGTTTGCGGCGGCTACGAAATTCGTCGCCCATTGCCAGAACTTTTCCGAGACCAACGATCAGCCGTGGGCCGGCGACGATGGCGGATTCATTTACACTCCGGCCGGCGGCGGAAACTCGGCGGCGGGCGAGTATTTCGGCATCGGCGGACGGCGGATGCTGCGCAGTTACGGATCGATGACCTACGCGGGGCTCAAGAGCATGATCTACGCGGGACTCTCTCACGATGATCCGCGCGTGAAGGCGGCGTGGGACTGGATCAGCAAGAATTTCACGGTCGATGAGAACCCGGGAATGGCCGCGCTGGGGCCGGACAGCGCCCAGGGCGGCTTGTATTACTATTTCTACACGATGGCCAGGGCCCTGACCGCTTACGGCCAGCCGGTGATTGTCGATCCGCAGGGAACGCAGCATGACTGGCGCGTGTCGCTCATTCGGAAGATCGCGACGCTGCAACGTCCGGATGGCAGCTTCATGGGCCAGCGGAAATGGATGGAGGACAATCCCGTGCTGGTCACGGCTTATACGGTGATGGTGCTGGAAGAGGCCCAAAAGGATTTGGCGGGCCGGCCGGGCAAATAGTTCGGTGTGACGGATCCTTTTATATTTTTTCAATGCCGGCGATTTCGGATTTTGATCTTAGCGGACTGCAGGGACTCATCTCCCAATGGGGGTTTAAGTCCAGCCATGCCCGAACCATTCTGCGAGCGCATTACAGCGAGAACGGCCGGGTTTTTCCGCAACAATTGTCTCTCGGCCGAATGTTGTGGGAAAAGCTGTCCGGCGACGTTCGGGCGATGCAGACAACGGTCGCCCGCGAGCATCGCAGCGCGGACGGGACGATCAAGTTGCTGGTCGGCCTGGCCGATGGGCAAGCGGTGGAATCGGTGCTGATTCCCGGCTTCCGCGCGGATCGCGCGGCCGGATGCATCTCCTCGCAGGTGGGGTGCGCGATGGGATGCGATTTCTGCGCCAGCGCCCGCGGCGGGCTAAAGCGCAATCTGACGGCTGGGGAAATCATCGAGCAATTCCTCCACCTGCGGCGGCGAGCCGGGTTGCTCGGGAGAAGATTGGCCTCGCTTGTGTTCATGGGAATGGGCGAGCCGCTGAATAATCTCGCGAGCGTGTTGCCCGCGATCGAGCGCATCGCGCACCGGCAATTGGGGAACCTGGGCTGGCGGCATATCACTGTTTCCACCGTGGGAATCGTGCCGGGGATGGACGCCCTGGCCGCGGCGAAGAATCCGGTTCATCTCGCCCTTTCGCTGCACGCGCCGGATGACGCGACGCGCGGCCGCATCGTTCCGGCGAATCGGCGATGGCCGGTCGCCCAGGTCCTGGACGCCGCCCGGCGATATCAGTCCAACACCGGTCGCATTGTGAACATCGAATACTGCCTGCTCGCCGGGGTCAACGATTCGCTGGAGCAGGCGAGCCTTCTGGCAAAGCTGATGCGCGGTTTTGCCGCCCACGTGAATCTGATTCCGCACAACCCGATCGGGCCGGGGATCAACGGCGTGGAATATCGCCGGCCGGAACTGTCGCACGTCGAGCGTTTTGCCGAGGTCCTGCGCGAGCGCGGAGTGGTAACGCATATCCGAGTAGCCAGGGGCGACGATGTCGCCGCCGCCTGCGGACAACTTCGCCAGACCACTACGACGGTCGCCTAGAGGTGGCCGAGCGGCGCGATTGCGTCCGATAAGGAGATTAGCAGGGTCCGGAACTGGCTGTCATGGACATTTGAGCCGATTCAGGACTATGCTGGCGGCCGGCCCGTTATAGATTGGAGACGCCCGTGGACAAATTCATCCTCCCGAACTTTCACGCGATTCTGATCCACTTCCCCATGGGATTACTGGGCATTGGCGTGGCGATCGAACTGTTCAGCTTTTTGTGGCGGCGCAGCTCGCTTCGGACAGCCGGTCGCTGGATGATTTTGCTGGGGACGCTGACGGCGGTGCCGGCGCTGACCAGCGGGCTGTATGCTCTGAGCGACGTGGTGGGCCACGGCAACGGCGCCGATTCCTGGATGGAATTCAAGGCCGACAGCAATTTTACCGCCGTCGATTGGCGATTCGTTCGCTATCACATCATCCTCAATTCCGCCGCGACGGGCCTGGCGCTCTTCGCGGTGGTGATGTGGCTCGGAGCGTCCGATTATTGGCGAAAAATCCTGCGCCTGCCGGCGCTGATCATGCTCCTGGCCGCGATGGGACTGATGACCGATGGCGCCTGGCACGGCGGGGAGATGGTTTATCGCCTGGGATTTGCCGTGCAGGGACGGCAAGCGGTCGTTCCGGAAAACCCGACTCAGCCGCAGAATCTCCAGGACAAGATCGAGTATTACGCGCCTGAAGGCGAAGTACACCTTCTGCTGGCGGGAGTGGTGTTCGCACTGGCTGCGGCGGCGCTGGGGCTGTCGATCCGCCGGGCGGTCGCCACCGAGTCCGTCATCGTTCAGCGAATTCCGCCGACGTATGTGCCGAAGGCCCAGGCCGGGCAGCCGCAAAAGCCCATTTCATTGCTGCAAGCCCTGAACGATCCGGGAGACGAGATTCCCGTTGTTCCGCGGGTTCCGGCGGCGAGGTTTTGGCTGCTGGCGGCGCTGGTTGCGCTCGGCGCCATCGCCAGCGGATTGTGGTTTGGGGGATTCTTCGAGCCGTGGCCGAAGATCATCGATCAGAGCCATCTGCGCACGTCGCTGCAGAACATCAAGGATGCCGACCGAGCGCGCGAGGGCCTGCACATTGTTTTCGGCGCGTCGATTCTTGTGCTGGTGCTGGCGCTTTCTCTGCTCACGCGCATCGCTCCGCGGAGCCGCGTGGTTTTGAGCGCATTTTCCGTCCTGCTGGTCCTGGCGATGGCCGGGCAGATATGGCTGGGAGTGCTCTTGATCTACGATGGCGACCGCGGCCCGCTGGCCAGATTCAAGACCGAGGCCCAGGCCAACGAGCAGGAAAGCAATTCACCAGCACCGACCGTTTCGCCATCGCCGGTGACGCAGCCGAGCACGTCGCCGACGACGCAGCCGATTGCGATGTCCGGAAACCAGTAAATTCCCCCGGCCAAGCGGCACTGTACAAAAGTGTACAAAACTGAACACTTTTGGGAATTTTATTAGTGAACGCTAATTTATACTATTTGTCGTAAGTATTTCATTGTTAATAGGTTATGTCATTTTGGATGGCGCTACCGGAACGAACTAGCGACTAGGTGTTCAACCGGACTCAACGGAACTTTTGCGAGAATTCAGCGGGTGGGTTTTTGGTGAAAATCCTGCCGACTGAAGTCGGCAAGCCGCAATAGCATATATGACAATGCTCTAATTCAAGGCTATCCCAGTTTAAATCCCCGGGGCCGAATCAGGTGGCAGCAGCCAACAAGTCTTTTAAGGTTTTTGCCTTTGAAAGCTGAACATAGTTTGTATAGCGCGGACCTTGCATTGCACCTGGTAAGTTGCCGAGCGGAATTGGGCCAATAGGCTTGGCTGCTTCTGAAAACACGACCTTATACTTTCTCCCGTCACCGTAGGGTTCAATGTGGTCGACCGGAGCCACGTGGGTGATTGCTGATACTGGTTGGTTCTGATATCCGGCAATCCACCGAATCTTCGGTAACATGCCGCCGGAAATACGAATGGAATACCAGCAATTCTCACCGAGAAAAACTCTTTTAAATCCATCTGCTCTTGCTGGAACGATAATTGTGTCTGGCCCGGCTATTTGCGGCGCTGGATGTAATCCTCCTCCGCCGACGGTCTTGGTTTTCGGTGCGACAATCGCTTTTGGCACATCAAAGGCTCGTAAGTTGACGAGTGGAAGGATTTGAAAGATTTCCCGAAGGAACCCCTGTACATCAGCCTTTTCACTTTCAGTAAGGGCTGGTTCTTGAGGTACGTTTCCGTTTTCAAGCTTGCACTGCCCAACTTCTCTGGCCCGCGAGATTAGTGCATATTCAAGCCATTGAGCGTGGGCCTTGTTCAATCCGCGGTTTGCCGAGACAAATGCGATCCCCCAAGTCCAGAAATCTTTCTTCGTATAATGTTCATCGATTCTGCTTCGAATACCATCGCCCTCGCCAACGTAGATGATCTGAATGTCGTCAATTGCCTGCGTATCCTCATCGATTTGTTCTTCGTAACCGACCAGGATGTAGACCCCAGCGTTATCGAAATCTCGGCGTTGGCTGGCGTCTTTCCATTTCTCTCGCGGGAAAACGATGCCCAAACCCGTCCAGTTCATTCTATCAATTATGCGAATCCCCTCGGGATTTCCGTCCGGCACAAAAATGCGGATTGTAAATGGATCATCTGCCATGGGAGATTCCGGGGGCGAAATCAATACGATGTTGAAATCAGATGCCCTTGGCTCTCAGGTAAAGCTTGTTTCCCCGCAAATGATACAGCGCAACTGGCGATCGAGAAAGGGTTCGTGCACATGGGCGGCGGTGAGTGATCTGCGGCGTGGCTTCGCCCTATCCTGAATTCGCTGCCTCGACGTCGTCTTCGCCATTAATCGGGCTGCGCAGCGACCGAGGAGGGGGGTCACAAACTGGAGATGAATCAGGGTCGAGAGCGATGCGGCTCTGCTGAGAGATTCAAGTTGATCGAGTGGCTATCGTATCATTCAATCGGCGTGACTTTTTCCACGTCAACGTGATAGATGCTCTTGATGATGCCGGAAGTTGCATCTTTCCGCACGTACACGTGCAGCGTTCCCAGGACTTTCACCGGAACGTCGTAGTAATACGCATGCGTCCCCTTATCGACGTAACCATCGACAAAGTGCTGCGCCAGGGGCGGGCCGTTGAAGCAGCATTTCGTCTTGGAATAGACGAGCTGGAAATAGTTGAGCCGGGCGCTGTTGCCGGCATAGTTGGGGGCCCACATCTCGCCGACGGCGAGTATTTTCTGGCCCTGCAGGGCGCGCCATTTTGCGGGGATGTCCTGCATCGTGGCGTTGGTCTGGTCCATGTCGAAGGTGCTCATGGCCTTGAGATCGACTTCCTTGAAGGAGCCGTAATCGTGAATGCCGCCGCTGAGGAATTCGCTCAGCCACCAGAAAAACAGCAGGGCGATCGGCAGAATAATCACGGCGACGAAGACCAGGATTCGCCAGTTGATCCGCTGAAGCAAAGAGGGCCGGCTCCCGGGCAAGGGACGGGGCTGGTAGGAAATGGTTACCGGCGGGGCGGATGGCGGGGTTGCGGTGCTCATGGTCGGCAATCTCGATCCATTCTCATTGCGGGGCGGCGCGGACGCTGGTGGCGTCCATCTGATAAATGCTCACGATGAATCCGCCGTCCTTGACTTCCTTCACGTGCAGCGTTCCCTCAACGATCAATTCATCGGGGAAATAACTCACGGCCTTGCTCTTGGGACAATGCACGACAATTGTATGCTGGATCTGGGGCGGCTGGCCAAAGCAGCAGGCAAAAAGGCTCGGAACAAGGGCGAATTCGGAAATGCTCTCCGCCTGGTCCAGCGGAATCATGTATCCGGTGGTTTTGAAATGGCATCCGTCCATGCGCAGGACATCGGCCGGGATGTTGCCGCCGACGGTGGCGTCATAGTCGAAATTCCCAAGCTCTTTGATGGGCATCTCGACGGTTTCACCGGCCACCGGGGCGGGATGAATGTGGCGCGGGCCGCCGTCGACCGCGATGGCCACGGACTGCTGAACCGCGGGAACTGCCGGATTGGCGGGCGGGTTAAGCAGTTGATGCCGGCAAACGCGAATCTGCTCCAGAATCGGGCCAAGCTGGTCCGGCTGATCCATCAGCATCTCCGAGACCTTCTGCAACAGCGGCAGGGCGGAGGCGTAGTCGTTCCGCCCCATGTCTTCGTTGGCCTGGAGCTGAAGCTCGTTAATGAGCGTAGCGCTGGTTGGCTGGGTGGTCGGCGAAACATCGGCCCAGACCGTTCCCGCCGCGAAAAGCCCCGACAAGACGACAACGATGATTCCATTCGGTTTCATATCAGCCCACATATCCTATCCATGGATACCACTGGTTTAATCAGCCAATTGTAGCAAAGTTGCAAAGTTTCTTATTGCAGACCGTTCGGGGACAACTCCGCTGGTATTGGCATAAGCTCTGGTTTGACGGCCAGATAGTAAAGCTCCCCTTGTTGCAATTCATATCCAGCCATTGCCCCCGCCTGCGGGCCGACACCCATGTAAATGTCGCATCGGCCGCTGGCGCGAATGGCGCCGCCGGTGTCCTGGTCGAGCAAAAAGCCGCAAAATGGCTCGGCGGCGCTGGCGTTGGGGTTCGGGATATTCGTCTTTACAAACGCCGGCATCGCTCGGGGATAGATGTCCTTTTGTTCCTTGTCGGTGGCGATCGTGCCCAGCGGCGTCACGGGAACATTCAGACTGCCGAACGGCCCGCCTGGTCGTTCGGTGAAGAAAACATATCGCTGATCCATGGGCAGATATTTGTCCATCATTTCCGGATGAGCGGCGAAAAACGCTCCCAGGCCGCGGAGGCTCAGTTGGTCCTCGGTGATGATTCCATCGGCCACCATCTGACGACCCGGGCTGGTGTAGGCGTAGCCGTTGGTCCCGGCAAAACCGATTTCGTAGATCTGCCCCGACTCCGCCAGGCGCAGACGGGCCGAGCCTTGAATGGTAACGACATACGCTTCCCACCGGCTTTTGAGCCAGACCAATTCATTGCCCGCCAGCACGTCGCCGGTTTCGATTTCGCCGCGCGTGTAGTAGGGAACGATTCCGCCATCGGAGCGTTTTCGGCCGCGAACCTCGCCGGTCATTGGATCGCGAACCAGATCGGCCGGAAGCCTGTACAGCGGCCATTGATATTCGCCGCCGCGATTCCGGCTGGCATCGTAAATCGGCGTGAAATATCCGGTGAACAGAACGCGATCGGTGAATGCCGTCCCATCGGGCGCCGGTGCGCCATAGCTCTTGTAGACCTCGAAATCCCGGACGATCTGCTGGTTGAACCAGGCGCCGTTCCAGCCGCCCATGGCAATGGCCCGATCGCAAATGCCGCGCAGTCTCTGGAGCGTCGCCGCCGCGCGAGCGTGGGTGATGTCGAGATACGGGAAGAATTGCCGGCTGCTTGGGGCGGCCAG
>Ga0116134_1001417_pt1 | contig 12155 bp, 14 predicted proteins | sample June2015DPH_19_5_FD_89737 | JGI IMG/M metagenome (GOLD analysis project Ga0116134, IMG submission 89737) | Peatland microbial communities from SPRUCE experiment site at the Marcell Experimental Forest, Minnesota, USA - June2015DPH_19_40 | ecosystem: Environmental > Terrestrial > Soil > Wetlands...
AGGCAAACTTCCGAACGCGATCATCGCCTGCGTTGGCGGAGGATCGAACTCCATCGGCATCTTTTACGATTTCCTCAAAGACAAGAAAGTCGAACTCATCGGAGTCGAAGCCGGCGGCCGCGGCGACGCGCTAGGCCAGCACGCAGCCCGCTTCCGCGGCGGTTCGCCGGGCGTTCTCCAGGGAACATATTCTTACGTGCTACAGGACAAGTTCGGCCAGATCGCAACTACGCACTCGGTCTCCGCTGGCCTCGACTATCCGTCGATCGGCCCCGAACACGCCATGCTCAAAGATACGGGCCGCGCCGAGTACGTTCCCGCGTCCGATACAGAAGCACTCGACGCAACCATGTTGCTGGCTCGAACCGAAGGCATCATCCCGGCGCTGGAGTCGGCGCACGCCGTCGCCGAAGTGATCAAGCGGGCTCCGAAGATGAAGAAGTCGGAGATCGTGATCGTAAACATCTCCGGCCGCGGCGATAAAGACATTGGCATCCTGCGCGAGAACCTCGAGCTAGATTAGTCTCGAAACGAACGCTCCATAGCTTCACATCTTTCCCGGTCCATGGCCTTTAGAACAGAGACGGCATCACAAGCGACTTTGAGAGCACTCAACGCGTCGTCCTTTTCGAAGTCCACGTCGCCCCAATGCATGATCCGATTACGCTTGTCGAACAGTTCTTTGTGGACCTGAGAAGCCTCCAGCACGATTACCCCGCTTTTCTTAACATAGCCACTTACGAAATCGTCGAACATCTTGTTTGTCAGATATTTCGACACGAGGTCCGCAGATTTCTCAAATCCACTCCTTCTTGATTTATCTCTTCTGGCGGCGTTCTTATACTCTTTTTCCCATTTGTCTCGCTGTGTCGCAGTTGGCTTCACAACGTTGTGCTCAATCTTTTTCCACTTAACAAGAACCTGGGTAAGAGCCGCCTCGACAGCTACTGCACTACAGATGATTGATATCGTCGGGTCGCCGCCGTCTACCTCAGCCCGGCTGCGGAGTAGCAGCCGCTCTGCAATTAAACTTATAGAGAGAGGATCAAACAAGACAATTGGTACTCTACAAGTCGGACAAAATACCGGCGAAAGACGCCTTTCACCATAGCCGGTAGCTGAGAAATTACAACCGCAGACTGAGCATGTGACAGGAATTGGGACCTTCATAGGAGCTATTCTTGCACGGGCCCGAGGGTCCCTCGCGTTTGTTTGCGCGCGAACCTGGGCGTCACTCCCTACTTCGCCACCGTGACTGCCTGTTCCAGCGTTTCCCGAATGAAGCGCGTATAAGGGATGCCGCGTGCCTTAGCGCGAGCCTTCACGGCCTCGAGCAAAGGCTTGGGCACGCGCATGTTGATCTGCTCGTCCTTTTTCTCAAACTCAAAGCGCGCCGGCTTAAACTGTGAGAAATCGAGCTTAGAGAGGTCCTGGGCAAGAAACGCCTCGGCCTGCTCATCGGTTCTTAGGCGTGGCACTTTCTTCTTCATAAGCTGCGATCTCCCTCGCGTGCATATACCGGGCGGTCACCGGGCGGATCAGGCGGCGACCTTCTTTTGTACGCATCGTAAAAGCCACAAATAGCGGCCTCCCCGCGCCTGTTTTCCCCACCGCAATCAAACGATCCTCGTCCCCCGAGTGCTTTGGGTCCGGCGCAACGCGAGGGCCGTGCACAAATAGAGCCTCGATCTCCGCGATCGACACACCATGTTTCTGGCATTTGGACCGATTGCCGTTATCCCAATCAAATCCGTCGACTTGTAAATCCATAATAGCAGGAATCTATACAAATGTATATACGTTGGTCGATTTTGACCTGGGAAGCGCCTGGATGGATTTTTCCGCCCTTCTTCTGGATTGTCCTGCCACTCGCGTTGGCAGGGTTGCTCCAAGATCGTCTTGAGGTAGTCTATTTATAGACGATGCCTTTCCACTTCGAAGATAAACCATCGCTCATCGCGTACGTAACCTGCGGCGACCCCGACCTCGCGACCACGCGTGAGGTCATCCTTGCGGCTATCGATGCCGGTGCGAGCGTGATTGAGCTGGGCGTGCCCTTCAGCGATCCGCTCGCCGATGGCCCTGTGATCCAGCGCGCCAGCGAGCGGGCGCTTAAGCACGGCACGTCGCTGCAGCACGTGCTCACACTTGCCGCCGAAATCCGCGAACATTCGCAATCCGTCGGGCTGGTGATTTTTTCCTACCTCAATCCCATCTTGCGCATGGGCCTCGCTAAGTTCTGCCAGGTGGCGCGGCTTGCCGGGATTGACGGAACGCTGATCACCGATCTGCCCGTCGAAGAATCCGCCGAGTATCTGCGCGAGGCTCGCAAGAACGAGCTCGCAACTATTTTTCTGGCTGCTCCCACCTCGACCGACGAGCGTCTGAAGTTGATCGCCCAGGTTTCGACCGGATTCATTTACGCCATCTCGCGCACTGGCGTCACCGGCGCGCGCCAGCAAATAACCGGAGACGCCCAGGCCCTGGTCAAGCGCATCCGGCGCTTCACCAAACTTCCGGTTGCTGTCGGCTTCGGAATTTCAACCCCGGCGCAATTCGCGGCCGTCGGCAAGTTCGCCGAAACCGCCGTCGTCGGCAGTGCCATCGTTCAGTTGATCGAACAAAATCCGGGACGGGAAGCCGCGACTGTGTCAGAATTTGTAGGATCGCTCGTGGCTCGCGGCTCGTAGCTCGCGGGTCCCAATTCTATGGAGATTTCCGATTGGCGCAAGAAAATCGACGAACTGGACCGCAAACTGGCGGCGCTACTCAACAAGCGCGCTGCCGCGGTAGTTGAAATTGGACGGCTGAAGCGCAATACCAGCCTGCCTATTTACGAGCCCGACCGCGAGCGCGAGGTGATCGCCAATGTGCAGCGCAGCAGCACCGGTCCTTTAGTCGAACGCGATCTCGCGCAGATTTACGAACGAATTATCGATGTGATGCGGAGCATCCAGAAGCACGAAATCGCTCCCGACGAACCGGCCTCCCGCGAGACCGAGATGGATTCGCAATTCGAGGACTAGAACTTTCAGCCACGCCGCGATGCAGTTTCCAGCGCGCCACGGCCGGGCAAAACGAGCGCACTCATGATCGTCGCAATGCAAGATTCGGCCAGTGAAGATCAGATCCAGCAGGTGATCGATCAACTGGTCCATTTCGGCTTTGAAGTCCACCGCTCCACCGGAGCGCGTCAGACCGTGCTCGGCGGCGTCGGTGTTCCTCATGATTTCGATACCCGCGAAGTCGAAATGCTGCCGGGAGTGCAGGAAGTTCACCGCATCACTTCACCCTACAAGCTGGCCGGGCGCAACTTCCGTCCCGAGGGCACCGTGATCAAATTCGCGAACGGGATTGAAATCGGCGGAAAGAAAATCGTCGTCATGGCCGGGCCCTGCTCGGTCGAATCCCACGAGCAACTGTTCACCGTCGCCGAACTGATCGCCAAGGCGGGAGCGCGCATTCTCCGCGGCGGCGCTTTTAAACCCCGCTCTTCTCCTTATTCATTTCAAGGACTCGGCGTTGACGGCTTCAAATTGCTGCGCGAAGCGGGCGATCATTTCAAACTGCTGGTGATCAGCGAAGTCATGGAGATTTCGCAGATCGAGCCGATGCTGCCTTATGTCGACATCTTCCAGGTGGGCGCGCGCAACATGCAGAACTTCAATCTGCTGCGCGAACTGGGAAAGGTCCGCAAGCCGGTGCTGCTCAAACGCGGGATTGCGGCCACCATCGAAGAACTCCTGTGCTCGGCGGAATACTTGCTCGCCGGCGGCAACTACGAAATCATTCTGTGCGAGCGGGGCATCCGAACTTTCGAAACTTACACGCGCAACACGATGGACATCTCCGCGATCCCGATCATTCATAAACTTTCGCACCTGCCGATGACAGCCGATCCCTCGCACGGCACCGGGCGCCGCGACAAAGTGGCGCCCATGGCGCTTGCATCGGTCGCAGCCGGCGCCGATGCTATGCTCATCGAGGTGCATCACCAGCCGGATAAAGCGCTCTCCGATGGCGCACAGTCGCTTTACCCGGAACAGTTTGCGGAATTGATGGGCCAGGTCCGCATGGTTGCGACCGCGGTGGGACGCGAGATCGCGTAGAGCTTCATTTGTAATTTGCGATTTATAATTTTTAATTGAAAAACAAAATCACAAATTACCAATTACCAATTACCAATTACCAATTGCAGATTACCCATGGCCTTCAAGCAAGTCACCATCATTGGAACTGGCCTGATCGGAGGCTCGCTGGGGCTCGCCCTGAAGCGACGACAGCTTGCCGGACGAATCATCGGGTGCGATCGCGCTCCAGTTTTGGAGCGAGCCCAGGATTGTGGCGCGATCGAAGCGGGGACCACCAATCCCGCGGATGCCGTGCGCGGCAGCGACCTGGTGGTGCTGGCTACGCCCGTGATCTCGATCCTCGATCTGATCGGGCGGCTTGGTCCAGCGCTGTTGGCGAAGACTCTGGTAACCGACGTCGGCAGCACGAAGGCGGAAATTGTCCGGCGCGCTGCGAAATCGTTCGGGCGAAATGCCGGCCACAGATTCCTCGCCGGGCATCCCATGGCGGGCAAAGAGCACGCCGGTGTGGAGTTTGCCGATGCCGATCTTTTCGAAGGCGCGGCCTGGCTCTTCACGCCGCTGCCCGGCCAGAACGTTCACGCCGGACAATGCGGAGAATTTGTTCACTGCGCGGAAAAGATGGGCGCCAAAATCGCGGTCGTCGATCCCGCCGATCATGATCGTTTCTGCGCCTGGATCAGCCATCTGCCGCAGATGATCTCAACCGCTCTGGCAGCCGCGCTGGTCGACGAATTCGGCCTCGATGCGCCGGTGCTCGACATCGGCGGACGGGCCCTGCGTGAGATGACCCGCATCTCGGGCAGTCCTTATTCGATGTGGCGCGACATCGCCATCACTAACAGAAAGAATCTCAGCGACGCGCTGCAGAAACTCGAGCAACGCCTCGCGCACATCCGCGAGAATCTGGACTCGCGAGAGCTGGCAGCGGAATTCGAACGGGCGCACCAGTTGAGAAAAATTCCGCCGCAGAGACGCAGAGAAAATTTGTAATTGTGTAATTTCTAATTTGGTAACTTGAAACCAATCCGCACTTTGAAGTTCGGGGTTTTCAATTGAGAAATTTCCTATAGAATGCTCCTGCCATGCACAAAGTCGTCGCCAGCGCCGAAGAGGCGATCCAGGACGTGTTCGACGGAGCCAGCATCATGGTGGGCGGATTCGGTTTGTGCGGGATTCCCGAGAACCTGATCCGCGCTCTCGTCCGCAAGGGCGTCAAGAACCTCACTACCATGAGCAACAACGCTGGTGTCGATGGCTTCGGGGTCGGGATGCTCCTTGCGAATGGCCAGATCCGGCGGCACATCGGAACCTACGTGGGCGAAAACAAAATGCTCGAACAGATGGTGCTGAACGGCACTGTCGAACTTGACCTCGTTCCGCAAGGAACGTTTTCCGAGCGAATTCGCGCCGCAGGCGCTGGGATTCCCGCTTTCTTTACGCCCACTGGCGTCGGGACCGTGGTCGCCGAGGGCAAAGAAGCGCGCGAGTTCGACGGCCGCACTTACATCATGGAGCGCGCGCTGAAAGCCGACTTCGCCTTCATCAAGGCCTGGAAGGGCGACAAGTGGGGCAACCTCGTCTATCGCAAGACCGCGCGCAATTTCAATCCCATGATGGCAACCGCGGCCAGGATCACCATCGCCGAAGTCGAACACCTGGTCGAACCGGGAGAACTCGATCCCGACCTGGTGCATACGCCAAGCGTGTTCGTAAAACGAATTTTCCAGGGTGAGCTGTACGAAAAGCGGATCGAGAAGAGGACTGTGACGAAGGCCGCGGCAAGTAGCTAAAGAGCAGTCGTTGGTCGTTAGTCGTTAGTCGTTCGGGAATTGTGGCCGATCGACCTTACGTTTGCCAACGACTAACGACCATCGACCATCGACCAACGACCAACGACCGAAACATTATGCCGACAAACGCGAAGCCCACCAAAGACCTCGACAAACGCGAACGCATCGTGAAGCGCATTGCTCGTGAATTGCGCGATGGATTCTACGTCAACCTCGGCATCGGATTGCCTACGCTGATTGCCAATTATGTTCCGCCGGGCATGGACGTGATTCTTCAATCCGAGAACGGGATGCTTGGCATCGGGCCCTACCCGCTCGAAGGCTCGGAAGACGCGGACCTGATCAACGCGGGAAAAGAAACAGTCAGTGAAATGGCGGGCACCGCGTACTTTTCAAGCGCCGATTCTTTCGCCATGATTCGCGGCGGGCATGTTGACCTCAGTGTGCTGGGCGCGATGGAAGTCGACGAACAGGGCAATCTTGCGAACTGGATGATTCCAGGCAAAATGGTCAAAGGCATGGGCGGCGCCATGGATCTGGTTGCGGGAGCGCGGCGCACGATCATCGCCATGGAACACGCGACCAAAGATGGCCAGCCGAAGATCCTGAAGAAATGCACCCTGCCTCTGACCGGAGTGAAGGTAGTGGACACAATCGTGACCGAGATGGCCTACATCAAAGTGACGCCGGAAGGCTTGGTGCTCGAGGAGATTGCTCCCGGCCTGACAGTCGACGACGTCCAGATGGTTACGGAAGCGAAGTTGCGGGTGAGTTCTGAATTGAAGACGATGTGAGGGGAGCGGCTTTCAGCTCTCAGTTTTCAGTTCTCAGTTTTGTTTGGCGGCTTCGAACTTTTTTCCCTGTGCCGCGTATCATATTCAGGAGGAGGTGTCCCAATTCCAATGATCGCCTTCCTGCTCTGGTGCTTGCTCTTCATCCTGTGCTGGCCGGTTGCACTGCTGGCGCTGGTCCTCTATCCGATCGTGTGGCTGCTGTTGCTGCCCTTCCGGCTGGTCGGGATCGCCGTCCACGGAGCACTCGCGCTTGTCTGGGCGGTCGTGATGCTCCCCGCGCGCTTGCTCAGCGCTCCGTTTCGGCTCTCTCGAATTTAAGGCGCTGCCGAGCCGCGCTCGGCTGGGCGGGTGAGGGCGGCCGTCGCTACGTGAGTTTCTTAGCTTCGGGCGCTGCCAGGTATTTCTGCAGAAATTGCAGGCTTCTTAGACCTGCGTCGCGCCAGATGGTTTGGTCCTCGAAACCGTGGCCGGCTCCGGGATAGATTTTGATTTCGTAGGGGATTTCTTTTTTCTCCAGCAACTTTTGCAGGTGGTAGGCTTCCTCGACGGGGACGGTCGCATCGGCCTCGCCGTGCAGGATGAGCACGGGGCAGAGGCGTCTCATGAAGAGGTTCATTTCTTTGGGCATGCCTCCGAAGAACTCGACCACGGCTTTCACACGATGGTCGATGGCGGAGTTGGCGAGCGAGAGGTAGGCTCCGAGAGAAAAGCCCAACAGCGCGATGCGCTCGCGATCGACTTGCGGTTGCTTTTCGACAAAACTGATTGCGTCCCAGAGGGTTTTCATCCACAACGGAAAATTGCGCATGATCGTCTGCTTGTCGGCGGACTCAATGCCGGTGCGATCAAAGTAGTGCAGCAGGTAAACCGCGAACCCCTGGGCGGCGAGCATGCTGGCGTATTTTTCCATACCGGAGACGTTGCCTCCAGCGCCGTAGAGCGCGATCACGGCGGGGAGTGGAGCGGCGGGCGTGTCGGGCAGGTAGGCGGCGAGGCGGATGGGCTTGCCGCCGCTTTGGAAGGTGAGTTCGGATTGGGAAGTCGTGGGCATCTTATGGATAGGGCATCTGCCGGACTTCGCCCGGCTGGACAGCCGAGGGCGGCTGTCCCTACGTAGACGCCTCCGACAGTTTTCGTAGAGATTCTATGTAGGGCGCGCGGGCTATGCCGCGTTCGGTGATGATGGCAGCTACGTATTTTGCGGGCGTCACGTCGAAGGCGGGGTTTTCGATCTGGACTCCGTCGGGAACCATCCGCTTACCGGCGATGTGCGTGACTTCTCTCGGGTTGCGTTGCTCGATGGGAATCTTGCCGCCGTCGGGCGTGGCGAGATCGACGGTTGAAATCGGCGCGGCGACGTAGAACGGGATGCCGTGCTCTTTGGCGAGGACGGCTACGGTGTAGGTGCCGATTTTGTTGGCCACGTCTCCGTTGGCGGCAATGCGATCGGCGCCGACTACGATGGCTCCGATTTTGCCTTGCTGCATCATGGCCCCGGCCATGTTGTCGGAGATGACGGTGGTGGGGATGCCGTCTTTCATCAGCTCCCAGGCGGTGAGGCGCGAGCCTTGCAGAAAGGGACGCGTCTCGTCGGCGTAGACGTGAATTCTTTTGCCTTGTTCGACGGCGGCGCGGATGACGCCTAGCGCCGTGCCGTAACCGGCGGTGGCTAGGGCGCCGGCATTGCAGTGCGTGAGCACGCCGCCGCTTGACGGCATAAGCGTGGCGCCGTGGCGGCCCATGGCCTGATTGGCGGCGATATCTTCGGCGTGCATGCGCTGGGCTTCTTCGATCAATGCGTGTTGGATTTGCGCGATGGGACGAATGCGGTGGGATTCAAATTTCTCCGTCATGCGGCGAATCGCCCAAAACAGATTGACGGCGGTGGGGCGCGTCTGGCGGATGGTTTCGCAAATCTGGTCGAAATCTTTTTTGAGATCGGCGCCGTTCTCGGCTTTGGAGTTTTTCACGCCGAGCGCGATGCCCATGGCAGCGGCCACGCCAATTGCGGGTGCGCCGCGGACTACCATGTTGCGGATCGCGTCGGCGACCTGCTGGTGCGTGGTGCAGGTTACGTACACTTCTTCGGTGGGCAGCTTCGTCTGATCGATGAAGACTACGCCGCGGGAGGTCCATTCTAGAGTTTCGATCATGAGTCAGTCGTTGGTCGTTGGTTGTTCGCTGGTCGCTGTTCTGTTCGCCGTTCGCGGCTAAAGGCTAAGTGCTAAATGCTCCTTTCGCACCTCATTCGCCGTGAAGATCGAAATGAACGGTGCGGGGGCGGCGGCTTTTTCTACGCTGGAACGGCCGTGCGCATCCTCGCGCTCGACCAGGCACATGACGCCTACCACTTCGAATCCGAAATCGCGGGCCGCCTCGATGGCTTGCACGGTGGAGGATCCGGTGGTGCAAACGTCGTCCACGATCACCACGCGCGCACCTTTTTCGCGAAAGCCTTCGATGCGCTGACCGGTGCCGTGCTGCTTCTCGGCCTTGCGCACGAGGAAGCCGTGCAAAGTACCGGTGGTGACGGCGACGGCGACGACGATGGGGTCGGCGCCCAGGGTTAGTCCTCCGATGGCGTCGGCGTGCCAGCCTTGGCCGCGCATTTCATCGAGAAATACCTGGCCGACCAGTTGCGCGCCGCGAGCGTCGAGCGTAGTGGTGCGGCAGTCGACGTAATAGTCGCTGGTGTTGCCGGAGGACAGCTTGAATTCGCCGAGGCGAAATGATTTGTGTGCCAGCAGTTTCAGGAGCTCTTGTCGCGCCGTGGACATGAATTTCTAATTTAACAGCAGTTGCCAGTTGCCGGTAGCCAGTTGCCAGTGAGAACCGAGCGACTGGCTACTGACTACTGGCTGTTGAGTTTCTCCAGATGGCGGAAGCCGTCGGTGGCTGCGAACATCGCTACGGTGATGGTTCCGTTGTAGGCCATGTGGATGAGGACGCAAGCGGCGACGGAATTTCGTTTGGCTCGTACCATCGTCAGGACTACGCCTACGAGGAAGATCACGAGCACCGGCCCCCACGTAAACATCAATTGCGCGCCGTGTAGCAGGGCAAAAGCGAGCGCGGTCACGAAGACGGCAACGGGCAATCCTATACGGCGCGCCAGCACGGGATAGAGAAAGCCGCGAAAAAAAAGCTCTTCCATCAGAGGAGCGAGGGTGACGCTGAGAATGCCGAGCGCCCAGGCTTCGGCGGGCGTTTGGAAAAAGCTGTCGATCGGCAGCTCTCTCGGAATCGGCAAGAAATGGGCCAGCGCCTGCAATGCGATGGAGAGTGCGAAGCCCACCAGCACGTAAATGGCAATGTTCGCGGGCCAGTTCCAGTGAATGGCGGCGAGAAAATCGGGGCGACGGCGCTCGCGCGTCACCAGCACATACATGTAGCCGAGGATGAGAAGGTACGCCAGCGATTGTCCGGCGACGACGACTAGCGGGACGCGAGCGATTTCACCTAGTGCGGTGTGCGGGTAAAACCGCCAGCGGGCGATGAGCAGCACCGTAAATACGCCGACGAAGAGCGCCACGATGGTGAGGAATATTAGGCGGAGGACGTCCCAGCCATTCCACGCTGGATCAGGCGGCGCGGCGGGGACGAGCTCGGCGGGTTGGGCGTCACTGGCGGGTAAAGCGAATCCAGAGTCACTGTGGCCGCGGGCGTCTGCCGAGCTTTGCTCGGGCTGGACGGGCGAGGGCGCCCGTCCCCACACAGGCACCGCATCAGCGGGCTTCGGACCTGGCTTCGGCGTTGGACTCTCGGGGAGATCGTCGGGAGAAAAGTTCACGCGAGTTCCCCAGTGCCAGTGGGCGCGAGCACGCCTTTTGCTGTGCCATTTTTTGCTGTGCCATTTTTTTCCGACCCATTTTTCGCTGACCCATTTTTTTCCGACCCATTGAAATACGCAGTTAGCGCCTGGCCGGTGTAAGACTTCTTCACGCGCGCGACTTGTTCGGGCGTGCCCTGGGCCACGATGCGCCCGCCTTCTTCTCCGCCTTCGGGACCGAGATCGAGGATCCAGTCGGCGTTGCGGATTACGTCGAGGTTGTGTTCGATGATGATGACCGTGTTTCCGAGATCGGTGAGACGGTGCAGCACGTCGAGCAACTTGCGCACATCGTCGAAGTGCAACCCGGTGGTCGGCTCATCCAGCAGATAAAGAGTTTTTCCGGTTTGGCGCTTACCGAGTTCGCGGGCGAGCTTGATGCGCTGGGCTTCTCCGCCGGAAAGAGTAACGGCAGATTGACCGAGATGAATGTATCCGAGGCCAACGTCGACCAGCGTTTGCAGCTTTTGCTTGACCTGCGGAATGTTTTCGAGAATCTGGAGCACGTCCGATACGGGGGTTTCGAGCAGGTCGGCGATGGACGAGCCGTTGTAGCGCACCGACAAGGTTTCGTGGTTGTAGCGGCGTCCGCCGCAGACTTCGCACTGCACGTAAACGTCGGGCAGGAAGTTCATTTCGATGCGGCGCTGGCCTTCGCCCTGGCAGGCTTCGCAGCGTCCGCCAGAAACGTTGAAGGAGAAGCGTCCGGGCTTATATCCGCGCTCGCGCGATTCAGGCAGCATGGCGTAGAGGTCGCGAACCGCCGCAAAGATGCCGGTATAGGTTGCGGGATTGGAACGCGGAGTGCGGCCGATGGGCGACTGGTCGATGCGAATGACCTTGTCGATCAGCTCCGCTCCGGTGATGGCTTTGTGCGTGCCGGGCTCTTCGCGCGAACGATAAAGCTGCTTGGCCAGTGCGCGGTACAGGATGTCATTGACCAAGGTTGATTTGCCGGAGCCGGAAACGCCGGTCACAACCGTCATCACGCCGAGCGGAAACACGACGTCGAGATTCTTCAGGTTGTTCTCGCGCGCGCCGAGAATGGCGATGGCTTTGCCATTCGGGCTGCGGCGCTCGGAAAGCATGGCGATGTGCTGGCGTCCGGAGATGTAGGCTCCGGTGAGGGAGGCGGGCACGTTCACGATTTCGGCGGGCGTACCGCTCGCAACCAACTCGCCGCCATGACGACCGGCGCCGGGGCCGAGGTCGATCACATAGTCGGCGCGCCGGATGGTTTCTTCATCGTGCTCGACGACGAGGACGGTATTGCCGAGGTCGCGCAAATTTTCGAGCGCGGCGAGAAGACGGCCGTTGTCGCGATGGTGCAGGCCGATCGAAGGTTCGTCGAGAACATAGAGAACGCCGCGCAGCTTCGAGCCGATTTGGGTGGCGAGGCGGATGCGCTGGCCTTCTCCACCGGAGAGCGTGGCGGCGGAGCGGCCGAGCGAGAGGTAGCCGAGCCCGACGTTGTCGAGGAATTCGAGGCGCTCGGTGATCTCGTGCGCGATGCGTCCGGCGATGGTCAGTTCCCTGCCCGTCAATTTGATCGTGCGCGCGGCTTCGAGCGCGCGCGCAATCGGGAGGCTGGTGAAATCGGCAATGGACATGCCGTTCACCTTGACTGCCAGGCTTTCCGGCCGCAGAC
>Ga0116134_1001418_pt1 | contig 12153 bp, 9 predicted proteins | sample June2015DPH_19_5_FD_89737 | JGI IMG/M metagenome (GOLD analysis project Ga0116134, IMG submission 89737) | Peatland microbial communities from SPRUCE experiment site at the Marcell Experimental Forest, Minnesota, USA - June2015DPH_19_40 | ecosystem: Environmental > Terrestrial > Soil > Wetlands >...
ATAACAACGGCACACATAACAATAGACACATTGCGTTGCCTCGCTCGTCGCGCTGACGAAAGCACGTTCACGAAAAATTCATGAAAGAAAGGTCAACCCCGGTTGTCCATACCACGGCCGCTGTTCTATCCTCAGCTATAGCGTAATAGGGGCTGGCTCTACTTCCCGAGGAATTCTTTAATCAATCAAGTGGGCCTTTCGGAGTCCGATGACCTTAACCCGCTTCGTGACCAAAAGCGCGTTTCGCAACAAGCGGCGCAGCCTGCTGACCGTGTTAAGCATCACCTTCTCGCTGCTGCTGCTAACTCTGATGATGACCATCTGGCACGGCTTCTACATTGACAAGGGCAGCGCGCAGTCTGCCCTGCGGCTGATTACTCGCCATCGCGTTTCTCTGACCCAGAGTATGCCGGTGTACTACCGGGAAAAGATGCGCACCGTGCCTGGAGTTGTGGCCGTAGCTCCGACACAATGGTTTGGCGGCTTGTACAAAGACGACAAGCCCGAGAATTTCTTTGCCCAGTTTGGCACCGATCCCGCGGAAATCTTTAAGGTAGAAACGGACTTCAAGATCCCGGACGACCAACTCGCCGCCTGGCAGCGCGATCAAGCCGGGTGCGTGGTCGACAGTGAACTGGCGAAGAAGTATGGCTGGAAGATCGGGGATCGCATCGTGATCAAGGGAACCATCTTCCCGGTTGACCTGGAACTCACGATTCGCGGAATCTTTATTGCGCCCCAGCCCACCATCACGGTTTACTTCAACCAGAAGTATGTCGAGGAGGCAGTCCCATTTGCCAAGGGCCGGGCTGGCACTTTTAACATTCTGGCGGATTCTCCCGAGGATGTTCCCAAGGTCGCGGCTGCCGTGGATGCCATGTTCCACAACTCCCCCGAGCCCACGAAAACGGAAACCGAGAAAGGGTTTCAGCTCAGCTTTATCAACAGCCTTGGCAATGTGAAAGCGTTCATCTTGAGCATCTGTTTCGCAGTCGTGTTCGCGACTCTGCTGGTTTCCGCCAACACCATGGCCATGTCCATCCGCGAACGCACCCGCGAAGTGGCCCTGCTGAAGACGCTCGGTTTTACCCGGCAATCGATTCTCGGTCTTTATGTGAGTGAAGCCATCACCGTAGCCTTGGTCGGAGGCGTCCTGGGCTGCCTGCTGGCGGTCGTAGTGGTGTCGGGTCTGGCGAGTGCACCCGGAATGGGATTCTTCTTCCTCGGAATGAAGGTAACCATTTCCACCTTCCTGCTCGCTCTCGTCGTCGCGGCGATGGTGGGATTCCTGAGTGCGATCCTGCCCGCCTATCATGCGGCAAAATTAGATATTGTGGAGGGCTTGCGTCACATCGGCTAGAGATTAACCTAACGACCAGCGACTAACGACCAAACACTATGGCGATACCGATCAGCTATAACATCCGCAATCTGAAGCTGCGCAAGGGCCTCACCATCATGACGGCCCTGGGCATTGCACTCACCGTGACCACCGCGGTGTTTCTGATGGCGCTGCTGGCGGGTCTGCAGAAGGCCTTCATGGCCAGTGGCGATCCCATAAACGTGCTCGTCATGCGCAAGGGATCCACGGCTGAACTTTCAGGAGGTTTCGACGCCAATCTCTTCCCCACGCTCAGAACGCTGCCCGGCATCGCCAAAGACGCCCAGGGGGAGCCGATCGCTTCTGGCGAATGGGTAGTGGTGGTCGTGCTGCCCCGCAAGGATGGCACCGGCGAAGTCAACGTTTCGGTGCGCGGTCTGATGCCGGAGGGCCTCACTCTGCGTCCCAGCGCCAAGCTGGTCGAAGGCCGCTGGTTTACTCCTGGACAACGCGAAGTGGTCGTCGGCAACTCCATTCACAATCGTTTTTCCGGCGCCAATGTCGGCGACACTCTTGATTTTGCCAAGGGACAATGGAAGGTCGTGGGGGTGTTCGGCTCTGGCGGCACCGCGTATGATTCGGAAATCTGGGGCGACGTCAACCAGATCGCCGCGGATTTCGACCGTCAGGGCGGCTATGCTTCGGCTTATCTGCGGGCAACCGATCCGGTGGCGGCCGACGCGTTGAAACACCGCGTCAGCGACGATCAGCGGCTGAAGCTCGAGGGCACGCTCGAAACTGAGTACTACGAAAAGCAAACCAGTTCTGGTGGGCCGATCAAATTTATCGGCATGATTGTGGCCGTCATCATGGCCATCGGTTCCAGCTTCGCCGCCATGAATACGATGTATGCGGCAGTGGCATATCGCTCGCGCGAGATCGCAACTCTGCGCATCATAGGATTTTCCCGGCCCAGCATTCTCACCTCGTTCGTCATCGAAGCGTTGCTGCTTTCGCTGCTGGGAGCGATCGTCGGGATTGTTTTGATATTGCCGTTCAACGGCATGACCACGGGAATCGGCAACCAACTTACCTTCAGCGAAACGGTTTTCAGTCTGCACCTGACTTGGCAAGTCGCGATGGCGGCAGTTGGCTTTGCATTGATCATGGGCCTGTTAGGAGGCTTCGCGCCCGCCTGGCATGCGGCGCGGCAGGATATTCTGACCTCGCTGCGGGCGTAGCACGGAGGATTCGTACCAGGGCATCGCTTTAGCGATGCCGCAATGATTGGGAAACAAATGCCCCTTTAGGGGCCGGCTTTGCACACAGTTCGTACAATTGTTCATACGATCGATTTTGAACCTCTAAAGAGTTGGGAGCATCCCTTAAGCAATGCCCACGGACCTCGGACCTACCGATACGAAGCACGATGACCTGCGAAGCCTGCGCATCGATCATTCGCTGCGCGACGGAGGCGGCGAGCCGCCGGCGTGGTCGCGCCGCTTCATTCTGAGCGGAATCGCCGCGGTCGTCCTGCTGGGAATCGTTGCCCTGGCGTACCGCGCGCTCGCCTCGGACACACCCGAAGTGGAGGTCGCGCGGGCAACCGCGGAAGGTAGTGACGTCGCGGGCAGCACTGTGCTCTCGGCCAGCGGATACATTGTCGCCCACCACAAAATTAGCGTGAATTCGAAGGTCACGGGCCGCGTGGCCTGGATCGGCGTGGAAAAAGGCGACAAGGTAAAAGAAGGACAAGTCCTAGTGCGGCTTGAGGACGAGGAATTCCGCGCCCAGTACGAACAGGCTCGCGGTGCGGTAGAGAGCGCCAAAGCGCGCCTGCTGGAAAATGAGAACGGCTCGCGCCCGGAGGAGATCCAGCAGGCGGATCACAATCTGCAGGAGACGCGGGCTACGGCTCTGAATGACAAGATCAATCTCGACCGCACCCGCGACCTGGTTGCGCAGGGAGTGATGTCTAAGCAGAATTTGGACGACGCCATCGGCAAGTGCGATGCTTCACAACAACGGATGAACTCCCTGGAGCGGGCTTTCAAGCTGATGCAGCTTGGTCCGCGCTCGGAAGAGATTCTCCGTGCCCGCGGCGACCTGCTGCAGGCCGAAGGCCAGATGGCATACGCCAAGTCTCAACTCGATGCCACGGTGATTCGCGCTCCCGTCACCGGCACGATTCTGGAACGCACCGCGGAAAAGGGTGAACTGGTCACCGCTCAATTCGCCAGCGGCGCCGAAGGCGGCCCTCGTGGATCGGTGGTCGCCCTGGCCGATCTGAACGACATTCAGGTCGAGCTCGATATCGCGCAGGATGATTTTGCCAAACTGTCTCCCAAGCAGGAAGGCATCGTCACCCTCGACGCGTTCAAAGATCGCTCCTACAAGGGCGAGATTGCCGAAATGTCGCCGGAAGCGAATCGTCAGAAAGCAACGGTCCAGGTCAAGGTACAGATTCTGCAACCCGATTCCTACCTGCGTCCGGAAATGAACGCCACCGTGCAGTTCAAGGCGAAGGCAAATAACAACGACAACAAGAACGCGGCCGCGAAGCAGAGTTATGTCTTTGTCCCCACTGCCGCCTTGCGCGACAAAGACGGGACCAAATTTGTGCTGCTCGTTTTCAACGGCAAAGCTCTCCGCCGCAATGTTCATGTTCAAGGCCAGCGTTCAGGAGGCTATCTGGTGGACTCGCTCGTCGGCGGCGAAAGCGTAATCACCGCGGCGCCCGCGGATTTGCAGGACGGGCAAAAGATTCGTATCAAGGGGAATTCATGAGTGCAACCACGACGCAAACACCAACTCAGCCAGCCGTGGGCAGCAAGGTTGTCCAGGCCCGTGACGTAAGCAAAATTTTCAAGCGCGACGCTTTCCAGGTGACCGCGCTCGACAAGGTCTCCATCGACATCGCCGCCGGCGAGTTTCTGGCATTGATGGGACCTTCAGGATCGGGGAAGACCACCCTTCTGAACATGATCGCAGCCATTGATCGCCCCAGTTCCGGCGAACTGCTGGTAATGGGCGAAAACATTTTTCGCCTGAACGATTCCCAGTCTGCCCAGTGGCGCAATACCCACGTCGGATATGTCTTTCAGACTTTCAATCTGATTCCGGTGCTGACCGCATTTGAGAATGTCGAGTTGCCCCTGCTGCTGACCAGGATGACGGCGCAGCAGCGCCGCGATCACGTGATGACCGCGCTCAAACTCGTCGGCCTCGAAGATCGCGTCCATCACCTGCCCAAGCAGCTATCGGGCGGACAAGAGCAGCGCGTCGCCATCGCGCGCGCCATCGTCAGCGATCCAACGCTGATTCTCGCCGATGAACCTACCGGCGACCTTGATAGCAATTCGGCGACTGAGATCCTGGAGATTCTGAAGCGGCTGAACGAAAGCTTCAACAAGACCATCGTGCTGGTGACGCACGATCCACACGCGGCCGGCTATGCGCATGTAACGCGCCATCTGGAAAAAGGACGCCTGTTGCCCGCGTAGGACTGCGGAAAAACTCGGGCTTTGCTTTTGTTTTGAAAGGGGCGCGGCTTTAGCCGCTGCGGGCAGCGATATCAGGCCGTTCTCCTGGCGGGCATCGCCACCGCCGGCTCGGCGTCGCTCACCCACTCCCACACCCGCCGTCCGTGATCGTTACTCAGGCTGCGGGCCTCGCCATAATTCACCAGACGATTCAACACCGTTGTGACCGAGGCCAGCGGGTCCTTGTGCCGCGCCAAAATTGCCGGAGCATGTCGTTCCAGTTCCACGCAAACTTCACGCGCTCCGAGCGGACGCCGCACTTCCATCAGTACCCTGCGGCACGCTTTGGTGAAACCGGGCTGACGGCCATTGGGCTTGCGGTCGATCAGTTCCAGCAAGTCGTCGCCGAGCACCTGCTCGCCGAAAAGATTGGCCAATCCGGCAATGGTCTGCTTCACCGTGCCAATGCGTTTCATGATCTCGGCACGCTGCCGCATGAGTTGGAGGAGTTCTTCGTGCGCCGCCTTCACCACCTGCTGCGCCGAAATGCTATTGGCCTGCGTATCCATGACGCGCGCTTGCCAGCCATCGCGGCTATTTTTCCCAACGTCCATAAACCCTCCTCCGCCAAGCCGGCACGGCCAGGATCGCTCATCCCTCGTCCTCTAGTACGGGAAGCGACCTTAAGAAGTTCCATCGGGAGTTGGACTCGTTTGCCAAAGAAAGGTTATCGGAGAGAAGCATCGGCTGGTGTGGCGCGGGCGCCCCCGCCCGCGGCCCTTAAGATTCCAGCCCCTAAAGGGGCGCCTCATTTCTGATGACTTGCGGCATCGCTAAAGCGACACCCTGATACGAAGCCTCAGTTCTTTACGCGAACAGGTCTAGCCCATGACGGTGGTGTGCTCCGGCCGGATTTTGTAGAGGACGCGCACCTCTCCCGGCTGGCCATACGGATATTTGTCCACTCCCAAGTACTTCTTCGCTAGCTTGTCGATGTATTGGTCGGCGCCGTCTTCGGTAATCTCAACCACGGTGCCGCGGATCTCCATATACCGATAAGGATTGTCGGGATCGATGATGGCCAGAGCAACTCGTGGATCGCGGCGCACATTGCGGTCTTTCTGGCGTCCGCGCGCCGAGTTGAAGATGACGTGTTCGCCGTCGAAGTCGCACCAGACGGGAGTTACCTGCGGCCGTCCGTCGGGCATGAGCGTACCCAGACTGGCGAAAGCGCGCTTCTGGAAAAGGTCTGCGTATTTTTCGGGAATCACTTTGGACATCGCTGGCTCTCTCCTGGGTTAATTTATTGATGTTTTGATTGCCGCCCCGATTATAGATGCCGGATGCAAGCTTTGGGTTCCGGCTCTTGAGCGGGTACAATACTAGGCTTCACCGAACCCAGAAACTTGTGATGGAGATCGCGACTCGCTTCGAGGGTTGCGGTTTCCTTAATCCCTAGTAAACTAGTAGTCTTTGCGGGGAGTTCCTCCTTATGCGGATGACATCACCACTGACGGGAAAATCAGCGCGAGCATTCGGTTTGTGTTTCGCTTTGCTGCTTCTCGTCGCAAGCCCTGTCCTGGCGCAGCCGCCAGCCACACAACCTCCGCCCACCGTCGTCTTCATGACCGATTTTGGCGTGGTGGATGACTCGGTAGCTCTCTGCAAAGGCGTCATGTACGGCATCACGCCCAACCTCCGCATTGTCGATCTCACCCACCAGGTAAATGCCTTTTCGATTCGAGACGGCGCTCGCTTCCTGTTCGGCGCCACCCCCTACTTCCCGGCGGGAACGGTATTCGTGGTGGTCGTCGATCCCGGCGTAGGCAGTTCGCGCAAGGCTGTGGTCGTGAAATCGAAGCGCGGGCAATTCTTCGTGCTGCCCGACAACGGCCTGATGACCATGGTCGAGGACCGCGATGGCATCGAAAGTATCCGCGAGGTGACCAATCCCGATTGGATGGTCGGCGCGAAAATTTCCTCCACCTTCCATGGCCGCGATATTTTCTCCCCGGTCGGCGCTCACATCGCGCGCGGCGACGACTGGACCCAGGTCGGCCCCGTAGTCAAAGAACTCGTCCGCCTCGATCTGAAACCCGCAACCGTGGACGACAAGGGTCTGACCGGCGAAGTGATCGCCCTCGACGGCCCCTTCGGCAACCTGATCACGAATATCGGTGCCGACGATTTTCAGAAGCTCGGCTATCAGCGCGGGGATAAGCTGAAAGTCACCATCGCCGGTCACGAAGTCGAGATGCCCTTCGTCAGGACGTTCAGCGATGTGCCGCTCAAACAGCCATTGCTCTTCATCGATTCCCGCGGACGAGCCAGCTTTGCACTCAACCAGGCCAGTTTCGCAGCGGCATACAGCATCGATCCGCCGCAACCGGTGTTCATACCCCGCAAAAAGAATTGAGCAGAAAACAAGAGCGCGAACTTAGAAACAAGCTTTGACAAAATGGCTGCAAAATTACAAACGAGACTTCACCCAAGGAAGAAACCATGCACAGCGGCAGCAAGAATCATCGGACACCGGCAATCTTTATCCTGATCCTGAAAATCGGCGCAGCCGCAATGTTGTTGATCACCGCGTCCGCCTGGGCGCAGAGCTTCCGCGGATCCATCCGCGGCACGGTAACCGACCCCAGCGGCGCCGTAATCGCCGGAGCCAAGATCACTGCCCGGAACATCAGCACCGGCCTGCAACGCGAAGCCACCACTGGCCAGGACGGGGCCTACGTGCTCGCCGAACTGCCTGCCGGCGAATACACCGTAAGTGCGGAATCGGCCGGCCTCTCTCCGAGCGCGCAGAATGTGCAGGTCAACGTCGGCCTCGACACATCGGCAAATTTCGGCCTGACCAAAGTGCAGCAACGGCAGGAGCAGTTGACGGTGACCGAAGAAGCGCCGCTGATCGAATCCACCCGCGATGTGCTGGGCGAAGTCGTAGACCGCGAACTTGTAGTCGACCTGCCCCTGAACGGCCGCGATTTTGGCAAACTCGTGGCGCTCGTTCCCGGCGCGACCGTCGAACCGTCGGGTGTTGCCGCCATTCAAAGCGGATTCGGACAGTTCTCCATCAACGGCAACCGCGACCGCTCCAACAATTACACGTTGGACGGTACCGACAACAACGACCCGTTCTTCAACAATTCGGCGCTGAACCAGACCGGCATTGGCGGCGCGCCCGCCTCTCTGCTCCCGATTGACGCTATTCAGGAATTCAACCTGCAGTCCCAATTTCCCGCTGAATACGGACGCAATAGCGGGTCCGTAGTGAATATCATCACCAAATCCGGGACCAACCGGCTGCACGGTTCGGCGTTCGAGTTCCTGCGCAACGACGCCATGGACGCGAGGAACTATTTCAACCGCGAGCCGGCCGTGAAGTCGGCGTTTCGCAACAATCAGTTTGGAGCCTCATTGGGCGGCCCGGTCATCAAGGACAAGACTTTCTTTTTCGGCGCATACGAAGGTCAGCGGGAACGCGTGGGGTCCGATTTCACATTCCTGGTGCCGACCGACACCAGCACCGTGGGCGGACAATCCGTGCCCAACCAGATCGAACTCGCGCAGGAAATCGCCGCCGCCAATCCTCCCAGCAGTTCGGCTTTCACGCCGAGCCCGGCGGTCACCAATCTCTTGAACCTTTTCCCCCAGCCGACCGGCTTCAACGGTGAGTCGGGCACGGTTCCCGGCACGGTAGCTGACAAGAACAACGTAAACAGCCTGATTGCCAAAATTGATAACCAACTCAGCTCCAACGAACAACTCACCGGCCGTTACGCGTTTGCGCAGAGCTACCAGGTATTCCCGCTCGGAGGCCTGGGCGGCGGAGCGGCGTCCCGGTTGGCGCAATTCGCGCAGACTTCCCCAACCCGCGTTCAGGTCGTATCGGCCAGCCTGCTGTCGGGCCTGAGTCCTAACAGGATCAACGAAGTCCGTTTCGGCTACAGCCGCTATCGCACATCGTTCAGCACGGAAGACGCTCAGTTCAATCCGAATACGCTCGGCTTCAACTTCGGAACCGGCCAACTAAGTCTGCCGGAGATTGACTTTGGCGGGGTATACGACAATCTGGGTGCGACCGGCTACAGCATTCCGCGCGGGCGAACCAGCCAGAGCTTTCAGATCCTCGATAACTTCACCTGGGTGCGCGGCCGTCACACCGTGAAGTTTGGCGGCGAATACCGCCGGATCATCGTGGACAGCTTCAATAACAATCTCTCCCGTGGCCAGCTTGAGTTCGGGTCCTCGGTCTTTGGCAGCCAGGGCAGCGGAAATTGCCCGCTGACGGGCAGTGATGTGGCCTATTGCAGTGATGAGGCAGTTACAACACTGGCGAATCTCTACTTAGGAGCTCCTTACAGCGATCTGGCGGATTATGGAACCACGCAACGCACGACTTATAACAACGGCATGAGCTTCTTTGCGCAGGACGACTTCCGCGCCGCGCCAACCTTTACCGTCAACCTCGGTTTGCGATGGGAGTACTTTGGGCCCATCAGCGAGGCACACAATCTGCTGTCGAACCTGGGTACGGACGGCAACCTCGCGATGGTGGGTACGGATGGCGTGAACGGAGCCTATGCGAAGGACCTGAACAACTTTGGTCCCAGAATCGGCTTTGCCTGGAATGCGCGGCCTAACACCGTCATTCGCGGTGGTTACGGAATCTACTACGACTATGTTCCGCAGGATCTGCTGATCGCAAACTTTACGACTTCAGCCGGCCTGACTCAGAATCCCATTGGTCCTTTTCCGATCTACCCATTCCAGTTCAATTCCGGCGCCTTCAATGGCAGCGCACCAGGACCAGTGTTCACCCTTTCCGACCCGCCTTGCTTCTACCCGTGCGACATTTTCGTGACGCCACGGAATTTCGGGACTCCCTACGCTCAGAATTGGAACTTCAATATCGAGCAGGAACTCTCGAAAGCGTTCGCCCTGCAGGTCGGCTATGTAGGAAGTAAAGGTACTAAGCTGGTTCGCTTACTCGACTTGAATCAGGCTAACTCCCTTGGTAACCGCCCTAACCAAAACTACGGAGCGATGGATTCCCTTTCCACGGTCAGCGCATCTACTTACCACGCCCTGCAAGCCACGCTCCGTTCCCGCAGCTGGCACGGACTAACAGGGTTTACTGGCTATACCTGGTCTAAGTCGCTGGATGATGCATCCGATGGCATTGACTTCAACTTTTCCACCGTCGCATTCCCGCAGAACTCATACGACCTGCACGCCGAGCACGGCCCCTCGAATTTCGACGCCCGCCATCGCTTCACGGCTGCGTTTACCTATGATGTGCCCAAACTAGCCGGTCCAAATTGGATTGCGCAAGGATGGCAGCTCAACACCATCGTGACCGCGCAGAGTGGACGGCCCGTTCCGATCGTGAGCGCGAATGACACCAGCGGCCAGAACAGTAGCGTGTATCCGACGCCGTCCAACTATCACCAGCGGCCTGATCTTGTTCCCGGAATCAATCCCATCAACTCCGACTGGCGATCCGCGCCGGATTCGATAGGGTATCTGAATGGTGCAGCTTTTGCGCAGCCAGACTTCGCAGCTCCAACCAATCTGGTCGGCAGCTTTGGCAACTTGGGACGGAATGCGATCTATGGCCCGGACTACTGGAACGTAGATTTTTCGCTCGGCAAGAGCGCCCGGCTCTTCGAGAAGACGACAATTCAATTCCGGGTGGAATGTTTCAACATTCTCAATCACCCGAACTTCGCCTTGCCGAACTTCTTCGTGGACCCAGGGTCTTCTCAACAAGGCCTCATCACGCAAACTCCCGACCAGGCCCAGACCAACCCAGGCCTGGGAGGCGGTGGCCCGCGCGTAGTTCAGCTGGCATTGAAAGTAATCTTCTAAGCATCCGGGGTGGAGACGCGGCTCGCCGCGTCTCTTTCTGCGAGCGAGGGAAATCTAGCCCCGCCGTAACTCCCCCGCGATCCGCGGCAGCACGGCCCGCAATAGTGCGATGAACTGTCCCATGACTCGTCGTCCCACTTCCAGCACTTCTTCATGCACCAACGGCCGGTCGAGAACTCCGGCGGCCATATTCGTCACACACGAAATGGCCAGAACGTTCATCCCCATGTGCCGCGCGGCGATCGCCTCCGGCACGGTCGACATGCCCACCAGATCGGCACCGATGGTGCGCAGGTGTCGAATCTCCGCGGGAGTCTCATAACTCGGGCCAGCCAGCGCCGCATACACGCCCTCGCGCGGCGGAATCGGAAGCTTCTTCGCTTCCTCCAGCGCAATCTCGCGATAGCGCTTGGTGTAGGTATAGGTCATGTCGGGGAAGCGTGGGCCAAAGCGCGCGTCATTCGCCCCCGTCAGCGGATTCTGTCCCTGAAGATTGATGTGATCGCGCAGAATGACCAGCGCCCCCTGTCCGTACTCGACGTTAATGCCCCCGGCGGCGTTGGTAAGAATCAACGCGCGTACGCCGGCCCGCCCCAGCACGCGCGCCGGAAACGCCACCTCGGCGGCCGAATACCCCTCATACAGATGCACCCGTCCCTGCATCACCGCAACCGCAACATCCCCGGACTTGCCGATCACCAACTGCCCCGCATGCCCAATCGCCGTCGAGCGAGGAAATGTAGGGATGTCAGCATAAGGAATGCGGACAGCTCCGGTGAGGTCGTCGGCAAACGATCCGAGGCCAGAGCCGAGGACAAGCCCGATCTGCGGCCGCAGTTTGGTCTGCGAAAGCACAAATTCCGCCGCCGATTCAGCGCGAGTAAACAAGTCTGGATTCATAAGAATTGCGTAGGGGCGGACGCATTCGTCCGCCCAGCTGGGCAAAGCCCGGCAGCGCTCTAAAATTTCTTCTCGAACGCGGCAAAAGCTCGCTCCAACTGCCACTGCACGCGAGCGCGTTCACTCGCCCCAATCCATTTCTCGCATCTGCCCGAGACGCGATCACCCGACGCTCGATCATCCGCGCAAGCCGCAGCGCGGCGCAACCCGCGCCCATCGCTCCACAGACTCTCACCGGGAATAAAACTGTGTTCCAGGCTCTCGCGCGCCATGCGCTTCAGATCGAAATACGACAAGCCATAGGTTTCGACCGCCCGCAGATATTCGTGCGTCATGTCGCTGCGCGAAACGCCCTCGTCGTCGGTAGCGAGCGCAACCGGCACTCCGTATTTCATGTACAGCGGCAGCGGATGCCGGTCACCGCTGACGCCCAGAATCACATCATTCGAGGTCAGGCAAATCTCGACCAGCACATTCTTCTTCGCCATTTCCCGCAGCAGCCCGATCGGGTCGTCTTCGCTCATGACGGCCACGCCGTGCCCAATCCGTTCCGCGCCGCCGCGCTCAATCGAT
>Ga0116134_1001420_pt1 | contig 12139 bp, 12 predicted proteins | sample June2015DPH_19_5_FD_89737 | JGI IMG/M metagenome (GOLD analysis project Ga0116134, IMG submission 89737) | Peatland microbial communities from SPRUCE experiment site at the Marcell Experimental Forest, Minnesota, USA - June2015DPH_19_40 | ecosystem: Environmental > Terrestrial > Soil > Wetlands...
CCGGGTCCGGGACGTCTTCGCCGGCCGCCCGGGGGTCACCACCGATGAGCTGGACGGGCTGACGGTCCAGGCCCCCGACTGGCGGTTCAATCTCCGGCCCTCGAACACGGAGCCACTGCTGAGGCTTAACGTGGAGGCTGCTGATACGGCGGCGATGGAATCGCTGCGTGACGAGGTGCTCGGCATCGTCCGTGGCGCCCGGGCCTAGCGCCCGCACCGCACGAACGGCTCGCACCGCACGAACGGCAACGTAGGAATGAGCGTAGGAGCGTGGAAGAAAGCGTGAAGCTCGACGACTGGCTACTGGAGATACTGGCCTGCCCGAACTGCCACTCGCCGCTGCGCGCGGACGACGAGGCCAGCGAGCTGGTGTGCACCTCGGCGGAATGCGGCCTCGCCTACCCGGTCCGCGACGACATCCCGGTCCTGCTCGTGGACGAGGCACGCCGTCCCGGGGTGGGCGCGTGACGGACGCAGGAGACCTGGCCGGCCTGGACGCTGAGCTGGCCGCTGACCGGCTGGACGCCGCCGAGCTGGTAGAGGCGGCCGACCCCGGGGGGATGCTCCGGCAGGTGGCGTCGTCCGCGGCCCAGGTCAGGTCGGCCGTCCGGACGTGCTCGGAGGTGGACCTTTCGCCAGTGACCTCCGCCGGCCGGCCCCGCGCCATCGTGGTGGCGGGCATGGGCGGGTCCGGGATCGCGGGCGACGTGCTCGCCGCGGTGTGCGGTAGCAGCAACGGCGTGCAGGTCATGACCTCGCACGGCTACCAGCTCCCGGGCTGGGTGGGCGCGGCGGACCTGGTCGTCGCGGTGTCGTGCTCCGGCTCCACCGAGGAAACGCTGGCCGCCGCCACGGAGGCCGTGCGCCGCGGGTCCCCCCTGGTCGGGGTGGGCGCCGCGGGGTCACCGCTGGAGGCCATCGCCACCCAGGCGCGGGCGCCATTCGTCCCGGTGAAGTCCGCGGGCATGCCCCGCTCGACGCTGTGGGGGCTGTCGATCCCGCTCATCGCCATCGCCGAGCAGGCGGGCATCATCGACGTGGGCGAGGACGTCTACGAGGCCACCGCGGCCATCCTCGAGCAGATCTCCTTCCAGTGCCGGCCGACCAGCGAGTCGTTCGTCAACCCCGGCAAGTCGCTCGCGCTCGATCTGCTCGGCTCGCTGCCGATGATCTGGGGCAGCTCGCCGCTCAGCGGCGTCGCGGCCAAGCGCTTCGCCGCCCAGCTCAACGAGAACGCGAAGTACCCGGGCATCGCCGGTGAGCTGCCGGAGGCCAATCACAACCAGGTGGTGGCCTTCGACGGCCCGTTCGCGCCGGGGACACAGCTGGTCGCGGAGTCGGGTTTCCCGCTGCGGCTCGTCCTGCTGGCCGATCCCGACGAGCACCCGCAGGTGGCCCGGCGGCGCGCGGCCTCGGCCGAGCTGGCCTCCGAGCGGGGGATCCGGGTCTCGGAGCTGGTCATGGAGGGGGAGCATCCGCTGCCGCGCTTCGCCAGTGTCGTCCAGCTCATCGATTACGCGACGGTCTATCTGGGCATCGCCTCTGGAGTGGACCCCACGCCGATCGAGATCATCCAGGAGCTTAAGGAGCGGATCTCCTAGGCCCCGCGGGGGTCCGGGAAGGAAGCTGGCATTAGCGCACACGAACCGCCGCGGGGCGTCCCGGCCAAGGCCGCCGCCGCGCTCGCCCGGCAGGAGCGGCCGGGCGAGCGCGGCGGCGAGCCGGCTCCGACGCGTCAGCGGCCGGGCCGGTCGGGGAGCCTGACCGCGGTCCTGGCCGCCTTCGGGGCCAACGTCGGCATCGCGATCACCAAGCTGATCGCGTTCCTGTTCACCGGCTCGGCGTCGATGCTGGCCGAGTTCGTGCACTCGCTGGCCGACTGCAGCGACCAGGTCCTGCTGCTCGTCGGGCGAAACCGGGCCCGGCGCGGGCAAACCGAGGAGCACCCGTTCGGATTCGGCCGGGAACGTTACTTCTACGGGTTCCTCGTCGCGGTGGTGCTGTTCTCGGTGGGCGGCGCGTACTCCGTGTACGACGGCCTCCACAAGATCATGCATCCAGCACCGATCACGAAGCCGTACGTCGCGTTCGCGGTGCTCATCATCTCGGCCATTCTGGAAGGCTCCTCGCTGCGCACCGCGATCAAGGAGTCCAACCGGCACCGGAACGGTCGCGGCTGGGGGTCGTTCATCCGCCGCGCCAAGGGCCCGGACCTGATCGTCGTCCTGCTGGAGGACTCGGCCGCCCTGGCCGGCCTGGCCTTTGCCTTCGCCGGGGTCGGGCTGTCGGTGCTGACCGGGAACGGTTCGTGGGACGGCGCCGGGTCCGTCGCCATCGGCGTGCTGCTGGCCGGCGTCGCGGTCGTGGTGGCCCGGGAGACCAAGAGCCTGCTGATCGGGGAGTCCGCGAGCGCGGAGGCCGAGCGCACGATCGTCGCCGCACTGGAGGCAGGCCCCGAGGTCGAGCGGGTGATCCACATGCGGACGGTGCACCTGAGCCCGGATTCCCTGCTCGTGGCGGCCAAGGTCGCGGTGCGCGCCGAGGATTCGGCTGCCACCGTGGTGCGCGGCATCGACGCGGCCGAGAGCCGGATCCGCGCGGCGCTGCCGATCGCGCACGTCATCTACCTAGAGCCGGACATCTACCAGGAGTCGAAGGCCGACCAGACCGACCCGGCCATCCGTGTCGTCCAGCGCGCCTGGGGTGACAGCGGCCCCAGCCCCCAGCAGGCCAGCCCGGACGAGCAGTCCCCGGGGGCCAGTACAGGCCAGCGGCCCCCGGGAGCCGCCCCGGGCCAGCGCGAGCCCTCGCCCTTAACGGCGCCCCAGCAGTCGCAGCGCCCGCTCCTGCTCGAAGTCGAGGGCGCGTCCTGGCTGCTCCGGTAGCCGCCCGAGGCGACGGCTGAGGTCGGCGACGGCCGCCCGCACCGCCGGTTCCGACAGCACCCGCAGGCCGAACGCGACCGACGCGGGACTGACCTGGTAGCGCCGTTCCAGTTGCAGGGCCGCGGTCACCGCCCCCAGATCTGCCTCGCCGAACTGCCGGTGCCGCGGCCCGCGCCCGCGTTCTTGCCCGCGTTCTTCACTGGCCCCGCGCACCGGCGGCAGCAGCCCCAGATCCTCGCGATAGCGGAGCATCCGCGGTGACATGCCCAGCCGCCTGGCCGCCTCAGAGATACGCATATTAATTAACTTAACATTTTTTTGTCAGGAACAGCCACCGGAGCGTGCGCAGCGCCCCGGACTTCCCGTACGGTCGATAGCGCGGCCCCGCCCCATAGCAAGCAAAGTCCGGCGGCGCGCGGCCCACGAACCGGGAATGCCGGCAATAACGAGGAGAATGCATGTCCAACGCACCGCTTCCGTACAAGGTCGCTGATCTGGGCCTGGCGGAGTTCGGACGCAAGGAGATCCGCCTGGCCGAGCACGAGATGCCGGGCCTGATGGCGACCCGCGCCGAGTTCGCGGACGCCCAGCCGCTGCGCGGCGCGCGGATCACCGGGTCGCTGCACATGACGGTGCAGACGGCCGTGCTCATCGAGACGCTCACCGCGCTCGGCGCCCGGGTCCGCTGGGCCAGCTGCAACATCTTCTCCACCCAGGACCATGCGGCCGCCGCGGTCGTGGTCGGCCCGGACGGCACCCCGGATGAGCCGGCGGGCGTGCCCGTCTTCGCCTGGAAGGGTGAGAGCCTCGAGGAGTACTGGTGGTGCACCGGGCAGGCTCTGACCTGGCCTGATGGTGAAGGGCCAAATATGCTGCTGGATGACGGCGGCGACGCGACCCTGCTCGTGCACAAGGGCGCGGAGTACGAGAAGGCGGGCGGTGTCCCGTCGGCCGCCGACGACGACGCCGACGAGTGGAAGGTCATCCTGGGCGTGCTGCGCGCGTCGCTGGCCAGCGCACCGGGCAAGTGGACCGCGGTGGCGAACTCCATCGTGGGCGTGACCGAGGAGACCACGACCGGGGTGCACCGGCTGTACGAGATGGCCAGTGCCGGATCGCTGCTGTTCCCGGCGATCAACGTCAACGACTCGGTGACCAAGAGCAAGTTCGACAACAAGTACGGCTGCCGGCACTCCCTGATCGACGGGATCAACCGGGGCACGGACGTCCTGATCGGCGGCAAGGTGGCCGTGGTGTGCGGCTACGGCGACGTCGGCAAGGGCTGCGCCGAGTCGCTGCGCGGGCAGGGCGCCCGGGTCATCATCACCGAGATCGACCCGATCTGCGCGCTGCAGGCCGCGATGGACGGCTTCCAGGTCACCACGCTGGAAGACGTGGTGGGAAGCGCCGACATCTTCGTCAGCGCCACCGGTAACCGCAACATCATCACCGCAGGTCACATGGCCGCCATGAAGCACCAGGCCATCGTGGGCAACATCGGCCACTTTGACAACGAGATCGACATGTCCGGGCTGACCCGCATCCCGGGTATCCGCCGGATCAACGTCAAGCCGCAGGTAGACGAGTGGGTCTTCCCGGACGGGCACGCGGTCATCGTGCTGTCCGAGGGACGCCTGCTCAACCTGGGCAATGCGACCGGCCACCCGAGCTTCGTGATGTCCAACAGCTTCACCAACCAGGTCATGGCCCAGATGGAGCTGTTCGCCCAGACCGGCGAGTACCCGATCGGGGTGTACACCCTGCCGAAGCACCTGGACGAGAAGGTGGCCCGGCTGCACCTGGACGCGCTGGGCGTGAAGCTGACCCGGCTCACCAAGGAGCAGTCCGACTACATCGGTGTCCCGGTCGACGGCCCCTACAAGCCGGACCAGTACCGGTACTGAGGACATGGCAGACGGCAGGACTGCCGCCGGGCCGCGCTCGTCGCGGCCCGGCGGCTCGCTGGATGGGCCGTTGGATGGGCCGTTGGATGGGCCGTTGGATGGGGGCGCGCCGCCCGGCGCGCCCGGTGACATCGCCGATCCGTCGCTGGCCGACTCCGGCAGCGCCCGTATCGAATGGGCCGAACGGGCCATGCCCGTGCTTCACCTGCTCCAGGAGCGTTTTGCCGCGGAGCGGCCCTTCGCCGGCCTGACCATCGCGGCCTGCCTGAACGTGACGGCCGAGACCGCGATCCTGGTCCGGACGCTGCGCGCGGGCGGGGCCAGCGTCGCCCTGGCCGCGTCCAACCCGCTGTCCACCCAGGACGACGTGGCCGCCGCGCTGGCCCTGCGGCACGGGATCGCCGTGTTCGCCCGGGCCGGCGTCGACCGGCCCACCTACTATTCGCACATCGCCCGCGCGCTGGACACCGCACCCGACCTGGTCGTCGACGACGGCTGCGACCTGGTCAACACGCTGCACACGCAGCGGCCGGACCTGCTGCCCGGGGTGCGCGGCGGCTGTGAGTCAACCGCCACCGGCGTGATCAGGCTGCGCCGGATGGCGGCCGAGGGCGCGCTGAAGTTCCCGGTCGTCGCGGTCAACGACACCGCGACCCGGCGCCTGGTGGACAGCACCTTCGGGACCGGGCAGTCGGTCCTGGACGGCATCCTGCGCGCCACGAACACGCTGCTGGCCGGCAAGACGGTGGTCGTCGCGGGGTTCGGCCCGTCCGGCCGCGGCGTGGCCGAACGGGCTCGTGGGCTCGGCGCCGAGGTCATCGTGACCGAGATCGACCCGGTGCGGGCCCTGGACGCGGTGCTTTGCGGCTACCGCGTGCTGCCCATGGCCGAGGCCGCGGCCGCCGGTCATGTGTTCATCACCGTGACCGGATCGACGGACGTGATCGGTGCGGAGCACCTGGCCGTCATGCGCGACGGGGCCATCCTGGCCAACGCCGGCCATTTCGACGTGGAGATCGACGTCCGGGCACTGGCCGATATGGCGGTCGCGGTCCGCCACGACCTGCGCCCGCACGTGGACTCCTTCGACCTGCCGGACGGCCGGCGGCTGCTCCTGCTGGCCGAGGGCCGGGTGGTGAACCTGGTCGCCGCCGAGGGGCACCCCGCTCAGGCCATGGACCTGTCATTCGGGGTACAGGCGCTCGCGCTGGCCTGGCTGGCCGGCCACGCCGCGAAACTGGCTCCCGACGTGCACGAGGTCCCCGCCCCGATCGACGCCGAGGCCGCCCGGCTCGAACTGGCCGCGATCGGCATCCATATCGACGTCCTCACCCCGGCCCAGTCGGCCTACCTGGAGTCGTGGCGCATCGGCTCCTGAACCGGTCAGGGCAGGGCCCAGTCGACGGGCTCGCCGCCGTGGGCGGGCAGCAGGTCGTTCGCGCGGCTGAACGGGTGCGAGCCGAAGAAGCCGCGATCGGCCGAGTACGGGCTCGGATGGGAGGACTCGATCTTCGGGACGTCCTCCAGCAGCGGCGCGAGGTTCTGGGCGTCCCGGCCCCATAGGATCGCTACCAGCGGGACACCCCGCGCGGCGAGGGCCCGGATGGCCTGGTCGGTGACCTCTTCCCAGCCCTTGCCGCGATGCGCGCCGGGTTTGCGCGGCTGCACGGTGAGCACCCTGTTCAGCAGCAGCACGCCGCGCTCCGCCCACGGGGTCAGGTCGCCGTTCGACGGCTCGGGCAGGCCGAGGTCGTCGGTGTACTCCCGAAAGATGTTGACCAGGCTCGGCGGCAGTCGCTGCACGTCCGGCGCCACCGAGAAACTGAGCCCGACCGCGTGTCCCGGCGTGGGATAGGGGTCCTGCCCGACGATCAGCACGCGCACGTCGGCGAACGGCTGCTTGAAGGCACGCAGCACGTTCTCGCCCGCAGGCAGGTAACGGCGGCCGGCGGCGAGTTCCGCGCGGAGAAAGTTGCCCATCTCCCTGATCCGCCCGGCCACGGGCTCCAGCGCCTCGGCCCACCCGGGGTCCATCACGCCGCGCAGCGGCCGGTCCGCCGTGCGCTCGGCCTCGGGTTCGGGTTCGGGTTCCGCCATGGCGAGCTACTCTACCCGCCCGTCCGCGCATACCCGGCCCGTCACACGGGCGGCGTGAAGCCTCCGGCATTCGGTGGCGTCCCGTTTCCGGGCGGCCTCGCCGGAGCCGGCGGAGCCTCAGTCCCGGGGGCGGTCCCGTATCCGGGCGTGGTCCCGTATCCGGGCGTGGTCCCGTATCCGGGGGCGGTCCCGGGGCGGGCGACCCGGTTCATCCGGGCTTCCTCGCGGGCGTGCCGTTCGGCCAGAACGGCGGCCAGATACGCGGCGGGCGGCGTGCCGGGCGGTGGAGGCGGTGAGACGCACGCGGCCACCTCGGCGGCGATCCGGCGGCCGAATTCCTCGCGCGCCGCCGGCGTCAGCTCCCAGAAGCGGCCCAGGTAGCTGCGCGCGATGGCGGCTGTCTCGCCGGGCAGGCCGGACAATTCCAGCGACGCCGCCCACGCGGCCAGCGGGGGAGGCATCCCGACCGGCGCACCGCGGCTGGCCGGAAGCCGCTCCTGGAGGACGAACGTGCCCGCGAAGATGTCACCCAGCCGCTTGCCCTTGGCTGATAGCAGGGACGTGATCAGGGCGGGCGCGCCGAGCAGTGACCAGATTTCCAGTACCGACGCCAGTGACCGGACAAGTGCCTGGCGGAAGCGTTCCGGCCCCCCGTCGTCTCCCACGACCCGCAGGCCCATCACGAGCTTGCCCACCGACCGGCCCCGGCTGAGGGTCTCGAAGGCCGTGGGGTAGCCCACGACGACCAGGACCGTCACGCTGAGCGCGATCGCCGCTCCGGCCGCATCGTCCAGGCCGCCGCCGGCCTGCGTGGCCGCGACGAGCACCAGCAGGATGACCAGGGCGACGAGCTGGATGGCGAGATCGATAGCGATGGCGAGCATGCGGCTCGGGAACCGGGCGACGGGCACGTCGAGGACCACGGCCTCGCCGGTGACGACGTTATCCATCACACCCCAAATAGGGACCACGAAACGAGACAAGGCTAGTGCGCGCCGAGGCGTTAGTCTCCTGCCCGTGGACATCGACGCGTTCGAGGCCGCGCACCGGGCGCAGTGGCGGCGGCTGGACGACCTCGTCCGCCGCCGGCGTCGCCTGTCCGGGGCCGAGGTGGACGAACTGGTCCAGCTCTATCAGCAAGTGACGACCCACCTGTCGGCGGCTCGCTCGGTCGGCCACGACCCCGCGCTGACCGCGCAGCTATCCACCCGGGTGGCGCGGGCGCGCAGCGCCGTCACGGGCTCGCACGCCGCGTCCTGGGGGCTGGTGGCCCGGTTCGTCACGGTCGGCTTCCCCGCCGCCGCCTACCGGGCGCGCTGGTGGTGGCTGGCCTCGGCGGCGGGCTCGCTGATCCTCGCCGTCATCGTCGGCTGGTGGGTCGCCCGGTCACCCGGTGTCCAGGCCCGGCTGCTTCCCTCCGATCAGGCGCGCCAGCTCGTGAATCAGGAGTTCCGCGGCTACTACTCCCAGTACGCCGCCTCCTCGTTCGCGGCGAAGGTGTGGACGAACAACGCCTGGGTCGCCGCCGAGGCCCTGATCTCCGGCATCCTGCTCGGCATCCCGACGGTGCTCGTCCTGCTCACCAATGCGGTGAACGTCGGCCTCGACGGTGGCTTCCTGTTCGCCTACGGGAAGGGCGGCCTGTTCTTCACCCTTATCCTGCCGCACGGCATGCTGGAGCTGTCCGCCGTGTTCCTCGCGGCCGCCGCGGGCCTGCGGCTCGGCTGGTGCATCATCGATCCCGGCCCGCGTACCCGGGCGACGGCGCTGGCCGAGGAGGGCCGGGCCGCAATGACGATCGCGCTCGGGCTGATCGGGGTGCTGCTGGTCTCCGGCCTGATCGAGGCCTTCGTCACCCCGTCCCCCCTGCCCGCCTGGGCCCGCATCCTGATCGGCGCGGTCGCCGAGACCGCGTTCCTGGGATATGTCCTGTTCTTCGGCCGCCGCGCCGTCGCCGCGGGCCTGACCGCCGACATCGAGCGCCCGCCCGACACCCTCCCCGTCGCCGCCTGAGCCGAACACGTCCCGGCCGCGGCGGTGACTTTCGGCCCGGCGGTGAGTCTGCACGGATGACGGCGTTGGCCGTCGGCGCGGACGAAACGGGGGTGGCGATGACGGCCAGCGACGATTTCACCAGCGTCACGGAACCGTTCCGGGCCGAACTGCTGGCCCACTGCTACCGGATGGTGGGCTCAGCCGACGAGGCCGAGGATCTGGTCCAGGAGACCTACCTGCGAGCCTGGCGCTCCTACCAGGGGTTCCAGGGGCGATCGTCGGTACGCACGTGGCTGTACCGCATCGCGACCAACACGTGCCTGACCGCGATCGAGCGCCGCGGCCGACGGCCGCTGCCCTCGGGGCTGGGCGGACCCGGCGATGATCGTGGCGCCGCACCGGCGGCGCCGCTGGACGTCCCATGGCTGCAGCCGCTGCCTGATGCCGCGCTGGCCGATGCCGCGCTGACCGGGGCCGACCCGGCTGCCGTGGCCGTCTCGCGGGCGGGTACCCGGCTGGCTTTCGTGGCGGCCCTGCAGTACTTGTCCGCCCGCCAGCGCGCCGTCCTCATCCTGCGTGACGTGCTCGAATGGCCCGCGGCCGAGGTGGCCGGGCTGCTCGGCCTCAGCACGGCCGCGGTCAACAGCGCGCTGCGGCGGGCCCGGGCTCAGCTCGCGCAGGCCCTGCCCGCCGAAGTTGACGTCGCCGAGCCGGCCGAGCCCGCGCGGCGCGCCCTGCTGGACCGGTACGCGGCGGCTTTCCAGGAGGCCGACGTGGCCGCGCTGGCCGCCCTGCTGCGGGCGGACATCGCGCTGGAGATGCCCCCGTTCGCCACCTGGTTCGCCGGGCGGGAAAGCGTGGCGCGTTTCCTCGCGTCACACGTGCTCCGTGCGCGCGGGCAGTTCCGGCTGGTAGCCACGGCCGCCAACGGGCAGCCGGCGTTCGCCACCTACGAGCGAGACCGGGACGGCGTATATCGCGCGCACGCTCTGCAGGTGCTGACCATCACCCCGGCCGGGGTGGCACGGATCGTCATCTTCCTGGACGCGGGCTTGTTCGGCTCGTTCCGGCTCCCACCCGTCCGCGACGCCGCCGTGGCCAGAGCCGTCCTGACCGGCCCTGCGGCGGCAGCCGCGCTGACTGGCCCTGCGGCGGCAGCCGCGCTGACTGGCCCTGCGGCGGCAGCCGCGCTGACTGGCCCTGCGGCGGCGGCAGCCGTCCTGACCGGCCCTGCGGCGGCAGCCGCCCTGACCGGCATCGACGATGCAGGCCGCCGTGGCGGCGAGAACTGAGCGCGGGCTGCTGGTCCGCGCGGTCAGGTACGCGCTGTCGGCGGCCCGGCTGGCCACCCCGCAACGGCTTCCGCTGCCCACGCCCTGCGACGGATGGGACCTGCGGATGTTGCTGCACCACGTCGGCGACTCCATGGACGCGCTCTCGGAGGGTCTGTGCACCGGCTTCGTCGGCCCATGGGAGCCCTCTGGTCACGACGGGCCCGAACCTGCCGACTCTGGCCCCGGCCCTGACTCTGACTACCCCGGCCCCGGCCCCGGCTGGGCCGCGACAGGCTGCGGCCGCGCCGGTCCCGGCGGACCGGTCAGCGACCTGGTCCAGCGCGCCGCGGCGCTGCTGTGCGCATGTGCCGCCGCCGGTTCCGCCGAGAACCGTGTCGCCATTGGTGACCGTGAACTGACGACGAGCCTGCTCGCGATGACCGGGGCCGTCGAGATCGCTGTCCACGGCTGGGACATCAGCGTCACCTGTGGCGGCCCGGGCGCGCTCCCGCCCGGCCTGGCCAGCGATCTGCTGCCGATCGCGACGCTGCTCGTCCCCCGCGGCCTGCGCGCCGGGCTGTTCGCCGATCCGGTTCCGGTCACCGGCCTGGCCGGCCCGGACGACCGGCTGGTGGCCTTCCTCGGCCGCCGTCCGCTTCCCGTGTCACCCGGCGGGGCCACCTGAAGCCAAGCGCGGCGATTACGGGGGCGCCTTCTGCGGCCAGCGCGGCGATTCCGGCGGGGCCACCTGGTCTATATCCATAGGCCGTCCCCACCCGGCGGCCATACGCCGTCGCCACCAGGCGGCGGACATGCGATCACCCCAGGAGAGCCTCATGGCCAGTACAGAATTCCCCGCATCACCAGTGCTCGTCACCGGCGCCAGCCGAGGTTTCGGCCGCGCTATCGTCACCCGGCTGAGCCAGGCGGGCGCGCAGGTCGTCGGCGTCGCCCGCGATGACGCCCCCCTGCAGGACCTGCGCGCCGAACTCGGTGCGGCCTTCACCCCGGTGCGCGCGGACGCCGCGGATCCGGTCGTCGCCGGCCACCTCATTGACGCGCACCGCCCCCGAGTCCTGGTGCTGAACGCGGGCGCCAGCCCGCTGCCCCGGCCGCTTCAGCAGCATTCCTGGGCGTCGTTCAGCCGGAACTGGGACGTCGACGTCCAGCACGTCTTTCACTGGGTCCGCGAAGCGCTGCTCGCCCCGCTCGCCCCGGGGAGCACGGTCATCGCCCTGTCCAGCGGAGCCGCGCTGCGCGGCTCACCGCTCAGCGGCGGCTACGCGGGGGCGAAGGCCACGATCCGGTTCATCACCTCCTACGCGGCGACCGAGTCCGAACGCGGCCACTTCGGGATCCGGTTCATATCGGTGCTGCCGCAGCTCACGCCGGCCACCGGCCTCGGAGCCACGGCCGTGGCCGCCTACGCCGCCCGCGAGGGCCTGGACGTGGCCACCTACCTGGACCGTTCCGGCCCGGTGCTCACTGCCCCCCAGGCCGCCGGCGCCATCGCCCAGCTCATCTCCGATCCCACCCTCGACCAGCCCGCCTACCTGCTCACCGCGGCCGGCCTCACCGCCGTCAGCTGACTCCGGCCAACTGCTGCCCACAACCGGTGCGAACGGCTTTCCCACGGTGGTCGCCCCTGGTTGTGGGTCCCCGTGGTTGTGGGTCGCCGTGGTTGTGGGTCGCCCCTGGGGCGCGCAGGGAAAATAAACCGCAGACTTTGAACTCCCTGATCGGCGCCGACTGCGCACAGCCCTACGGGTTAATCCTCTGCGAGCCCCTTGTTGTGGGCCGCCTGGCGAGCAGGCGTGTCTCGTCTCTCTATCCGCTCTCTATCCGCGGGGATACCTTCCGCGGTCAGGTCCCCAGAATGTCGACCCATTGCCCCATTGGGGCCGTGTCGGATCCCCGGAATGTCGGCGGGGTCTGTTACTATCGAACTAGCGATCGAAAGACGCGATGGATGTGCCGCCGGGGA
>Ga0116134_1001421_pt1 | contig 12139 bp, 12 predicted proteins | sample June2015DPH_19_5_FD_89737 | JGI IMG/M metagenome (GOLD analysis project Ga0116134, IMG submission 89737) | Peatland microbial communities from SPRUCE experiment site at the Marcell Experimental Forest, Minnesota, USA - June2015DPH_19_40 | ecosystem: Environmental > Terrestrial > Soil > Wetlands...
AGCGCCGGTATCGGATGCGACCTGGAACGAATCGAACGTCACCGGGTTCGCCGATTCGCTCGGTGCGGGCTCCAAGGTCTGGTACACCCTGGGGAACGGCGAGCTGGAAAACGTCCTGTACCCGGAGACCGATAATCCGGATACGTCCGGCCTGCAATACATCGTGACGAACGGATCCAGCTTCGCGAGCACCGAGACCTCGGGCACCAGCCACACGACCTCGCTCGTGGACCCGCAATCGCCGGTCTGGCAGCAGGTCAACAAGGCCGGCAACGGCGACTTCACGATCACCAAGACCTACATCGCCGACCCGTCCCGGTCCGTGGTGCTCGTCCAGACCACCTTCGACAACCTCACGTCATCGCCGCTGAACCTCTACGCCGACTACCATCCGCAGCTCGACAACGACGGGATGGGCAACACCGGTGGGACCGACGCGACGAGCGGCGATCTGGTGGCCTCCAACGGCCCGGTGTCCAGCGCGCTGGCCTCCTCGGCCGGCTTCAGCCAGACCACCAGCGGATACGTCGGCTCGGCCAGCGACGGCGAGTCCGAGCTGACCTCGGGCTACGCGCTGAGCTCCACCTACAGCTCGGCCCCGACCGGCGGGCACATCGACCAGGTCGCGCAGATCCCGGTGGCGGCCAGTGGCTCCACCACGTTCACGCTCGCGCTCGCCTTCGACTCCGGCCAGTCCGCGGCGGTCTCCGACGCGTCGGCGTCGCTGGCGGCCGGTTTCTCCTCGCTGGAGAGCTCGTTCGAAGCCGGCTGGCATTCCTGGTTCGCCGGGCTGCACGCACCGCCCGCGTCCGTGACGGGCAGTCCCGGGCTGGAGACGCAGTACAACGTCTCGCTGATGGACGTGAAGGCCGACGAGGACAAGACCTATACGGGTGCGTTCGTGGCCGCCCCCACCGTCCCGTGGGGCGCGTCGGTGAGCGCCGACACCGGCACCGGCACCTCCGGGGCGCACGGCTACCACGCGGTGTGGACCCGGGACGAGTACGAGATGGCTACGGCGCTGCTCGCGGCCGGGGACACGGCCGACGCCCAGGCCGCGCTGAGCTACATCCTGAGCTACGAAGCCGAGTCCAACGGCGCGGTCAAGCAGAACACCTGGCTGAACGGCACCGCCGTCTTCGGCTCGACCCAGATGGACGAGGTAGCCGATCCGATCATCCTCGCCTACCAGCTCGGGGACACCGGCTCCAGCTACTGGGCCACCCTGAAGAACCTGGCCAACTACCTCGTCGCCAACGGTCCTTACACGCCGGAAGAACGGTGGGAGGAAATCGGCGGCTACTCGCCGTCCACGATGGCCGCGGAAATCGCCGGCCTGCTGTGCGCCGCCTCCCTCGCCGAAGCCAACGGTGACACGACGGGCGCGGCCACCTACCAGTCCACCGCTCAATCCTGGGCGTCTGAGGTCGACAGCCTCACCTACACCACTAACGGCCCGTACGGGAGCGGGAGCTACTACCTGCGGATCACCCCCGACGGCCAGCCCAACGCCGGTACCTCGATCGGCATCGCGAACGGCGGCGGCAGCCACGACGACCGGACCGTGGTCGATGCGGGCTTCCTCGAACTCGTGCGGCTCGGCGTCAAGCCGGCGAGCGCGACCGACATCACGAACTCGATCTCCGTGGTCGACAGCCAGATCGAGGTCAGCACGCCCGAAGGTCCCGTCTGGCACCGGTACAGCTTCGACGGCTACGGCGAAACCGCCTCGGGCGGCGACTACACCGGCAGCGGCGTGGGCAACCCGTGGCCGGTCCTGTCCGGCGAGCGCGGCGAGTACGACGTCGCAGATGGCAACCTGTCCGGCGCGCAGTCCCTGCTGCAGACGATGGCGGGCGCGGCCAACGGCGGCTACCAGATCCCGGAGCAGGTCTGGGGCGGCTCGACCGGCACCGGCGGGTTCACGTTCGGCCAGCCGGACAACTCCTCCACCCCGCTGATGTGGGCGATGGCGCAGTACGCACGGCTCGCGATCGACATCTCCGCCGGGACCGACGTGGACACGCCCGCGGTCGTCACCAACTGCCTGCGCAACAGCAGTTGCCCGGTCAGCGGGTCGGTGAAGGAGACCGTGAACGTGACGGTCCCGGTCAATACCGACGTCTCCGGTGACACGGTGTACCTCGACGGCAACCTGTCTGCGCTCGGCCTCGGCCAGCCCGACTGGGCCGCCAACGGCATACCGATGACCCGGGTCAGCGCCACCAAGTGGACCGCGACCGTGAACGCGGCCGCGGCCGCCCCCCTATCCTACAAGTACGACCTGGGCGGGAACTGGAGCAACGTCGAGAAGAACGGTTCCTGCGCGGACATAGGGAACCGGAGCATGAGCGTCAGCGGCGGGACCGTCAGCGACACCGTGGCCAACTGGGGCGGCCCGTCGGCCTGCGGGAACTCGGGTGCCGTGATCAACGTGACGGTGCCGTCGGATACCCCCAGCGGGGACACCGTCTATCTGTCCGGCAACTACGACGTCCTCGGCACCGGCATCCCGGCCGCCGATGACTGGGTGGCCGCCGATTACCCGATGACGCAGACCGGTACCGACACCTGGTCGATCACGATCACCGGGGTCCCGGCGGCCAGCTTCCAGTACAAGTTCACGCTGGGCAACTGGAACAACGTGGAGGAGACCAGCGGGTGCGGGACCGTGGCCAACCGGGACTTCGGCTTCGATACCGGGGACGCCACCTACACGGCCAGCGACACGGTAGCGGCCTGGGCCGGCATCGGCTCCTGCTAGCGCGGTGGGCTCCCGCCCGGGCCCGGGTGCCCGGGCGGGGGCGGGTGCGCGCCCGGAGGCGGTGCAGGCGGTACGGCCGGCGGCGGGCCGGGCCAGACGAGCAGGACCGGGCACGGCGCGTGGTCGACGACGAAGCGGACGTCCTTGCCCAGGCTCTTGGGCCCCGGGCCGTGCCCGTCGCGGGCCACGATGAGCATGGTGGCGCCGCTGACCGCGGCGGCGAGCTCGTGCTTGCCCTCGTGCTTGCCCTGGCCGTTCAGTTGCAGGCGGCCAGCGTCACGGCCCAGCCGGGCCTGTGCCCGGTCGAGCAGTTCGCCCGCGGCCGTCTCGGCCCGTGCGAGCAGCCGCGGTGCGGGGTCGGCCCCTCCCCGGCCGAGCAGGCCGCTGAACGCGCCGTGCGCCGTCTCCGCGGTCGTGCTGTCGACCACGGTGAGCAGCGTGATCCTCGCGTCGGGCGGAGCCAGCGAGCGCGCGGCGTCCACGCACGCCTGCCATGTGCTCTCGGTCACCCAAATCACAACCGGCATGAGTTCAGTCTGACGCCACCCGGGCGCGTATGAGCGGCCGGCCGGCCTGCGGCGTGTCCGCAGATACATCGATCATGTCTATGGGTTGGCCGTTAACTTGGCATAAATGTTATGAGTTGGTGCGGGGTACGTAGCCCTCGCCAGGACTCGCCATAGGGGGCCATGCCCGTGAGCAGCAGAACTGCCGGTACCGCGTCCCCGGGCCCCCCGGCCGCGTCCCCGGGCCCCCCGGCCGGGCCTTCCACGTGTCCTGCCGGGCTCGCGGCCGCTGTCCGCAGGGCGGTCGCGGCAGGCGAGGATCCGCGGCAGACCGCCGACCGGGTCGCCCGCGCCTTGCGCCGTCACCTGCCGGGTCCGGAGATCCTGACTCCCGTCCAGCTTCGGGGCGCCCCGGACCGCTACCAGACGCACCTGCTGCACGTTGAGCCCGGCGGCTCGTTCTCGATCGCGGCCATGGTCTGGCGGCCCGGCCAGCTGACACCTATCCACGACCACGTCTCCTGGTGCGTGACCGGCGTCCTGCAGGGCACCGAGTACGAGGAGATCTTCACGGCTTCGCCGGCGCCTTTGCCCGCGTCCGGGCCCGCGCCTGGCTCCGCGCCTTTGCCCGCGTCCGGGCCCGCGCCCGGCGGCAGGTTCCTGACCGAGGTCGTCCGGCGGGAGAACCCGCCCGGCACCGTGGCCGGTTTCACGCCCCCGGGCGACATCCACCGGGTGCGCAACAGCGGCACCGGTATCGCCGTCTCGATGCACATCTACGGCGCCGACCTTTCCCGCCTCGGCTCCAGCATCCGCCGCGTCTACGACCTCCCGGTCCGCGCGGCCGCCCAGTAACGTAGTCTGTCGCGCTGCGCCCCGGCACGGCCCACACCACCTCCCGGCTCCCATGTACGCAATGGCACCTCTACGTGTACTGGGGTGTCCGATGACAAACGGCAAACACCGGACCCCGGCGAGTGGACAGCCGAACTCTGACGCGACGACTCCAGCGCGGCCAGCGTGACCGGCCGCGTCGGCCAGGCAAGGCAGGCACCAACAGGAAAGACCACCCGCGCAGGCCGGGGGCGAGCGCCGCCGCACTCCTCCCCGGCCGCGCCCAGTGCGCACGGAAGTAGCAGCAACTACAGGAATGGCCCGCCCGCCCACCCACCGCCGACCCAGCCGGACGGGAACGCGCACAGGGCCGCCGCAGCCCAACCCCCTCGCCGCCGAGCAGCCGGTAAGGCTCCCACCCATCCCCCGCAGCCACCGGCCAGCCCGCCCCAAGGCACCACCAGCCCAGCTAAATCCCCGGTGACGAGAGACCGCCAGGCCACGAGGCTGGGGGAGCCCACAGATTCTCCCGAGCAGTCCGGCGCTCGGGAGACAATTAGCTGCAGATCGTCCGATGAATGTCACGTTGAGTGACGTTTGACCTGATTTTCCGGTCATTCTCCTCTAGGTACCAGGATGCACACTCCGTAGGCTGATGCCAGCCAAGAGTGAATGAGGCTTTAGAGCCAGTCTGGCCCGAAGCCGCCGCTATCCGTAGAACACCAGCGTCTCTTTGGCGGTTGACCGCTGACTATCGGGCCCCGGAAGGGCCCGTGGGGTGAACGGGTGCAGACCATTTATCAGGGGGACACCATGGCACGCATCGACATGCAGGCACAGGCACAGGTCTTCGCCGCACAGGCACGCGATCGCCAGATGCAGCGGGACATCCACCAGCAGACCCAGATCATGCAGCAGCAGGCAAACCAGGCACGCATGAATCAGTACCAGGTGCCCCAGCAGAGCTATCAGGGCAACTCGGGCGATGGCGAGGGCGGCGTGATCCTGATCATGGCGCTCGTCGGCATCATTACCTGGATCATCAACAGCATCAGGGGCGCACGCCAGGCACAGGCACTACCCGCTGCCCCGTCATCGCATGCAGCGTTCGGCGCAACACCGGCCGCGCTGCCGCAGTCGACGCAGCCGAACACCTATGTTGCTGATGGCCTGATCAGGGCCTGGGCCGACCAACGTGGCTACCACTTCGACGGGGATGTTCCCGCTTCAATCGCTGCAGAGTACTACGCGTCTCCTCACTCTCAGTCTGAGATGAACATTGTTAACCTCGCTGCCGCTCATGCCAATGGCCAGATCCCGGCCTCTATCAGCAGCGTCCTGCGCGGCACTGTCCTGGACGATGGCAGCACGATTACGGGTGCCAATGCAGTTGACGGCACTATCCGTGTGGCTGGCGAAGAGGTCTGGGCCAACGTTAACCTCACCTGCTCCAACGGTGCCACCGGGCTTTTCAGCTTCCATGCATGCGGCGACAACTATGAGTGGAAGCCACTTGCCTCATAGGAGGGCATCATGAACAACAACAACAAGGGCAGCGCGGTCAACGAAATAATACTTGTCGCCGTCTGCGCGTACATCGGTTATCAGATTGGCAAGGCCCTGGAAAAGTATCCGTGGCTGCGTGCCGTCTTCGGCATAGTGTTCGCTGGTCTCGGCGTGTGGGCAACCGTCATGGCTATCTCGGGGCAGCCTGGTTACCTCGTGTGGACGGCTGTATCCGCCATCCTCGCGGCGCTGCTCATCCACTGGAGCAGCAAGGAGGTTCGCGTCCGTGAGGCTGCGTCGGCCAGGTTCGCCGCGCTCCAGGCACCCGCTGATGTCTCCAGGCTAATGGTGGGCAACGCAGTCAATGATGGCCCACTGGTGGGCTGGAAGGTGCAGACCGCCAACATCGTGCCCAACACGTTCAGGACAGCCAACGGCCAAGTGTACGCCGACGTAGATATCACTCTCACCAACGGCACACCGCTGGCCGCTAGCTTCCACGCCGACACCAACGCAGGGCCCGACGCCTGGGAGTGGTTCCCGCGCACCTCATGAGCACCTCTTTACGGCGGGAGCCCGCCGGATTCCCCGGGGCCGTCCGGCACTCGGGGGACGATTTGTTGCAGAGTGTCGGATTATTATCACTTTGAGTGACCCTGGACCCTGAATTCCCGGTCATATCTGCTCTATTGCCATGGTGTACGGAACGTAGGATAATGATAACAAAGAGTGAAATACGGCTTTCTGTACTGGGAGAAGGCAAGGCATGAAACTCAACATGCTCGCGCAATCCCGGCCATCGCACTCGCCGCAGGAATCAGTCTCGCCGCCTGACACCTCCGACTCGAGAAGGAAACAGCCCGGCTCCCCAGTACCGGTCAAACCAGGTGCTAATGACCGGCACGCGTGGCACTGACCATTTTTCATCCGCTGCCGAACCGTACCCGCTGCCCGGGCCGGTCAAGAGCGCGCCCGTGACCAGTGACCACGGAAGGTGGAACGCGGCTCATCCTCGCTCCGCACCGTCGGGCCAGATCACCCGGACAGGCGTCCGCCGATTACGCGCATATGCCACAACGTCAGCTGTCCCGCCGTACCCGCGCGCTGGCTTGCCATCCCACACAGCATACAGCTCGTCCGCCTCGTCAACCATCAGTTTGCTAGCGGCCATATGGGACTCAGAAGTGGAGTCGCCAAATGGCATCCGCCGGACAGAAACCGCTTGCGCGAGCAGACGGTCATACTGCCCTTGCGCGTCCTCTGGCAGTCCCTCCCGGTACCGCTCAGCCGGAACGATGACCTCAATCCCGCCCCCGAGATCGATCACCGCCCGCGCGAACACCTGATCAGCCCCGTCTGCCAGGCAGGACACGCCGACCATGTCGGGGGCATCCCCGGAAAGCAGGGCCCGTATCTGCCCGTCAATAAGCTCAACTGTCCGCGCGGGCAGCGACTGATGCCCAGAAACGGCTATCCGCCGCATACGGCTCCCTTCACGCGACCGCTGACCGGAGCTTGTCATCGAACTCACGCACGCAGGAGGTAACCGGGCCGGCGTATTCACGCCGGAAACGCCGCGCCCGCTCCACCACGCGCTCAGACGAGTACATCAGACCCACGGCCAGCCCTTCACGGGCAAGCTGGAACGCCTCATCAACCCTGTACCCGTCCCGGCTGCTCTCACCGTCCTGCCGGGCTGCGGTCCCCACCTCCAGCATGATCATCGCGCGCTGCTTAGGGGCCGGATGAGTGGCAGGCAACGACTCCGCGAACGCAGCCAGCGCATCAGCGGCACGGCCGAGCCTCACCGACACAAGCGCCCGGTTCCCCGTCCAAGGATCGACACGTGCAGTAGCGCATGGCCAACAAGGGAAGGCGTGAGCAAGAAGTGACGGCGATGCCACCGCAAGCCACCGGGCGGGAAACGGTGCCCGATAATGCCGCCCGCATTGAGCGCCACCCATCCGGATCACCGGTTGCGAGCAAAGTAAGCCTTACCGCAGACACCCCGCATGAGCGGGACGCCATCCGCGCCGGCTGGGCACGTGGGGGCACGCGATGAGGTTCCGTGAGGACAAGGCCGCCGACCTGGAGCGGGCCCGCGCCGCCGTCGCGCAATGGCGCGAGCAGCACCCGGCAGGCACCGACGAACAGTTGATCGCCGCGCTCGGGTCCCAGTTTCACCCCGACTACGGCCCTGTGCTCCGCGCGGTGCTGTTCACGCTCGACCGGGCCCACGCCCCCAGCACCGCACCGGACATGCCGTGAACGGATGGGACGTGTTCACCGGCTCGGGCACCGTGCCGCCCGGTGCCCTGGTCGAACTGGCGGCCCTGCGCGCCGCGCTACCCGGCTATGACGTGATGGTGACCAGCCACAGCCGGACCCACCGGTTCGAGGCCACCCACCGTGGCAACGGCCCCGGAACCTGCTGCGTGATCAGCAGCGACCCCGCCGACCTGTGGCGCGAACTGGCCGGCCGCCCCCGGCCCGCCGCTCTGGACGGCGACGACCTCGACCGTGCTCTCGCCGCCCCGCAGCCCGCCACCGGCGCGCCGCTGGTGCCGTTCGACCCCACCCGGCCGAACATCGCCCGCGCCTACGATTACCTCCTGGGCGGGAAGGATCACTTCCCCCCGGACCGGGAGCTAGCCGAACGGCTGGTCGCCCTGTATCCCGGTGTCCGGCAGATGGTCAGGGAGAATCGCCGGTTCCTTGTCCGTGCCCTGGACTACGTGGCCGCCCAGGGCATCACCCAATACGTTGACCTCGGGGCCGGGCTGCCCACCTCCCCGGCCGTACACGAGATCGTCCACCGCCACGACGCCACCGCCTCCGTGGTCTACGCCGACAACGACCCAGTGGTACTCAACCACCTATGGGCGCTGGCCGCCAAGGGCGATGACCACATCAACGCGGTAGCCGGGGACGTGGCCAGGCCTGCCGCCGTCGCGGTCGCAGCACAAGCAACCGGCCTGATCGACTGGGGCAAACCCGTGTGCCTGATCGCGGCCATGGTGCTGCACTTCCTGGACGCGGCTACCGCCCGCGCGGTCGCCGCCGCCTACGTGTCCGGGCTGGCCCCCGGCTCCCATGTGATCATCACCGTGGCCTGCGGGGAACCGGCCATCGGCGCGCAGATCACCCGCACCTACGACGCCGCCCCGGTGTTCAACCACACCCCCGCCGACGTGGCCTCCTTCTTCACCGGCCTGGACGTGATCAAGCCCGGGGTCGCGGACGCCCGCGCGTGGATGCCCGGCTGGCGCACCCCCGCCCCGTACCAGCAACGCCCCGGCCAAGTGCTGGCCGGGATCGGGGTCAGGGCATGACCAGCCCCCCGCCAGCCAGCCCAGGGCCGGCTGACCCGGTGCCGAACCCGTTCATCCCGGACCCCGTCACCATCGCCTGCATCGGCTGCGGCCAGGCGTTCGTGTGCGACGCCACCTCCCCGGCCGCCCGTGACCAGACGTGCAACACGTGCGCCCTCGGCCCGCTACCGCCAGCACCCTCACCTTCCGGTAAGGCACCCGCGAGCAATCCGTGGCCGAAGCGCAAGCCATGGCGCTGACCGAACTGGTTGCGCACGCTGCCACCGCGCCCGGTACCGAACGGCGCTCCATCCTGCTCGCCGCTGATGACTATTCGGCCGTGTCCCGCCGGGTACCGCTGTCCAACCTCTACGAGCGCGGCCGGTCCCTGGGGCTGGGGGTGATGGTGTCGGCCCAGTCGTGGCAAGGGCTCGGCGCAGATGACGATGAGCGGTACCGGATCAGCGCCACCGCTGATGGCGGTATCTGGCTGATGCACACTCCCTACCCCGAGCCCCTGGTCCAGCTCGCGGGGACTCGCCGCGTGCTGGAATCGGCGCACAAGCTCGTCGGGGGCATGTGGGGGGAGGAAGGCACCACCCGCGCCCAGCACGCGTGGACCGCCGACCCGGACATCATCCGCACCCTTGATACCGGGCAGGCCTGCTACATCCACCGGGGCGGAGCGACATACGTGCAGGTCGCACACCCGAAACCCTCCCCGCTGACCCTCCCCGCGGCCCACCCTCCGTCACCCACGGTAATCATTCCCCCGGCCGCGCCGCCGCCGGATGCGGGCACACCGCCGGGGCCGGGGGGCTTGGACGACGTGCTCGGCCCAGGAGCACCCGCATGAACCCGTTCACCGCGCTTGGGCTGCCCGCCGACCCGGACCTGACCGATGAGCAGGTCCGTGCCGCGTGGCGGGCCATCGCCGCCGCCACACACCCGACCGGCCCGATGGCGGGGATGCCGGACGGTACACCGCCGCCACCATCGCTTACGCTCAGTTGCGCACCGCGTGAGGACGGTCCGAGGCGTACGCCGACCTGACCGCCGGACAGCCGCATGTGCCCGCCCCGGCTCCCGCGCTGGCGGCGTGGCGCACGGGGCCGACGGTGCCGGTGGAGCGCACGTCGCAGATGAGACGCCGTGGCCACGTCATGCCGCGGCTGGCCCCGGGCGGCGAACGTGGGCAAATACGCCATCGCGCACGTCCTGGCGAGCCGTCGGCGCCATCGCGCACGTTCCCCAGCCCGCGCTCGCCGCATTTTCCTCGGCCAGGACTTGCATCAAGAACACTATCGATATATCTTTGACCTAGCTAGACAGTAACGGGGATATCTAGATGGTCCGCAATATGGCGGATCGCGCCCCGCGTCCAGCGCAGACAGCAGAACATCAAAGGAGTACACGAGATGCACGAACACGAAGAAGAGTGGGCCCGCAGGGGCGGCCATCGGGGTCGCGGGCGCGGCCCCAGGCGCGGCGGCTGGGGTGGCCCGCCGCCAGAGATGATGAGGGGCGGCCCGTTTGGCGGCCCGAGGTTCGCACGCGGGCCGCGGGTACGCCGGGGCGATGTCCGGGCGGCGGCGCTGTCGCTGCTGGCCGAGGGGCCCCGCAACGGCTACCAGATCATCCAGGAGATCAGCGAGCGCACCGACGGTGTGTGGCGCCCGAGTCCCGGTTCGGTCTACCCCGCGCTCCAGCAACTGGAAGACGAGGGCCTGATCCGCGCCGAGACCGGCGAGAGCGGCCGCAAGGCGTTCGCGCTGACCGACGAGGGCCGGGCGTACACCGAGGCGCACGCGGACGAGCTCACCGCGTCCTGGGACGCGGTGACCGGCAGCGTGGACGGCGCGGAAGTCGAACTGCGCGGGCTGATCCGCCAGGTCATCATGGCCGTCACACAGGTGGGGCAGGCTGGCTCGGCGGCGCAGGTGAAAGAGGCCGCCAAGGTCCTCACCGGCACCCGCCGCTCCCTGTACCGGATCCTCGCCGCCGACGACGAATCCGAAGAGGGCAGCGCCGAGCAGTGACCTGCGGACCAGCGCGCCGCTCCGCCCACCCGGGCCGCGGCCGCAGCCGGGTTCCGCACCCCGCGGTCCGCACCCGTACCGGGTGCGGACCGCGGTCGTGAGCGTCCCCGGGGTGCCATTGGACCAGCGGACGCCGTCAGCTCGGCGGGCACGTCGTTAGGCTCGGATGAGAAGTCTGCAGAGGGAGGCGCAGCACGTGACGGTACAGACCGGTATGGAGCCCGGGGGCTCCGCGGGGCCCGGCCCGGCTCAGTCCGGCCCCGGACGGGGCCCGGCGATTTCAGTCAGTAAGCTAACCAAGCGGTACGGCGACCTCGAGGCCGTCCGGGGCATCAACTTCGAGGTCGCGGTGGGGGAGACGTTCGGGTTCCTGGGGCCGAACGGCGCCGGCAAGTCGACCACCATCAGCATGCTCTGCACCCTGGTACGGCCGACGTCGGGCCGCGCCGCCGTGGCCGGGCACGACGTGGTGGCCGAACGGGACACGGTGCGCCGCAACATCGGCCTGGTGTTCCAGGACACCACGCTCGACAGCTATCTGACCGCCGAGCAGAACCTGCGCTTCCACGCCGACCTGTATGGCGTGCCCAGGGCCGCGGTCGCACCGCGGATGCGCCAGGTCCTGGAGATGGTGGGCTTGTGGGACCGGCGGGAAAGCCTGGTCCGCACGTACTCCGGCGGCATGCAGCGGCGCCTCGAGATCGCGCGTGGCCTGCTGCACGCGCCGCACGTGCTGTTCCTGGACGAGCCGACCGTCGGCCTCGACCCGCAGACCCGCTCGTCGATCTGGCAGTACATCAACGACCTGAAGCAGCGTGAGGACATCACCATCTTCCTCACCACGCACTACATGGACGAAGCGGAGCACTGCGACCGGATCGCCATCATCGACCACGGCCAGATCGTGGCGATCGACACGCCCGAAGTGCTCAAGGCCAGCATCGGTAAGGACCGGGTGCAGATCAGCACCGCGGACGACCAGAAGACGATCGCCGAACTGCCCGAACGGTTCGGCCTGGAGGCCGCCATGCACGAGGGGCTGGTCACGTTCTCGGTGGAATCGGGGGAGGAATTCGTGCCCCGGCTGTTTGCCGAGCTGGACGTGCCCATCCGCTCGGTGAGCGTGGCCCGGCCCAGCCTCGACGACGTGTTCATGTCCTACACCGGCCGCACGATCCG
>Ga0116134_1001423_pt1 | contig 12133 bp, 8 predicted proteins | sample June2015DPH_19_5_FD_89737 | JGI IMG/M metagenome (GOLD analysis project Ga0116134, IMG submission 89737) | Peatland microbial communities from SPRUCE experiment site at the Marcell Experimental Forest, Minnesota, USA - June2015DPH_19_40 | ecosystem: Environmental > Terrestrial > Soil > Wetlands >...
AGATGATGATGATCGGCAAATCGCTATAGTCTCCATTGCTCCTCACCCGGCGTATGAATTCATAGCCGTCCATGTTCGCCATGTTGATATCGGTGAGGACGAGATCGAAGGACCGGCTATATAGCTTTTCGAGCGCGTCGGCCCCGTCGACTGCGGTCACGACCTCGAAGTTGGCCTCGCGAAGAATATACGAATGGTAGTTGCGGGTGAACTCCGAGTCATCGACGATGAGCACATTCCGTTTCATAGTCAGTCCTTTGTATAGAGCAGGTGCCCCTGGGCCTTCTTCAGACGGAATGCCGAGGTGATGCGGCCGACGGATTCAGAATGGCCGAGGAAGAGATACCCCTTGTGATTGAGCGAGTCGTAGAAGTGGTTCACCACATTGCGCCTGGACTCGTCATCGAAGTAAATCAGCACGTTCCGGCAAAAAATGAAATCGTAGCTGCGCATGGCTTTCATCTGCACGCTATCGCTTAGATTGAGTTTTTCCATGTGCACCAGGGTCGCGGTTTCGGGATGAATCCGGAAGCCGGTGGCTGTCGGCACGAGATGCTTGCTATAGACGGCTGGAACGCCTTTGACGGAACGATCGCCATAGACTGCGTTGCGGGCGAGTGCGAGCATGTTTTCGTCGATGTCGGTAGCGTTGATCCTGACGTCCCAGTTCTTCGAGTCGGGAAATACCTCGCGGACAATGATGGCGAGCGTGTATGCCTCCTCGCCCGAGGAGCAGCCGGCGCACCAGATGCGGATGCGTCTTTCCGTGGTTTTCTGGCGGACAGCAATCAACTCGGGCAGGCAAACGTCGGCAAAGCCGGCAAGCTGCTCGAACTCGCGGAACATGTAGGTTTCGTTGGTGGTGACGAGGTTGGCCAGGGCCTGCATCTCGTCGCCACTGGAATCGCAATACCCCAACTGGAAAAGATATTCGTCGGCGTCCTTCAGGCCGAGTTCGGTGATTCGCCGCTCCACTCGCTTGTTGAGGAAGTACATTTTCTTTTCATCGAACTGCAGTCCCAGCTTCTTGTAGATCAGCCGGCTCAGTTTGGTGAACTGCTCGGCGGTGAGTTCCATCGCGGACGCCTCCTGAGGAGTTCCTCTAGTTCTTCGCCGATCTCGGGATCGCTCTCGGCGGACAGCAGGGATTGCAGCGCGCTTTCCACGGTGGGGTCGGAAGAGTTCGTGAGTGATTCGACCGCGGCCAGGCCCAGGGTGCGGTCGGGGTCGTGGATATAGGGCAGCACCGCGAGGGCTACGGGGCTCGAACGCGTAAAGTGCCCCAGCAGCCGGAGAAGATGAAAGCGCAGGCCGGCCTCGAGATCTGGCTTGAGCAAGCCGCAGAGCTCTGCTTCGCAGAAGGGATTCAACTGCGAAACGTTGTGGCGCGACGCGATGTTCGTAATCGCGTCCACTGCGACTTCGTAAACGAATTCACCCCTGCGCTCGATCGTCCGGCAAATCTCTTCGATCGACTCTGGGCCGGCGATGTGGCCGAGCAACTTCAAGAAAGGCTGCAGGTAGATCCCCGGCACTTCCACGGCGTCGGGGTATTTCACGCGGAGAGCGTCGAGCGTCTGGCTGGTTCCGATGAGCGCGAGCGCTTCCAGGGACGCACACACGGCCATGGGCTGGGAGCCTTCGAGTGCGATGGCGAGCACCGGGTCGGCAAGAGCAGCCCGCCGCCTCGATCCGATGTTCTCGATGGTGCTGATGACGACGTTCATGTCTTCATCCTTCAAGGCTGCGAGGTAGAGGGCGTCGGGAGCGCCGATGGTGGCTTCGCGCAGAATGTCGACGCTGATTTTGCGTAGATCTTTGTCATCGCTGCGCAGCAAGCGATTGAGCCCTTCGATCACGTCGCCGGCGCGGCGCTGCAGCATATCCGCGGCTTCGGCCCGGACAAAGGGATCGTCGTCTTTCAGCAACTCGATGATCGAGTCCACCGGATTGCGCGTCCATATCCGGGAGAGCCCGCGGAGAATGGCTTCCTTGACGGCGCGGGAACCTTCCTGGTGAAGCTGCGAGACGAGGATGTCGGCAGACTCGGGAGCGCCCGATTCGCTGATCTCCTCGGCGGCGGAGCGCCGGTCGGATTCCTCCGGCGCGCTGAGCGTTTCGATTAGTTTGCTATCGATCATGAACGCATCCCGTGATGAACAAGATTCCGAAGCACCGCTTTTCCTAAAGTCCTGGCCTCGAGGATGCGGACCAGTCTGGCAGCGATTTCCCAACTGGGCAGCACGATCTCGGCGCCGCCGCGCTTGATGGCTTGAAAGGGCATGCCGAAGACGACACAGCTCTCCTCGGACTCGGCGATGGTGACGCCCCCGGCCTCGCGAATCCTGACCATCTGGTCGGCGCCATCGTCGCCGATACCGGTCATGAGCACTCCGATGGTCCTGCTCCCATAGATAGCGAGGACGGATTCCATCATTACGCCGACCCCAGGCACGAAGAGCGTTTTGGGCTGGCTCGGCCGGCGCAGAACTACATCGCCGCTCAGCTTGCGGTAGGGACAGAGATGAAGATTGTTCGCGGCTACATAGCAATACCCGGCGCGAACCGGCGCGCCGGTTTCAGCCTCGACCACTTCGATGGCACACTCCTTCTGCAACCGGGAGACATAAGGAGCGATGAATGCCGCCGGCATGTGTTGGACGAGGAAAATCGCAGCCGGGATGTCCTTGGGCAGGCCGGGAAGCAGGGTGCTGATGGTGGCCGGACCGCCGGTCGAGATTCCGATGGCGATGGCACGCATCTCGCCCAGCGGAGGGATCGCGGTTCGCGGCACGGCTCGCGGCGGCGATGCCGTGGGCCGCGGCCGCTTGACCACTCCGGATGACGCCGCCGCGCGGATCTTGGTAATCAGCTCTTGGGCAATGGTGTCCAGATTCGCGGAGACCGTACCGTCCGGTTTGGAGACGAAGTCGAAGGCCCCCAACTGCAGGCATTCGAAAGTTTCCACCGCGCCTTGCTGGGTGAGCGAACTGAGCATGATCACTGGGCAGATCTTTTCGGCCAGGATCATCTGCATGGCGCTGATGCCATCGAGCTTCGGCATGTTGATGTCCATGGTCACGACATCGGGCTTCAACTCGATTGCTTTCTGGACTGCGTCTTCGCCGTCTCTTGCGGTCGCGAGCACTTTGATGTCGGGCGCCCGGGCAAGTAATCGACTGATCAGATTCCGCATTAACGCGGAATCGTCGGCGACCAAAACGCGAATCGGAGACCCGGGCTTCATCGAACTCCGCCTCACTTCTTGCCACTACGCGATTGCCGATGGAGAGCCGGACGTCCCGGCCCGGCCACCTCAGACCCGGACGGGCGAGACGCCCGCCGCTCCACCACACGATTGGCGGCGGCGGATCACACCTCGAGGGTTGACTAGGCGTGAACCGCGAGCGCCGCCACTTGGCTCTGCTCTCCGCGCGTAAGGACCTTCTCTACATCCAGCAGAACGATCATTCGCTTTCCGTCCTCGACCTTACCGAGACCGGAAATGAACTGGCCATCGGCTCCACTAGAAATACTGGCTGGAGGGGGAGCGATATTGCGCTTGGAAATGCTCAGAACCTGCTTCACCGAGTCGACGACCAGGCCCGTCTTGGCGCCGCCGAGATCGACGATGATCACCCGGGTGTGATCGTCGGAAGCTTTCGTTTCCAGGGCGAAGAGCATGCGCGTGCTGAGCACGGGAATGACCTCGCCACGCAGATTGGTGACGCCTTCGACGAACTTCGGCGCCTTCGGGGTCTGCGTGATCTTCGACAGCCGGTCGATTTCCTGTATTTTGGCAATGGGGATGCCGTACTCCTCCTGGCCCAGCAGGAAGGTGACCAGTTGCACTTCTTCGCCTTGCCCGGTTTCTTCTTCTTTTTTCTTGTCGTCGGGTTTCGTCTCATCCGCGGCGGCGATGACGGCGCCGGTGCCTTCACCCGCACTGCCTTCGGCGATTTTCGACAGCACCTTATGATCTAGAAGGCTCCCGGTTGCCAGCAGCAGAATGAGCCGGTTGCCATCGTCCAGCTTGGCGATACCGGACAGGCTGACGCCCTGCTCATGCGCCACATTGGGCGGGGCCTCGATCGCATCATCCTGAACCCCCAGCACTTCATTGACGTGATCGACGACGAGTCCAAGCTGGAAACCATTCGAATCGACGACAATGATGCGCTGGTCCTCGTGAATGCTGCCCTCGACCTGCGTCCCGAAGGTATCGAGCGCCGCGACGATGGCCTTGGCTGAAGCTACGATGTCTTTGTTGAGCGCCTCGATCCCCTTAAGATCCTGATCTGCGGCAGCGCTGGCCTGCTTGGTTACGTGCTCATTTAATCCCCTTGCGGTGGCCAGAGTCTCGGTGAGCGACTGGCTCGAACTGTTGAAAGCCGAGAGCCAGGTGCGAAGCTGTTCGGCGGCCGCCGTCACCTTGTGCAGATCCGGGTTCTCGCCGGTACCGCTCTGCAACAGCCAGGCTTGGTATTCTGTCGAAGCCAGACAACAGGCAGCGACCAGGTCGGCTGCGAACGAGGTCTGTCGCAGCAAGCGGCGCAGATCGACGATGGGAAGGATCTGCCCTCGAACCGTCAACACGCCCAGCAGGTGCTCGGGCGCACCAGGCACTTCTTTCGGGGTTTGCACCCGCAGAATCTCGCGGACATGCTCCATGGGAAACGCAAACTCTTCCCGACCGATTTGGAAACTGACCAGTTGCCGCACTTCGCCCCCCTTGGCGTGCGCCTCTTTATTATTGTTTTCGCTCTGCGCCTCCTTGCTCTGCCCTTCATGGCTGGAATGCGGCGAGCTTTTCGCCAGCGCTTCTGCGATGGCGTCGGCGTCGCCGTTCCCGCTGCCCAAGGTGCAGACGCGGCGGGCGTCGAGTGCAATGATGATTCGTTCGCCATTGTCAAGCTTGACGACGCCATCGATGTAGTCGGCAGTTTCGTTGCGAATCGCCGCCGGGGGCGGCTCGAACTCGTTCCGGCCGACTCTCGTAACCTGGCGCACACCATCCACCAGCAGCCCCGTTCGCTTCCCCTCGATATCGATCACCAGCACTCGGCTGCGGTCGGTGTGCTCTTCACGCTTCATTCCGAATCGGGTTCGGATGTCGAAGATCGGCAATACCGTTCCCCGGAGGCTCGATATGCCCTCAACATAATCCGGAGTGTGCGGCAGTTTGGACATTTTCGGCAGGCGGATGATTTCCTGCACCGACATGATGTCGAAGCCGAATTCCTCATCCTTGAGCAAAAAAGTGACCAATTGAGTTCCGTCCGCTCCCGCCTTGGCAGCAGCTTTCACCGTTTCCGTAGCCATTGCAGTGCTCCTCGCGTCCGGCGCTGCCGGAACAGCGTCTGGTTGCGTTTTATCCGCTCTTGCCTTGGCGGCGGGTTTCGGGATTTCCGGGGCCATGGCTGGCCCCGTTGCGTCCGGCGTTGCCGGAACCGTGTCTGATTGTGTTGCATCCGCTCCCGCCTTGGCGGTGGGCTTCAGGGTTTCCGTAGCCATTGCAGTGCTCCTCGCGTCCGGTGTTGCCGGACCATGGTCGTTGCTTACGCTTTGTTTTTTCATGGTCCCTATCCGTGCTGGAGTTCGTCGGCTTGGGCTGCGATTTCTTCGACCGCCTGCAGGATTTCCTGGGCCGCTTTCAATCCCTGTTCGGCTGCGGTGGCGGACTCAGTGCTGGCACGATTCATTTCTTCGGATGCGGTGGCAATCTGCTCGCTGGCCTTCGACGCCTGCTGCAGAGCATTCACCGCTACTTCCGATCCCTTCGCAATAACATTGATGCCGGTCTGAACCTCCTTGATGTCTTTGGCGATACGCTCCAGGTTCGTGGTCGACACCTTGGCGCGCTCGGCTTCGTCTTTGGCCTTGATGCCGGCGCCTTCAATGTCGGTGACGACTTTTGTGATCTGGCCCTGAATGCTCTTGACCAGGTCCTTGATACGGTCGGCGTTTTCGCTGCTCTCGTTGGCGAGCGAGCGGATGTCGCCGGCTACCACCGAGAAACCTCGTCCAAACTCCCCGGCGCGCGCCGCTTCAACGTTGCCATTGACCGCCAACATGCGCGTCTGCACCGTCACCATCACGATGGCATCCACGATCTTGTCGATGCGCCGCGTCCGTTCTTCCAGTTCGAGGACGTTCTTTGCCGAGCCCAGCGACATCTGGGCCGCCTGCCCGATATTGACGATCATCGAGTCCAGGGACTCTTTATTCGCGACCAGCCGGGTGGAAACGGCAGTGCACTTCTCCCCGCTTTCCGTGGCTTTCACGCCCATGTCCTTGGCCGCATTTTCCAGTTTGGTACCCAGAGCCATGGCGGTCTCGCAGGCTTTGGAGGCGACCTGCGCCGCGCGGCTGATCTCTTCAATGGCGCCCGAAATCTGGCCGGAAGCGCTCTTGACTTCTTCCGCATTGGCGGAGAGCTCTTCGGCCGCCGCCGCCAATTCCTCGGCGGACTTCTGGGCACTGGTCGAGGTCTTCAGTTTCTCGGCCAATTGCGCCAGGCTGTTGGAGGCGTCGTTCATTTCCGTGTAGGCACGGCCCTGCTCCTGCACTGCTTTCTGCGATTCCATCACGGCGGTGCTGGATTCTTCCGCCGCCTTGCCTATTTCCTGCGCGCCCAGCAAATATTCCTTGGCGCCGGCCAGCGCGGTGACGGCGTTGGTGACAATCGCTTTGCAGCCTTCGCGCATCTCGGTCAGGTCAGTTGCAATGCCCACCATGTCTGTCGTGATCGCCTTCGCCTTTTCGACTTCTTCCAGGCCTTTCTTTCCGGCGGTCTGGGCATCGACGGCGACGACCTTCACCTGGCCCTGGATCTCGGTCACCACTTCCTGGATGCCGCGGGCGCTTTTTTCGCTCATCTCCGCCAGGTTGCGCACTTCATCCGCTACCACGGCAAATCCCTTGCCATGTTCACCGGCGCGCGCCGCTTCGATGGCGGCGTTCAGTGCCAGCAGGTTCGTCTGGTCGGCAATGCGAGCCACGGCGTGGACGATCTTGCCGATCTCTTCCGACTGCCGCTCCAATTCCGCGATCATTTTCGCGGAATCAAAGTTCGCCTGTGCAGCGTCGCTCACGCCTTTGATCAGCGTCGTAACATCGGCGATCGTGCTTCGAATCAGCTCTTGGACGTTCACTACGAGGGTTAGCGAGGCTGCCGCTTGCGTATTCGCCTCGTCCGATGCTTTTTCGATCTGGTTGATAGCGGCGCGAGACTCTTCCGCCGCCGCCCCAGCCTCTTCTGCTCCAGAGGCGATGGTCTGCATCGACTTCCCGAGTTGCTCAACCGTAGCGGTCGCTTCATTGATCGCGGTGGCTACCTGTTCGGTCGCAGTCGAAAGTTTTTCTGCAACTGCCTGAGCGCGGGCCAGAGTGCGGGCGCGCGTCTTATCTTCGGCGATCTTCTTGCTCTGCAGACGGTTCGCACCATTGTCTGCGGCTGAAATGCTGTGTGGCTCCTGCACCGGATTGCCCGTCTTTTGCGCGGCCATCCGCTTCATCCCCGCCACTGGCGAAGCTGTCCCATGACCATTCGTCTCAATCGCCTGTTCCAAGATTTCGCTCATTGCATCTGCTCCTCTCGCCTCTTTTGTCCCTATCGGCGATTTGCCTGAGCGCCTTACCGGACGGGCTGTGGAAGATGTGGAAAAATCGTGGGGCACGAGATCATTTCGGGAAAGATGTCAAAAGCGCAAATGAACCAGTTCGGTGGGGACTTTGCTGAACTGACCGGGTGACGGGCGATCGTGGTCACGCGTGGACCAGAGCGGTCAAGATGAACGCGCCTCCGGAATCGGAACACCAGCGGAGAATTTTCTAATGGGGAGATGCGCCAATCAAATCAATTATCGGCAATCTCAATTCGAGGTGGAATGCGACGATGACTCTGGCCTTGACCTTCGCGTCAATCGCAGAGTTGGTTGGCCGGATTAGTTCGTGGCGCCAGTCTTCAGATGCATCTCCAGACTGGCATCTCCGATGCGCCGATTCTGGAGAAGCAGGTTCTGCGCTATCCGAAGTGGGCACGAGTCCGCTGGAGCGAGTGCAGCGACAGAACGCCTTTTACTTGGGTTTCTGTTCGTCCGCCGTCTCCTGCTGCTGCTCTTCAGCCTTTTGCCAACCGGGATTGGGGTTGTATTCCTTCATCGCTGTGGCGAGAACATCGGTCTTCTTGCCGAGATCCTTCTGATACACGACTCCATCCTCGGTAACGATAAATGTCATCACGCCAGACGATCTGTATTCCGCGGGATAGGCGACGAAAGCAAAGCCCTCGGTCATTTTGCCGTTTATGATGTAACTCTTCGCGCCGCCTGGGCCATTTTTTCCCTGACGCATGAGGAGATGGTAATAGTAACCGCGGTAAGGAGTAGTAGCGCCCTCTAAGCTTTTGGCATAGCCCTTGGCTACGGCCGCTGCCACCAGCGGACCGATGGGGCTCTGGGGTTCGCCAGCGGCAGCTTTCCAATAAAGGCCATTGTGCTGCCCCTCATCACTGAAGAGTTTCTGGGCGTACTCCTTATACTGGGCGGAGTATTCCTTTTGCGCCGCCGCCAGCTCCTGGCAAACGCGGATGGCCGATAGTTCATTCCGGCCAATTCGCCGGTACAAAATTTCTTTCCTGCCCGCCTCGGTATCGAAATACCAGGAATTGCCTTTGTTCACGAGCGGAATGGGCGCGGGCCAATTATGCGCGCCGATATACAGGACCGTGGTTCCATCCGGTTCTTTCACGAGACGGTGCATTTCCTGATATCGCTTCACGAAATTCGCGCGGCTCTCGGCGTCCTCAGTATCGTCTCCCGAAGAGACGATTTGCTTTCCGTCTGGTCCGAGGATTTCGAGTAACACCTTTTCGTCGTTACTCTGCGCTGCCGTGAGCAGGGCGTTGCTCGCCTCTTCCGCCGATGAAAACGTTTTCTGGCCGGGTTGCTGCGCCGTGGAACGGGTGGGAAAACACACCGTCAAAAGGAGTGCGACCACGGCTAATTTCGGAAGATTGGCGCAATGAAATTTGTCGAAGTTCAGCTTCGTTCGCCGCATATGGCTTCTCTCCATTTCCAAATTTTCAAACTAGACAAAGGAACATGACGAAACTTCGATCTTCTATCTTTCGGCTCGTCGATCAACGACTCGCCTATCAATGACGCCCGCCGCCACCGCCGCCGCGCCCTCCACCACCACCGCCACGCGCTCCACCACCGCCACGCGCTCCACCACCGCCGCCACGCGCTGCTCCGACACTGGCGCTGCCGCGTGACGAATAGCTCCTGGTCTGTCCGCCATGGTCGTAGCCGCTGAAGGCGCCCGAGCGGGTGCCGCTCTGTCCGCGAGGTTCAGCGTAGCCTCGAGCCGCCTGCCGGTTTCCTTCGAAAGGCCTGGCGCCTGCGCCGGCACGGGCGTTGACTCCGCCACGGCCGCCGTTGACTCCGCCGCGCGCGCCTCCTCGGGCGAAATTGCCCCGGTTATAAAACGTTCTGCTTCCGGAGTAGTACCTGCCGCCGCCATACATTGCGTAGCGGCCACCCCAATTGAATCCCCAATGACCCCAACCCCAACCAAAACCTCCGAACCAACCGATGGGGAAGCCGATTCCGAATGAGAGATACGGGCCGCCAAACCAGATACCAGGATACGGGTACCACCCCGGCCATCCCACGATGGGATATCCGTAAACCGACCACGGATCATACGCAGGGACGTAAACGACATCGGGGTCAGCGGGCTCAATATCAATATTCTGGCCTTCGGACTTTACGACTTCCTGCGGCGTGGTTTTAAGAGCGCCGGCGCCTTGCGCTTTGCGGCGCATCAGCTGCACGGCATCCATCACATCCGGTTGCTGGTTGTAATAGGCGTCGCCCAAAGATGACGTCCAGGAGAGGTTCTTATCCATATTTCCCAGGACGGCTGGGAATGCAGCGAGCGCCTTAACGCTCGGGTCCCAGGGTTGCTGGTCGACGGCCTTACCCAAAGCGTCGCCCTTCAAATCAGGATTCGCTTGTACCCATCGGTCGGCTTCGACGACTTGCTCGGGGAAGGTGGACGCCGCCAGGATCTGCGCCACCAGCGAATCGGGATACAGCGCAATGGGCGCTACCAACCGCTGCAACTCCTCGGGAGTTTGTTGCGTGTATGGCGGCGCTTGCGCTTGCGTGTCCGGGGCGGGAGCGTCTTGAGCCGGCAGGCTCTGTGGCAAAGTTGCGAATAGCAGAGCCAACGACAACAGGGAAGCCAAAATCAGTTTGCCCGGTCGAAACCCTGCGAACTCTGCGGCACGTCCGAAAATGTTCATGTTCTTGAACCTCCTCTGTACCTTCATCGCCCAAGCCCTCTACTAATAATGGATAGATGATCCAGACGCGGTTTAGGATTCCTGAAGACCCGTGCCTGGCAAAAGCTGGTTTCGCAAATGCCTTTCCGCTCGGAAGGTGCGTCCTTCGGGGGCTAAAGCCTGCATTCTTCCACGGCCTAAACGGCACCCTTCGACTTCGCTCAGGCCAGACTCTTGAAACCGGGCCCTATTCAAAAAGCGATTTATAGAACCAGCTTTGGAAAGCGGCAGACTCACTACGCTGCTCCGCTACGCTGGTACTGTTCGCTAGAACGTGGCGCGAGCTTGTAGGCTCGCTCGATGATCGGCACCAGCCGTTCCGGCGCCTCGCTCTTCATCACGTATTCATCCACCAACCACAGGATTCGCTCCGGCATCTCGTGGTACGCCGAAAGCAGGATGATTGGCAGGTGGGGAAAGCGCTGCTTGATATGCCAGGCTACGGCCTCCGCGTCCATGCCTTCCAGTTTGTACTCCAGTAGAACCGCGGCCACCGGCGTTTTTTCCAACATCTTCATCGCGGTTTGGCCGCTGGACGCGATCTTGACGCGATAGCCATGAGATTCCAAAGTCTTTTTGCGAAGCTCCAGGGCTTGTGGAAGGTCGTCGATGCACAACACAGTTGGAGAATCCATGGCCACATCTCCTCTGGATAGTTGGAAACTGTAATTGGCTCGCCCTTGCCCGACGTGCGTAACACGCAGGACACACCCCGGCGGCCACGACCAGATGACGCATGCGAGCTGCGACGGCCCTCTGCTACGGGCCGGCCATGACAACAAAATAATTAGCTCAAGCACGCGCGTCTGTTCAAAATTGAACACTTTTCTGGTTGCGAGGCGGCGAAGTACGCGAGGAGAAGCGAGCGCTGTCCGCGTCGTGGAACACAGCCGTACCGAAATTTCTGCAGAGCTTGACAACCGAAACAGAGCGGGGGTAAAGGTCGGTCTAAGCTCGCCGCATCATGATGAAGCGCGGACTCCGATCATCAGCCCAGCGGGGCCGGGCAAGCGGACGCGGCGCACATCGGAGAAGCCGGCTTCCCGCAACCAAGTCGCGTATTCGGGCTCACTATAGCTGCTGCCCGCTTGCGTCCCCACCAACATATTCAGCGAGAACAAGGCGGCAAAACGGGGAGCGGTCTTGGTCCGTTCCAGAATAAAATCCTGCACGACCACCTTCCCCCGGGGAGCAAGTGCGTTGTGGGCCCGTTCGAATAGCCCGCGGTTTTCTTCGGGAGAGAACATATGACAGATAGCGGAGACCAGAATCAGGTCGTAATTCTTTCCCAGCGAATCACGCAACATGTCACCGACCCGAGTGGTGATGCGGTCCGCAAAGCCAGCTTTCCGGATGTTTTCCTGGGTGATAGGAACGACCTCGCCCAGGTCGAGAATTTCCGAGTTCAGCCCAGGTATGGCGCGCGCGAAAGCAATGGAATACGCTCCCGATCCGCCGCCCAGATCCAACATACGTTGGATTCCGTCCGTCCCTACCGCTTTTATTACCGCGCCGGCTCGCTCTTTGGCGTTGCGGTCCATGGCGGCAATAAAAGCCGGCACCCAATTGTCTTCGCGACTGCGCGCGCCGACCGGGGTTCCGACCGAAGTTCCGACCGAGGTTCCGGCGCGCACGCACTCGGTCAACGACGACCAACGATGCCACAGGTGAGCGGTGTGCATAAAGGCGCTGCGGGCCTGGTCGCGCGAGCCCCGCGAGAAGAAACGGGCGCTTACCGGAGTGTTGGAGAATGTGCTGTCTTTCTTGTCGAGCAGTTTCAGA
>Ga0116134_1001425_pt1 | contig 12120 bp, 14 predicted proteins | sample June2015DPH_19_5_FD_89737 | JGI IMG/M metagenome (GOLD analysis project Ga0116134, IMG submission 89737) | Peatland microbial communities from SPRUCE experiment site at the Marcell Experimental Forest, Minnesota, USA - June2015DPH_19_40 | ecosystem: Environmental > Terrestrial > Soil > Wetlands...
CCGATGTCGCCGAGGTCCTGGTCGTAGGTCCGGTTCTCGCGGATGATCAGGAACACGTGCTTGATCGGGGACGCGCAGCCGAGCTTGGCCGGGATCACCTCGGGCGTGCTCGTGCACTTGGCGGCGGCCTGGGCGGCGAGCAGGTGCGTCCAGTCGTTGCCGGTGAACACCTGGTCGGTGTACGCGCCGAGCGCCGCGGTGGCCGGCATCGCGAAGTCGGTGACGGACCCGGTGTCGTCGTAGGTGTTGTGGCCGGTCACCGACTCCGCGCCCGGGGCCGTGCCGGGGCCCTTGTCGATCGCGGATTCCGGGCCGCGCGCGCCGATGCCCTTGTCGTTGGTCACCACGATCTTGCCCAGCGCCGTGTCGCTGGCCACGGTCACCGGGTAGAAGTCGGTCGGCAGCAGGCCCTGGTACTGCACCGGCTGGCGCGCGCCGCTGTAGTAGTAGACGGCGATCGCGTTGTCCCGGCCGATGCTGACCAGGATGTGGTGGCTGTCCGGCATCGTGATCGAGTTCGGGTAGCTGCCGACCGTCGAGCCGGGCAGCGGGTTCACGTTGACCGTCTGCACCACCGTCGCGGTCTTCGGGCTGATCAGCGAGAACGTGTCGTCGTTGGAGTTGGCCACCATGAGAGTGCCGTCCGCGGCCGGGTACTCGGCGGTCGGCTCCAGGCCGACCGGGATCTCCTTGACCTCCTGGCCGCTGGTCAGGTTGACCTCGGACACCGTGCCGGTGCTGGCGGCGCCGGTGACCTTGCTGGCCACGACGGCGGTCCCGTCGGATTCGTTGGTGAAGTCGCCGGGCTTGGCCGGGCGGCCGCCCTCGTTGGACACGAACGCGTCGTTGCCCACCAGCACGACCTGCCGGGGGGCGTTGCCGACCTTGATCACGCTGGTCAGCTGGTTAGTCGAGGTGTCGATGACGCCGAGTTCGTTGACGCCGTTCAGGGCGACGTAAAGTTTGCTGCCGTCGCTGCTCAGCGCCATACCCGAGGGCAGGTCGGGGGTGGTGGCCGTGGTGGTGTTGAGGTTCGTGGTGGCCGTCTCCAGCGGGATCGTCACCGGGCTGGAGACCGTGCCGTCCGCGGCCACGCTGAAGCGGACCAGGTCGGCCGTCTGCGGGAACCACAGCGTCTTGCCGTCGGCTGACCACAGCGGGCCGTCCGCGGCGACCGTGCCGTCCCCGATGGTCTTGTCGGTGCCCACGCCGGTGCCGATCTGCTGCACCACCGTGCCGGTCTTCAGGTTGAAGACGGTCAGGAAGCCGGTGAAGTCTTCCCAGCTCAGCGCGGCCAGGAACTGCCCGTTGGGGCTGATCGCCGACGACAGGAGCCGGCCGTTGCTGATCAGCAGCCGGGTGCCGATGGGGTTGATCCGCTGGTTGGTCGGCAGCAGGATCCCGTCGGCGTTGGCCGTTCCGACCTGGGAGGTGCCGAATCCGCCGCCCAGCGCGCCGGCCGCGGCGGCGGTGGCCAAACCCGCCAGCATGACCACCGCGACGCCGGCCGCGGTGATCATGCGGACGGCGCGACGGTGCGCGTGCCGCCATCGTGGTGAGAGCAAACGTCTCATCTGATTTCCCTTTTCTCGGTGCCGCCGTATACCGGCCAGGCTCCGGTCATGGTTCTGAAGCTGCGGGGACTCGGGAAATGCCCAGTCTCAGGTGGTGGGTCTCAGGTGGTGGGTCTCAGGTGGTGTCAAAGCAGCCGTCGATCAGCGACAGCGGGTTGATGAGCTGCGCATAGTGCGGCCCGGTGATGGTCGGGGAGCCGTTGACGGAGGCCGGGCCGTCCCCGTCGGCGGCGTAACAGCCGTCGGTCTGGACGTCGACGTTGTATTTGGCGATGACCGGGTAGCCGGGGCCGGCCACCAGGTAGGTGATCTGGCACAGCCAGACACCCGAACCGTCCTGCGGAATGTCGGGCGTGCCGCCCTTCTGGCAGCTGGCCTGGCTCTTCAGGCTGGCCGCGGACGGCTTCGGGTTGCCCTGTTCGGTCTGCTGGAGGACGTAAAGGTTGGCGAAGGTGCTGCTCAGGGAGGTCTGCAGCCGCGGGGCGGTGAGCCCCGTCGAGCCGCAGCCGCTCGCGGTGAGGGTGAGCAGGGTGATCACGGCGGCCGCAGTCCCGGCGGCCAGTCGGCGGCTCATGAGGCACCGCCGATCGTGCGGCGCCGGAACACCAGCCAGGCGGCGGCGCTGCAGAGCGTGAACCACACCGCGCTGGTGAGCAGCCCGTAAAGGAACGGCCCCACGTAGGCCGGCTGCTCCCAGAAACCGTGCCAGGCCGTGAACGGCGTGCTGAGCAGCACTTGCTGGCCCCACGCGGGCAGCGCGATCAGCGTCACGACCTGAAACGCCAGCGTGAGCACCACCGGGACGCCGATCCCGACCGCGCTGTTTCTGCTGGCCACGGAGGTGAAGATGGCCAGCGCGGTGAAACCGAGCACGGGCGGCATGACGGACAGCCAGCTCACCACGACCAGCTCGGTGGCGTGGCTGGCGGTTACGAGCTGGCCGCCGAGCCCGACCACCGGCTGCGTGCCCGCCAGCAGGCCCGCCAGCAGGCCGGTGATGATCAGCAGCACCATGGCGGCGGTCGCGAACGTACATGCGGCCAGGAACTTGCCCGCGAACAGCTCGCCCCGGCTGCGGGACCGGGTCAGGATCGTCTTCCAGGTGCCGAAGTGGTCTTCAGAGGAGAAGATGTCCCCGGCCACCACCGCGGTTCCCACGGGCAGCAGCCATTGGCCGCCGAACCCGAGGATCACCATCGGGATCGCGAAGCCGGAGGTGTGCACCCACTGGCCAAAGGCGGTATCGCCCGGCGTCGCACTCTGCACGTTCAGGCCGGCGACGATGACGAACGGCCCCACCAGGCACATCAGCGCGATGGCCCGCACCCGCCATTGGCCGCGCAGCTTGGCCAGCTCCAGCCGCCACACCACGAGCGTGCCGGATCGTTGCCGCGGGTCGCTGGGCCCGGCGGCAGGCCCGGCGGCGGGTTCTGCGTACGCCGGCCACTGGCCGGCGGCGAGGGTCACGGTACCTCCTCGGTAACGGGCACGTTATCCGGCCGGGCCGGCGGGATAAACAGTCCAGCGGGCGTCTGTCTGGTCTCGCCGGGCTGGCCGGCCTCGCCGGTCAGCTGGAAGAACAGCGATTCCAGGGGCGTGACGTCGAGTTCCAGGCCCCGTATGGCCACGCCATCCCGGGCCAGCGTCAGTACGTACTCGTCCATCGGGTCCTGGGCTGCGAATACGACCAGGCCGCCGTCGTCGTGGCGCTCGGCCTTGACGCCCGCGCTCCGCCTGGCCTGCTCCAGGGCGGCGCCGTCGTCGCCGGTGCGCAGCCGCCAGACCGGATCGGGGGCGTCGGCGCGCATGGCGTCGAGCCGTCCGGCGAACGCGATCTTTCCCCGGTGCAGCACGGTCACCGCGTCGCAGATCTCCTCGACCTGGGTCATGTTGTGGCTGCTCAGGATCACGGTCACACCGTCCCGGGCCAGCTGGCGCAACGCGGTCCGCAGGTCCCGGATCCCGGCCGGGTCCATGCCGTTGGTGGGCTCGTCCAGGATCAGCAGCCGCGGGCGGCGCAGCATGGCCGCGGCCAGGCCGAGGCGCTGGCGCATGCCGAGCGAGTAGCCCTTGACCCTCCGGCCGCGCGCGTCGGCCAGGCCGGCGCGCTCCAGCGCCTGATCGATGAGCGCCGCCGCGTCGCCACCGTCGAGCCCGGCCAGCACGGCGAGGTTCCGGCGGCCACTGAGATACGGGTAGAAGCGGGGCGTTTCCACGAACCCGGCCACACCGTCGAGCCAGCCGGGGCCGGCCTCGGCCCGGGTGCGCCCGAACAGCCTCAGAGTGCCCTCGTCCGGCAGCACCAGGCCGAACAGTGCCGACAGCAGGGTCGTCTTCCCGGCGCCGTTCGGGCCGAGCAGGCCGTGCACCACCCCGGGGGTAACGGTGAAGTCCACTGCGTCGAGGGCGGTGGTTTCCCCGAACCACTTCGACACCCCGCGGGCTTCCACCACATGGCCCGTTGCTTCGGTCACGGCGCTCAACGTAGGGGGCCCGGGTTACCTAAACGGAAACAAACAGATGACAACGAATGAACGAAGCGTCGCGTTTCGTGTGAAGTTGTTTGCCGCCGTTGGTCGCGTGGCTCCCATGATCACTTGTGCGCATCGACGGCGTGGGCGCCTTGCCTGATGTGCTCTGCCGTCCGTAGCGTCACATCTGTCACTGCCGACACAGAAGGGACGTCCGGAATGGAGTCATGGGACCGCGCCGACCCGGAGGCCGCGATCGCCGCGGCCGCGGCCCGCTGCTCCAACTGGAACCGCTGGGGCCCCGACGACGTGCGCGGCACCCTGAACTTCATCGACGAGGCCGCGCGCCGCGCGGGTGCCGCCCTGGTGCGCCGGGGTGCCTGCTTCTCACTGGCCCAGCGCTTCGACGCGGATGGCCCGCAGAAAGGCGCGTTCCGCCGCAATAACCCGGTCCACGTCATGCTGGCCTCCGGTCTGGACAGCGCGGAATCGCAGGGTTTCCCGCACGGCTTCAGCGGCGCCGACGACGTGGTGTTCACGCCTCTCCAGGCCTGCACGCAATGGGACGGCCTCGGGCACATCTTCGACCACGGCACGGCGTGGAACGGCCGGCCCGCCGCGCAGACGGTGACCAGCCAAGGGGACCTCGTCACCGGGATCGAGCGGGTCGCGGCGGACTTCGCCGGCCGCGGGGTGCTGCTGGACGTGGCCACGGCGATCGGCGAGGACGGCGAACTGCCGGACGGGTTCGCCATCACCCCGGACCACCTGGCCGCGACGATGGCGGCCCAGGGCGCGGGCGCCATCGTCGGCCGCGGCGACATTCTGTGCGTCCGCACCGGCGCGCTGGCCCGGGCCCGGCGCGACGGCTGGGGTGACTACGCCGGCGGCCCCGCCCCGGGGCTGTCGTTCGGCTGCGCAGACTGGCTGCACGATACGGAGATCGCCGCGATCGCCACCGACACGTGGGGGTTCGAGGTGCGGCCGAACGAGTTCGACGACGCGTTCCAGCCGTTGCACCAGGTCGTGATCCCGCACATGGGCCTGTCGATCGGCGAGATGTGGGACTTCGAGGAACTCGCCGCCGACTGCGCGGACGACGGCCGCTACGAGTTCTTCGTGGCCGCCGCGCCGATCCCGTTCACCGGCGCCGTCGGCGCCCCGGTCAACCCCCTGGCCCTGAAATGACCGCCCCCTCGGCCAGGAGAAGCACCCGTCCAGGATTCGGGCAGCGCTTTCAGTTGTATACGCGGAAAACGCTGCCCAAATAAGCTGCGGTGTCCACCGGGGGGACGCGCCCGTCACAGCCGCCCTGGCCGGAGACGGCCTGACCAAGAGCAGCGCCGGTTTCCCGGACATACTGCGCAAACCGACGCCGAACAGGGGATGTGCGGACCCCGGCCCGGCCGGTTACGAACGGCGGCTGGGGTCTACCCACAGGAGCAGGCCGCGCAGGCAGGCGTCGAGGACGAGGCCGGCGATGGCGATCGTGATAATGCCGGCGAAGACCAGGCTCGTGTTCAGGTAATCGTCGGCCTGGCTGATCAGCGCGCGCTCGCGACGGAGCACAGGTCGACGTGCCGCCGCTCCGTGTGGTCGCAGGAAGTCATGCCGTGATGATCCCAGGCCGTCCGGTTGTAGTCAATATTTCCGACCGTCTTTATGGGTATTTGCACGTCAAAGGGGGAGTGGCGGCCGGCGGCGGCAGGGTCCAGTTGCTGATGGCGGGCACCGTACCGGCATGTTCCCCGCTGCCGGGCGCGGCAGGCCCTGGGCTGCGCAGGTCCCGGGCGAGGCGCTGGTCGTGATGGCCGCGCGGACCGCGGGCGCGAGCTCGGTGGCGTAGCGATATGAGAAATGCCCAATAGGCGGCCGCGTACAGATAAATTACCCAGAAGACGGCCGCGCACAGATAAAATACCAGAAGGCGGCGCAATGACCGCGGTATTCGTAATGACGATGGCCAAAAACAACGTAACTTTTCGTGCATTCGTGAATACGTCCGCGCGCTAACGCCTTATGTCACTTATGCTGCTTCAGATACCCGCGGCAATATGCAGCGGATCTGGCCTGGCGGGGGAGCGCTCCATGGTGGCTGACAGGCAGCAGGTGCAGCTCGGGGCGGTTCAGGAGACGCTGTTCATCCCGCTCACGGCCAGGGCGCGGGAGACGCGCAAGAAGCGGCCGATCCTGCGCGACCCGAAAGCAGTGCATATGGTCGATTCGATCGACTTCGACCTGGCCAGGTACGGCCGGGACACCGGCGGGCTGATCACGATTCTGCGCACCGCGACCTTGGATGTGTGGGTGCGGGATTTCCTGGCCACGCATCCGGGTGGCACCGTGGTCGAGATCGGTACGGGGCTCAACACCCGGTTTGAGCGTGTCGATAACGGAACGGTGCGCTGGATCGACCTGGACCTGCCCGGCACCATCGAATTGCGCCGTCAGTATTTCGCGGACACGGAACGCCGCCAGATGGTGGCCGCGTCCGTGCTCGACGAGACGTGGCTCGAGACGGTGGAGCAACAGCCCGGGCCGTATTTCTTCGTCGCCGAGGGAGTGCTGGTCTACCTGCCGCCCGATGATGTCATGCAGGCACTGGCCCGGATCGCCGGGCGCTTTCCGGGCGCGCTGATCGCGCTGGACTCCTATTCGCGGCGGAAGCTCGACCAGAATCATCGGGTAGCCGCGCGGCATTCCATAGCGCCATGGCAGTGGGCGTGTGACGATCCGCGTTCGCTCGAGCGACTGGGGCTCGGCGTCGTGGAAATGGCCACGACCACCCGGCCGCCGAAACTGCTGCGGGCCCAGATCCCGGCCGGGTATCGCTGCCTGCTGCCACTGGCCGATCCGATCGGCCGGTCGATCCGGAACACGCTGTTCCGCGCGGACCGCCCGGCGGCCAGGTAACGGTCAACGGCCGTTCGTCCCCCGGACAGCCCGGGGCCGGCTCCGCGCCTGGCGGGCCTGGCACTCTGAGCGTGTGTCATTGCCGGGGGACGTGCGCAGCCGAGCCCGGCGTGCCGAAAGAAGGACGGCGCGGGGGGAACGCTTCACCGCCGCGACGACGGCGATCGCCGGCCGGCTGCCGTTCGGCCTGGCGGGGATCGTCCCGCCGAACCTGCTCGGCTTCGCGGTTATCAACGGCTTCACGTTCGCGTGCGACCTGGCCCTGCTGACCGCCATCCACGGCGGCCTGCACTGGCCGGTACCGGTCGGCATCACCGTGTCTTACGGGACCGCGTCGGGGCTGAGCTATCTGCTGAACCGCGCGGTCAACTTCCACTCCCACGGCGCCGTCGGCCGCCAGGTCGCGGTCTACATCGCGGTCGTCATCGTCAACTATCTGGCCTGGATCCTCGGCATCGGGGCCGGCCTGGCCGCGCTCGGGGTCAGCTATCAGCTTGCGCGGGTCATCGCGGGGGTGTGTGAGGCTTTCTACATGTACGCCGCGATGCGCTGGCTGGTCTTCCGCGACACGAGGCCGGAACCGCGCCTGCCCGGACCGCAGCCCGGACCGCAGCCCGGGGCCGGCCCGGGCGGGCACGGCGCTGCGTCCGGGCCAGGACGGTTACGCCACGTCCGCCAGGCCAGGTCCTTAGGCCAGGTCCTCGATGATGACGTGCACGGGCTGGCCGCTCGCGAACGGTTCCGCGGCGCGGCGCACTTCCGCGGCGATCGTGCCTACCGGGACGCCGTAGCGCCCGATAACGTGCACCTCGAGGTCGCCATCGCGGACGATCACGCCCGTGACACGGCGTCCGGGCAAATAGGTGCCGACGCCGCCGAGGCGTCCTCCGGACAGGGCCGCTACCCCCGGCGCGGCGGCCACGGCCGCAGCCACCTCATCCGCCTTCGTCGGCGCGCGCCCAATGTCCGGCCTTATGTCCGGCCGTGCGTCCGGGCCGGAATCTTCCCGGAGTGGCTGGCTCATCGGCATGTTCTCCTTCCTGCAGGCCCTATGGACCCGCTTCATCCCCCAAACCGGACATCGTCTAACGTGTTCACCACACGGCTACTGGCTACCGTGGCAACGTTCCCTGAGCTTGAGCCTTCACACAGGCAAGACATGCCGGCCGCCGGATCGTCACGCACGAGTCGCCCGCAATTTGCGGGGTGCGCGGTTTCGCGGCCATGTGAGGGCAGGCGAGAGGGGGATAGTGAGCGCGCGGCACGACGGCCTGGTGCACGCAGGGACCGGCCCGGAGCACGACGCCCAGGCCGGGACGCGGACGAGGACGCGGGCAAGCACGCGGACAAGTACGCGGGCGGGCCCGGCGGACGACGGCCAGCCCGGAACCGGAACGCTGGACGACGCCACGATGGTTGCGCGTGCGCGCGACGGCGATGTGCACGCGTTCGAAGTGCTGGTCCGCCGCTATCAGCGCCCCATCTACCGGCTCGCCTTCCGGATGCTCAGCACCCGGGTCCGCCCCTGAACGGCGATCCAGCGGAGCGCGAGCAGGAAGACCAGCACCGCGACGGCCGCGACCGTTGGCCAGAACCAGGACTGATCGTCCACCCAGTGCCGAGTCGATTTGTCGGTAATAGCCGCGGTGGCCGGGCCGAGAACCTGCGGCCAGACGGCGAGCCCGCGGACCAGAGCCAGGCCGCCCCCCGCGAACAGGATCAGGCCGATGACCAGCAGCCTGATGCGGTTTCCCAGGCCAGTACGCTGCACGTGGCTCAGTCCTCTCTCTGGCGGACGGTGACGCTGACCCGCAGCGGGTTCAGCGGCGCGGGCGAGCGCGGCGGGGACCACGTGCACCGGGTGCCCGAGGTACTTCGAGATCAGGTCGGCCGCGATCAGGCCCGCGACCGCCGCGAGCAGCACCGCGACCACGATGGCGGTCAGCGTGCGGCGGGGCCGGAACGCGCGGGCCGCCGACCGGTGGCGGCCAGGTGGCTGTCCGGGTCGCGGGCGGACGGCAGGTCGCGGTACTCATCGGCCGCGGCGACGTCGGAGGCGGTCACAGGACCCGGCTCCCGTGCCAGGCGGGAGAGATCAGCATCGCTGCAGGTCAAGGGGGATTAACCGCGCTGCGCTGGGGTAGTTGCGATTGGTTACTCCGGCTGATTAGTCGCGCGGAGCGGGTGAGCCGGCGGCGGCGGGGGCCCCGCGACCGGCGACCTCGTCCAGATAGGCGGCCGCCTTCGCGGGGTCCATGAACCAGCTGAAGAAGTCGCGCGGGTCGTTGAAGCCGTTGGCGAAGCGGTCGGCGATCTGCTGATACTTCCCGGCTGCGCCGAGCAGCTGGACGGCGTGCGGTGGCGGCGGCTGGAGCATCGCATTGGTCCAGATGGTGGGGTACCGCACGTAGTCCCAGAACAGGCCGAACGTGTCCCGGATGAAGTCCTCGTCGTACGGGCGTATCCCGTGGGCGAGGATGGCCGCGAGGTAGATGGCGGCGCATTTGCTGGCGCTGTTCGACCCCTGGCCCGTGATGGGGTCGTTGGCCACCACCACGTCCGCCATGCCGAGCACGGTTCCCCCCGAGGGGAGCCGGCCCACCGGGTAGCGGACGACGGGCGCGTACCGGCCGCGCAGGGTGCCGCCCCAGTCGGTCAGCTCGACGTGGCGGGCGCGCTCGTACTCCCAGGGCACGAACCTCTTCATCAGCTGCAGCGTGAGCTCAAGCTGTTCGTCCGGATGGCGGATCCCGCCCCAGCAGTCCAGCGGCCCGCCCGGGATGCCCTCGAAGAAGAGGATGTCGCACGGCCCGCCGGTGGTGAGCGCGGGCATGATGAACAGCTCGCCCACGCCGGGCACGAGGTTGAGGTTCACCACGGGCAGGTCCGGCCGCTCGGCCCGGCGCTCCAGCCCGCGGACGTAGACGACGGCCAGCGCGCGCTGCGGCACGCGGTACGGGGAGCGGGACGCGTCCCGGCGGAACAGGTCGACCAGCTCGCCCTTGCCGGCCGCGACGATCGTCAGGTCATACCGCGGTGCCAGCCGGTCGAGGTCGGACACCGTGACGCCGTGGATGATGACCCGTCCACCGCGCGCCTCGAAGACTTCCAACCAGCCGGACATCTTGAGCCGCTGGTCGACCGACTGAGCCGGGGCGCTCAGGTGGCCCGCCCAGTCGATGGCGCGCTCCCCGTCCGGCCCGGCGAGGCTGAATCCGATGCCCTCGAAGGACGGAGCGTCGTCCGCCCAGTAGCTGAGCCCGAGATCACGTTCGTGCTGCAGCGCGGCACCGAACATGGCCTGCGTGGACATGACCCGCCCGGCCCGGATCTCTTCGGCGGTCCGCGCGGACATCAGCGTTACCGCATAGCCCTGCTGGAGTAATCCGTGCGCGAGTTGAAGGCCGGATTGGCCGGCCCCGACGATAAGGATCTTCCGTGACATTGCCCACCTTCCACTGACTGATACGCAAGCGCCGCGCGCCGACCGGGGTTATGCGAAAACCGGATCACGGGTGAGGTTCATGGCGTATCTGACAAGTTCCGTCAGCGTGTAGACCACAGATGCGGTGTCCCTCGCGTCACAGGTGAGCAGCGGGACTTCCGGATCGATGGCGAGCGCGGCGCGCACGTCCTCGATTCCGTACGGGAGGATTCCGTCGAAACAATTGAGCGCGACGATAAAAGGCATGTCCGGTACGTTCTCGAAATACTCGATGGCCGGGAAACAGTCGGCCAGGCGCCGCGGGTCGGCGAGGACCACCGCGCCGAGCGCGCCGCGGATCAGGTCGTCCCACAGGAACCAGAACCGGTCCTGTCCCGGCGTCCCGAACAGGTACAGGGCGAGATCGGCGTCCAGGCTGACCCGGCCGAAGTCCATGGCGACGGTCGTCATCACCTTGTCCGGGGTGGCCGACAGGTCGTCGGCCCCGGCGCTGGCCTCGGTCATCAGCGCTTCGCTGGTCACCGGCTCGATCTCGGAGACCGAGCGGACGAAGGTGGTCTTCCCGGCGCCGAACCCTCCCGCGACGACCATCTTGGTCGAGATCGCCGAGGGCGACAGTTCAGGGCTGGATGCTCTGTAGACCACGGAGAACCCTTTCCAGGAGTACGTGTTCCGGCGCCCCGGCGGCCGCCGGGCTCGGGTGAATGCGGACCCGGCCCTCGTCCACGAGGTCACTGACCAGGACCCGGACGACGCCCAGCGGAATGCCCAGGCCGGCCGATATCTCGGCGATCGAGCGCACCGCACGGCACAGGACGTAGATCTCCCGTGTTTCGGCCACCAGTTCCTGGTAGACCGCGCGGTCAAAGCCCGGGACAGAAACCAGCGTCTCGAGCAGCAATGGCCGCCGCGAACTGGTCCGGCCGCTCGTGATGGTGTAAGGCCGGACGCGGGCGCTTCTAGCCGGGGCGCTGGTCACGACAGCGACCTCCTTCTGCGGATAAGACCCTTGGTCCGCAATTCGCCGGTCACGGCAGGTGGGCGGCACCGGTTTCGGTGCGCAGTTCCCGGCGGAGTTGCGGGGTGAGAATATGACCTGAACTTTCGACGAGTAATGTCATCTGATAGGCGACAATTCTCATGTCGCAGCCGGACCGGGCCAGGGTGGCCAGGCACGAGCCGTCGCTTATCGTCATGATGAAGAGGTAGCCGCGTTCCGTCCGGACAATGGTCTGGAGGCTTTCGCCCAGATCGAAAAGACGGGCCGAGCTTTCGGCCAGGCTGCGCACGCCGCAGGACACTGCGGAAAGCTGCTGCGCCTTTGTCCCGGAGAGCCCGTCGGACGCGATCAGCAGCATGCCGTCCGCGGACACGACGACCGCATCCGTGACACCGGGTACCTCCGTGACGAAGTTGTTCACCAGCCACGTCAGCGACCGTGCCCCGCTGCTCGGGGCGGTCACGTCGGGCCTGCCCCTGTGCCGACGCCTCCATCATTTTCTCCAGGGGCGCTTTCACCGTCGGGCTCCGCGCCCGGGCCTGGCGTGCCGCCGCCGTGGTGAGGTTCGGGCAGGCAGTCTCCGTGGGCGGCCCGCTGGCCGAGCTGGAACCTGGAAAGGTCGTCGCGGATCTGGCTGGCCCGGGAGTCTCCGGGGTCCGTGGCCCTGCTCTGGCTGGCCCGGGAGTCTCCGGGGTCCGTGGCCCTGCTCTGGCTGGC
>Ga0116134_1001426_pt1 | contig 12113 bp, 12 predicted proteins | sample June2015DPH_19_5_FD_89737 | JGI IMG/M metagenome (GOLD analysis project Ga0116134, IMG submission 89737) | Peatland microbial communities from SPRUCE experiment site at the Marcell Experimental Forest, Minnesota, USA - June2015DPH_19_40 | ecosystem: Environmental > Terrestrial > Soil > Wetlands...
GAATTTCTCCGTCCCACGCTCGACAAGTACGAGATCGAGTCGAGCGTCTATTACTCGAGCGCGCGGTTATGGGACGACGGCGTGCTCGATCCCGTCGAGACGCGCGCTGCGCTGGCGCTCGGGATCGCGGCCTCGATGAACGCGCCGATTTCCGAGCACCCCGGCTTCGGCGTCTTCAGGATGTAGCTGGTTGATTCCCTCGCCCGATAACGGGCGAGGGAACCAGAAGATAGAGGGAACCAGACAAACATCCGCGCGTTCCTCTCACCCCAGGAAATGCGCTGCGATGACGACGTTGGTCACCGCGAACGACGCCGGGATCACCCATCGCGAGTACCTGCGAATCCGCAGCCCGATATCGCGCCGCGCCTCCGAGCGATGCGTCACGTGGACCGTCATCAGCTCCACCACCGCAAGGAAAACATAGATGTAGCACTCGAGGAAAAACGCATCGATGTACGTCAGGTAGGGCAGCCGCGGCATCGTCGCGGAGATCGCAAACGCGAACGCAATTACAGTCAGAATCGTCGTGACCGCGACCTGGATCTGGTTCGACAGGTCGCTCTCCTCGATCCAGAAGACCGCCCACGACAAAAACACCATCAGCAGCAGCGGCAGGAACACTTTCCACAAATAGAAGCTCGAGCGCCGCTGGACGTCGATTTCGAACCTGGCTTCCGGCACCGTGAGCCCGCTGTAGGTCGGCGCGATAAGCAGCTCCGAGTGCAACGCGGTCAGATGCCACTGCGCCAGCGAGGAGAAGGCCTTGAATTCGCTGGCGGTCCACGTCGAGGTATCGTCCCGACGGAACTTCATCCGCGGGCCGTCCACCAGGAAGGGATGGATGATGACTATCAGCCGCTGCTGATCGAACGGGAAGCGTCTCAGCTCGAACTTCGACGACAGGCTTGCGAGGAAGCGCTCCGCGTACCTCACCGTGCCGTCCGGGCTTACCATGATCGCGATTTCGCCGCGCGAGCGGGGCGCCGCGGCGTTGATCATCTCCAGTTGAGGTACCCAGATCTGCCCAATCGCGTAGTTACGCGGCTGGTCGTCAGGTCCCTCCGGGGTATAGGCGAGCCGCTTGTCGATCCATCGCTCAAACAGGTACCCGTCGAGCCGAAACTGCTCGCTGACTTCGTCGATCGAGGCGATGTTGATGACGTGCAGGCCGATCACGACGTCGATCGGTTTGCCGTTTTCAAATGGCGGTTGCAGGATCGGATCGGTCGCGATGCGGGTCGGAGTTTGCGCCGCGCGGCCCGGCGCCGCCGACAGCGTCGCGCCGACTACGATTGCGAGCGCAAAAGCAACGATCCCCCGCCGCATCCCGGCTCAGCCTTCCGGCGCAAGCATTTTGTCGGCCCGCACCAGCCGGTCGAACTCCTCTCCCTTGAGCAACTTCAACGCAATCGTGGCCTCGCGCAGCGTGATTCCTTCCGCGTGCGCCTTCTTGGCGACCTTCGCCGCGTTGTCGTAGCCGATATGCGGGCTCAGCGCCGTCACCAGCATCAACGAATTTGCGACGTTGCGCTGGAGCTGTTCGCGATTGGGCTCGATCCCTTCGACGCAGTACTTGCTGAACGACGCGCACGAATGCGCCAGCAGCATCGTCGAATGCAAAAAATTGTGGATGATGAGCGGTTTGAAGACGTTGAGCTCGAAATTCCCCTGCGAGCCGGCCATCGTGATCGCCATGTCGTTGCCGATTGCCTGGATACAGACCATCGTCATCGCCTCGCTCTGCGTCGGGTTCACCTTGCCCGGCATGATCGACGAGCCCGGCTCGTTCTCCGGCAGGATTAATTCTCCCAGCCCGGTGCGCGGTCCCGAGCCCATCCAGCGGATGTCGTTGGCGATCTTCATCAGCGAAACAGCCAGCGTCTTGAGCGCTCCAGAAGCCGCCACCAGCGCATCGTGCGCAGCCAGCGCCGCAAACTTGTTCGGCGCCGACTTAAACGGCAGCCCGGTGTACGCCGCGATCTTTGCCGCCACGCGATCAGCGAACTCCCGATGCGTGTTGAGCCCGGTGCCGACCGCCGTGCCGCCAATCGCCAGTTCGAGCAAGTCCGGCAGCGCCGCTTCGATGCGCTTCAAATCATAGTCGAGCTGCGCGACGTAGCCCGAGAATTCCTGCCCCAGCGTCAGCGGCACCGCGTCCATCAGATGCGTGCGGCCGATCTTCACGATGCCGGCGAACGCGTCGGCTTTGCGGGCGAGCGCGTCGCGCAGCTTTCGCACCGACGGAATCAGGTCGCGCGTGACTTCCTCGGCCGCCGCAATATGCATCGCGGTCGGAAAAGTGTCGTTCGACGATTGCGACATGTTCACGTCGTCGTTGGGATGGATCGGCTTTTTGCTGCCGAGCACGCCGCCGGCCATCTCGATCGCGCGATTCGAGATGACTTCGTTGGCGTTCATGTTGGTCTGCGTGCCGCTGCCGGTCTGCCAGATGCGCAGCGGAAAGTGATCGTCAAGTTTGCCCGCGATCACTTCGTCGGCGGCCGCGGTCACCAGCCTGGCCTTGTCGGGGGGCAACTTGCCGAGATCGCGATTAACTTCCGCTGCCGCCTTCTTCAAAATCCCGAACGCGCGCACCACCGAACGCGGCATCCGATCGAATCCGATCGCGAAGTGCAGCAGAGATCGCTCGGTCTGCGCCCCCCAGTAGTGGTCGTGCGCGACCTCGATCGCACCCATGCTGTCGGTTTCGACGCGCTTTCCGGTCCGCGGCGCCTCGTCGGCTCCGGCCGGCGTCGCGGCCACTGCGCGCTTGACGACGCTGGCCTTGCGCATCTTCGATCTCGAATTTGCTGACATTTTCTATACCCCGGTTGGATTCCCAACGCCCTCGCGGCGACTATTCTAACCCGGCTGGCGCCCGATGACAGTGATTTTCCATCGCGATTCGCCCCCGCCGCTCTTTTCACAGGCGCTGTGCCGATATAGGTTATGACGCATACTTTGACAATAGCGGCTAATTTTAGATCGAGATACTTTTTAGCTTTGATTTTAGGGGAGACTGCCAACCATGCCTTGGACGATTACCCGCCTTTGCCGCGACTGCGTTGACACCGGATGCGTCAGCGTGTGTCCCGTCGATTGCATCTATGAATACGTCGGCACCGACAAAGAAAAATTCCCCAACCAGCTCTACATCGATCCCGACGAATGCATCGATTGCGGAGCCTGCGAGCCCGAATGTCCGTGGGAGGCGATTTTCGAGGAGCCGGCCGTTCCCGACGTCCTCAAGGACGACATCGCGCTCAATCACGCTCTGCTCGAAATCAAGGATCAGTTCAAGGTGATGCCGTTCAAGAAGGTCGAGCATCCGACGCCCGAGCAGATCGCCGAGAACAAGAAAAAATGGGGCGTCGAGCCCTGAACGCCCGCCCTGTCCACACCGGCGAGCGCCATGCGTCAGCCAAGGTGCGAAACCCGGCCGCTTCCTTCAAGGAAGCTGCGTCCCAGTGGCGTCAGATCAACGAGTAATTCCTGGCCGGCGATGTGCCTTCGAAGGATAAACCCTCGATCGATCGCGTCTTCCCAAACCGTGAGCCTCGGGCATGACGTGCGCCAAGCGTCCATAACCTCGGAGTAGGGCCGCGGTCTGGCCGCTATCCACTGAAGAAAATCCAGAATCAAAGGCGCGAGCGTGTCGCTCATCGGATACTAATAGCCGAGCGCCCGCTCCGTGCATACGCGCCGTCGCCCACATCCCGCTAGACGGCTGCTTCGATTGCAGCCAGCAACGAGCCGAGGTCGAACGGACCGTCGTGACGTACGCCGTTAATGAAGAAAGTCGGCGTGCCGTTGACCCCGCTCCTCACCCCGCTGCCAAAGTCATCGCGCACGCGCTCAGCGTAAAGATGCGCCGCCATCTCTTTGACGAATCGCGGCACATCGAGACGAAGCGCATGCGCATACCGAACCAGGTCTTCCGCATCGAGCGCATCCTGATTTTCGTAAAGGATATCGTGCATCTGCCAGAACTTGCCCTGAGCGCCGGCCGCCTCCGCCGCTTCGGCGGCATGCTCGGCGTGCGGATGCATCTCGCTTAGCGGAAAATTCCGAAAAGCGAAGCGCAATTGATCCCCGAGACGCTCCTGAAGCGCCTTCACCACCGGATAGGCCTCGCCGCAATAGGGGCACTCGTAGTCTCCGTATTCGACCAATGTGACCGGCGTATCCGCCGGCCCCTGCACATGATCGTTCGCGCCGACCGGCGGTTTGAGTTTGGCGGTCGCAGCCGGAGTCATCGCGGCACCTCCTACTTTTTCGGCGCGAGTTCTTCGAGCGCCGTCAGTATCCCGTCGGCGCCGGGATTGACGCCGACCGGAGACAGGTAGCTCCAGCTAATCGTCCCCTTCGGATCGATCACGAAGAGCGCCCGCTCGCTGACACCGTCTCGATCCCGATAAGCGCCGTACAGGCGCGCGACGGCGCCCTTGGGCTCGAAATCCGCCAGCAGTGGGAAACGCAACTTGCGGTCTCTTGAGAAGGCACTATGGCACCAGGCGCCATCGACCGAGATGCCGACGATTGCCGCCTTGAATTTGTGAAACTCGGGGAGAACTTCATTATAGAGCGCCATCTGATCGCCGCACACCGGACTCCAATCGGCCGGGTAGAACGCCAGTATCAATGGAGCGCCGCGGAAGTCGCTCAACGAAACGAGTTGGTCAGGTGTACTGTGCAGCGCAAAATCCGGGGCCGCAGTGCCGGGCGCGAGTATTTTGTTTGCGTTTTCAGCCATGATGGGAAATCCCTCCTGAGTTTTCTGACAGATCCAAAATTGTTTCGCGGATTGTCGGTGCTGCTCTTTGCGGAGGCGAAGGGAGCAGTCAAAGCGGGCTGGTCACTTCAGCGTCGTGCGCCGCCCGGCCGCGCGGCTGCCATCGTAATACCGGTACGCGCCTGTGACAAACCGGCTCCTTAACCGTTCGCCCGTTTCGCGACCCCGGCGGCAAAATGAGATCGCTACTGCGAGATGACCATCGCCGCGGTGCGGGTGAGCGGGATTGTGACCGACGAGACCAAACTCGTCAGCGGCGGGAAGTTGTAGCTGACGACCACGGTAACCACGCTCCCGGGCTTGTTGTTGGGCGCCCAGGTCGTGGTGACGGTCAACGAATTCGTGTTCAGCACGCCGACGACCAGGCCGTCCACGTAAGTCTGAACGCCGGCCGCCGACACCGGCTGCGTCGCGGTAGACCCATGGACCGTCGCATAGCGAACGGCCTGCTGGGCGCCATAACAAACGAAGTCGTAGCAATAGAGCGCCAGTGCGAGGTTGATGATCCCGAAAAACAGGGTCAGGCACGGCGTAAGCACCAGCGCGAACTCGGCTATCGCCTGTCCCCGGTGCGAGCATCGGATCGCGGCGCGCAACCATCGGCGCCATAGCTTGATGCCGCTCGCATTCATTTGATTATTGGACGACGCGCATAACGGCTTTGCCGGGCACTGTCATAGACGGCAGGATACCCATGAAATTGACGAGCGGCGTGTACGGGGCGCTGGTGTTGACTTGCGTGTACAGCAGCCGATGGCTGCCGGCGCAATCGGTTGACAGGCACGTCGATGCGGTCCCGTTGGCGCATTGACAGAAATGAGTCGCGGTCGTCGTCATCCCGACAATATTTGGCGCGTCGTTGGCCGCCGCCGCCTGCATCCCGGCGTTATCGGCCGCGGTCGAAAGATTCTGCGAACCGTACTGAACGCCGGCCCGCGCCGCGTTGGAAACCGAAATCGCGATGTAGAACGCGCGGCCCGTTTCCACCACCAGCAGGAACATCATCAGCAGCAGCGGCACACTGAGCGCGAGCTCCACCGCCGCCTGCCCACGCGTGCGACCGCTACGCAGCCGCATCGAACTGGTCGCGCGCATCGATTCAACAGGCTCCGGGAATCGCAGTATCGTACTCATTCGGCCAGTATCGTCCCTTTTATCGGTGAGCCGTCTGTCAGCGAGGAATAGTTGCTGCCCACCGTCGAGTTGCCGTTGATCACCAGCTTGCTCGCCACCACGATGCTGTAGCCGTTGACGGCGCTGTTTCCGTTGAAGGTAACCTGCGTCGTCGCGAAGTAGATCGCTCCATTAAAGGTCGAACTCGAATTTCCGGTTAGCGTGCTGCCCGCCGCAGTGCTCGGGATCGAGCGATCCTGAAAAAACAGGATTCCCGCCAGAGCACCCGAGGTCGGCGCACTGAAATTCACCGTCGAGTTTCCGTTCAACGTAATTGGCGCGTAAGCGGCTGTCCCCGTCGTGTTGTAAAACGTCACCCCGGCGCCGGTCATCACCGCGTTGCCATTTATCGTCATGCCGCCACCGGCGAGCACGTAGGTTCCCGCGTTGAAATTCAGCCAGGAATTGCCGCTGACCGAGATACCGCCGCAATAGGTGCCGGCATAGAGCTGGTAGTAACTGCCGCTGCTCCCCGTGTTCCCGCTCAGCGAGAGCGAGGTGTGAGCGCATGAGCCGGTGGCGGGCTCCACTACGTATGCCAGCGGATCGGAGGCTGCAATCACCCCGGTCTTCGGCGTCGGCGTAAAACTGACGTTGCCGCTGGAGGTGTAATTGCCCACCACCCCGATCGTCGGCGCGGTGATCGTCACGTTGCCGGTGACCGCAAGACCGTTGGAGGCGCTCGAGTCCACCAGCAGACCGCAGCCGCTCTGTAGGGTGACGTTGCCGGTGATCGACGTCGCGCTCGCGGCCGTCGGATGCAGCACGTACATGCAGTTCGGCCCGTTGCCCTCATAAGCGACCGAACGCGCCGACACGCTCATCGAGCTGACTCCGAGCACGCGCAGAAAATAAGTCGGCTCGGGCATGGTGACGATCGCCTCGACGTACGCCGTGTTTGAGGTATTCGGTCCCATGCTCGGAGGATTGTTGATCGCCACGGTGACGCCGTTTTGGCCGTTGCTGTACCCGTTGCTCGCCGCGTCCGCTCGGCCCGCCGCCACCGCGTCGCCGTAGTTCAGTTCCTCCGCGCCGGCCATCGCCGCACTGTCCGCTGCCGTCTGCATCATGTTCCTTTGGTCTTGCATGAAGCTGAAATCGGCGACGACGGCAATCATGCCCACCAGCGCGACCAGCGCGACGCAGATCAGCACCATGACCTGGCCGCTTGCGCTCGCCGCCACCGTCATCACGTTGTTCGTATCCCGACGCACTGCGTTGCGATGCGCCGCTGGAAAGTTGCTCATCATCAGTCCGCTCCAGCGCATAAAGCACCGCCCGTGCCATCGGATTGGTCTTCCGATCGCTACGACATCCGCGGCAATCTGTCCCAAGCTGACTGCGGACTGTCCGGTTATGACTCTACCGAAGGAAGGCTGACCGCTCGGCGGCCGGCAGCTGAGGCTGCAGACGCGGAGCAGGCGGAGGAGCGCGCGTTTTAGCATTGGGTGCAGGGGTCACCCCTGCAAACCCACGGTGGGTTTCACATTCAATTAAAGGCCGAGGGAACCGGATTTTCTTAGACCGGGATGCAGGGGCCGACGCGCGCTGCCTCACACGATCCGCTTCTGCCCGTGCTTGAAACCGCCCTGTTCGCCGATCGCCTCATTACCACGCTCAGGCTCTATCGGTTCGCGCTCGCGTTGGGGGTCACGTTCAGGCTCGCGCCGCCGTCGGGGCGGCGGTCCCTCTGCGCGCGGCTCGCGACGGCCGCTCTCGGTAGGCACTATCTCGATCGATCGCAACAATCCTTCACCGGCCGAGCGGGTCGTGATCATCGGATCCTCCTTGAGCGCCAGATGCACCACGCGCCGATCGCGCGCCGGCATCGGATCGAGCCGCACCAGCTGGTGCTCGCGCTTGGCCTTCTCACCCATCGACAGCGCCATCCGATGCAATTGCTGGCGGCGTCGCGCGCGATACGATTCAGTCTCGATTGAAATCGGCGCCGCATCCTTTATTCGCCGCGCCAGGATCCGATTCACGACGTACTCCAGCGCGTCGAGGGTCTGTCCATGCCGCCCGATAAGGATTCCCGAACCGTCGCCCTTTATTTCCAGCTCGACCGTCTCCGCGTCCACTTGTATCTGCCGCACTTCGGTCCGCTCGCCCATCAGCTCGAGGATCTGCTTGAGGATTACCGTCGCCTCACGACGCTGCTCCTCGACATCCGCGCTTTTGCGCGCCGCCGCGCCGCCGTTTTCGTTGCTGTCGTTGTCGCCTGCCGTCGGCGCCGGACTCCCGCTCCGCGCGCCCTGCTCGGTCGCGTCATTGCGGCCTCGCCGTTGATTCTCGCGCCCGCGAGCCCGCCGGTCAGGCGCGGCTTCCGTGCGCGATGGCGGCGGCGCTTGCGCAACCTGGGGGACTTGAGGGTTCGATCCCGCTTGCCCACCGACGCCGCCCGCAGCATCCGGGCTCTTGCGCGTCACTCGCACCCGCGCCTGCCGCGCGCCCATTCCGAGCACGCCCGCGCGCGGCGTGGCGAGCACTTCGATCACAACCTCGTCCTCGCGCGCGCCGAGCTGCTCGAGGGCTTCCCTGGTCGCTTCTTCTACCGAGGCGGCCGCCAGTTCTATCGAGTCGATATTGCTCATGTAGCCGGGGTGTATTGTTGGAATTCGCGGTTGAGGAAATATTGCTGGATAACTCCCAGCAGGTTCGACGAAAAATAATACAATGCCAGTCCTGCCGGGAAGTTTATCAGCATGATCGTGAAAATCAGCGGCGTCAGCATCATCATCTTCTGCTGATTCGGATCCGGCGAGGTCGGCGTCATGTATTGCTGGAGGAAACTGGTCAGGCCCATCAGCAGCACCAGCACCGGCAGCCCGTGACAATGTACCATCGGCAGCTGCGGCAGTCCCGGTATATGCAGGCAGTCGGGCGTCGACAAATCATTGATCCAGCCGACGAACGGCGCGTGACGCAGCTCGACCGAGTTCAGCAGCGCCTCGTACAGCCCGATGAAAATCGGCAACTGCAGCGCCATCGGTGCGCACCCGCCCAGCGGGTTGACGTGATTGCGCTTGTAGAGATCCACCATCTCCTTCTGCAACTGCTCGTTGTTGTCCTTGTACTTCTCGCGCAGCCGCTCCATCTGCGGCTGCAGGCGCTGCATCTTCATCATCGAGCGCTGGCTTTTGATCGATATCGGCAGGAACGCAATCCGGATCGACACCGTCAACAAAATGATATCGACCCCGTAGTTGGGCGCGAGGTAGTGAAATAGCTTCAGCGTGCGCAGAAAAATCAGCGCCAGAATTCCCGCCCAGCCGAAATCGATCGACTTGCGCAGCGCCGGATTTACCGCTTCCAGAGCCTCCAGCAGCTTCGGCCCCATGTAGATTTCGCTGTGGACTCGCGCCGCGCCGTCGAACAGGATGCGCGCGATCGCCTCGTCACCCGCGTACGCCATCGTAAGCACGCCGGTCGTCGGCGCCGCGGGCAGAAATACCGCCAGAAAGTACCGATCGCCGAAGCCCGCGTACGTGATCGCGCCCGCCACCGGCGGCACTCCGGTCTTCAGCTTCTTTTCGTTCTCCGTGTAAACCTTGTCCCCAACGTCGGCCTGCAGTTCCGGGATATCGTAGTACCCCTGATGCGCCGTTAGGGGCTGGCTCATCGAGACGCCCAGTTGATTCAGCGCCGCGCCACCTGCGGCGGTGCCGGCCGCGACCGCCACGTCCATCGAAAACACGTAGCTGCTCGCCCGGAATGTGAAAGTCTTGGTGATAGCAGTGCCGTCTGCCGTCTTCGCCGCAAAGGTCGCCGTCGCGTCCGCTCCCGCCGCCGGCTTGATTTGCGCGGGCGCGCTCGTCGCGTAGCTCAAATCGCGGTCGTCGAGGACCTGCCCGCCGCGGGTCATCACCGCGCCGAGCGGCAGATGCCCTCCCGGCGGGATCTGCACCATCTCGTAGGGCGGACTGTCCTTGGCCGCGTTCTGCCGGTAACGCCGCAGGGTAAAACTCTTGAGCCGCGCGCCGCGAGTCGTGAACACCGCAACGTAAAAATCGGAATCGACCTCGACGGTTCTTTCGGCCGCGACCGCCGCCGACGGCGCCATCGCAACCGACTGCTTCCCGCTTTCGACCGCGCCGGTGGCGACTGCGCCAGGAGCCGCAACCCCGGTGGCGCTCGCGGATAGTCCGTTGCCGAGCGCCTGCTCCTGCGCAGCCTTGGCCGCTTTCGCCTGCTCGGCAGCCTGCTGCTGCTGTTGAGTAGGCGGCGGAAAAAATCGCTTCAGCACCAGCTCCTGGTAGGCGACTACCAGTACTATCGACAAAATTACCGCGATCAGAACTCGACTCGAATCCAAAATCAGTCCCTTGTAAACTCCGCCCGCATCCCGCGGCGGTGCCGATCTGTCTCAATATTGGGTGCAGCGGTCACCCCTGCCGCCCGCACGGGATCGTACCCATGCCCGCCCATCGGATTGCATCGCGCGATTCGCCACAGCGCCATCGCACCGCCCCGAATCGTCCCGTATTCGGCGATCGCGTCGCGCGCGTACGCCGAGCAACTCGGCTCGAAGCGGCACGCCGGTCCGTTGAGCGCATGGATTACCGGTGAGATCGCCGCACGATAAATCGCGATCGCACCGACCGCCGCGAGTCGTGGCGACAACGACGCCTTTAATCGATCTGCTGTATATGCGCGCGGCATCAATTGCGCCCGGCGAAAGCGCCTTTGGCTGCCATTCGTCCGCTCAGGTTGCGTGCCGCCATGGTAAGTTCGTTGTCGATCGCCGGCGACGCGAGCGTGGCCGCGCCGGCCCGCGCGATTACGACTATCGACGCGCCGGCGGGAAGATTATCGCGGATTACCCGTCTGAAAATCTCGCGGACGCGCCGCTTCACCCGGTTTCGCACCACCGCGATACCGACTCTGCGCGACACCGTCACGCCCAGCCGCGCACGCGCCGGCCCGTCATCCGGATAACCCGCCAAATTACCCGCGTAAACCACGAAGTGGGGGCTCTCGAATCGCACGCCGCTGCGCTGGAGGCGCAAAAATTCCGCGCTTCGATGCAGCCGGTCTGCCGCCGCGAAGCTCAATTGCGTGCGCACGGAGGTTAGCCCGGCTGCTTGGGCGGTATCGAGATTGCCAGGCGTGAGCGGCCTTTCGCGCGGCGGCGCTTGAGCACCTTGCGTCCGCCCGGCGTGGCCATCCGCGCCAGGAATCCATGGGTTCGTTTGCGTCGGCGGTTGTGAGGTTGGTAGGTCCTTTTCATTGCTCGTGGCTCGCGGCCAAAAAAACCTTCACTCGGGTTTGTATTCGGACCGATTCGGTCGGTTAGTCAGGTCGGGTGTCTTTCGTTCCGGCTTGATCCTTTTCTGGATGGATTACTGCTTGCGAACGACCCCGAACACGCAATCGAACCATACCGCGCGCCATTGAGCAAGCGCCCGGCGCCAACTGGTAGTGCCCTGATTTGAAACGCCGCATGATCCTCGGCGATTAGTGCGCGAGCAGTGACTTTCGCAACGCCTGGTTCTGGCTGGCTGGGTGAAGCCATATATTCATAATCGCGGAGCATAGGGTTGCGTCATCCACCTCACCTTGGATGCGTCCGTTGTAATACGTCAGCGTCTTCTCTTCGCTCGGGCAGAACACCACGACTTGGTCGCCGGAGTTCAGGTTCGGTATCAGTCGCCGCATCTCCAGACGCCAAGATGCGAGTTGCGACGCGTCGCCTAGTTTGAGCCTGCGCATTTCGTCCATCGCGTTGTTAACCATAGTATCGGCACTGACGCTCCTGCCGGACTCGACGTCGAGCGCGTGCGGCTGGACGGGAGTGAATCGGTCGCCGACGACCCACAAGGTTGCGTCGTAAACGCGGATGCCCCATACCGTCTGACGGCCACGACCGAGCGGGCGGATTCCAGGCGCCTGCGACTGCACTGGCGCGGGCAGCGGCTTGGCAGTAAGCGGCTGAGCAGCCAGTGCGACGGGCGTGATGAGAATCAGCGCGACGACCGCGGACGCGAGTCGGGGACGCAACCTCGGATGGTTTGTCAGCGGGCGCGCGGTCGTCATAGACAGACCTCCAACAATTCGGCCAGTGACCATAGCCGATCGGTAATCCCGTCCTCTACTCCCGCTTCAGCCGCGGATCGTCGGCCTGCACGCAAATCGAGTACGAATA
>Ga0116134_1001428_pt1 | contig 12106 bp, 11 predicted proteins | sample June2015DPH_19_5_FD_89737 | JGI IMG/M metagenome (GOLD analysis project Ga0116134, IMG submission 89737) | Peatland microbial communities from SPRUCE experiment site at the Marcell Experimental Forest, Minnesota, USA - June2015DPH_19_40 | ecosystem: Environmental > Terrestrial > Soil > Wetlands...
CCTTCTGATGCTTGAGGCCGTACACGCGGACCTCGTTGAACCATCAGCCTGAAGCGCAGCACCCAAAATCTTCAGCTATCCACAAGCTCGCCGGCCGATTACCCCATCTACCGAATCGCTGCACTGGGGCAACCGGCGCTGTGGGCCCTGAACAGACATCGCACCTGTGTTCGGAAATAACTGAAGAGGCCGCCAAATAAGGCGGCCTCTGAATTTCATCGTTAGTTAGTTAGTTGGCTGATACCCGACGCTCACAACGGGGATCGCAATCCGCAGGCGTAGAATCGCAAACCCAGGCATCCTTAGCAAACCATTCGTGTGTTACTCGGCAGAACGGACACAATGTATGGCTGAAAAATACTGGAGTGGAGTGAAAGGTCTCGCACTCAACCTCTATGCCAGTGGAAATGGCTCGCTCTGTCTCGGGACAACTGATCATCACGATACCCATGCGACGCTCCTTCGGTTGCGGAGGTGTTCATCAGGTACAGGTCTTGCGCGAAGAAACGATGAAGCCACGGTGGTAATTTCGAGGCAATGTAAGGGCGCTCGGAAGAGCGTAATTATAGGGACGAATTCCGCCGCTTCTAGGCCATAAGCGACGTCACGAATTGCCCTCAACTAGCGCCGTGGTTCATCGACCGATATCGAAGTCATAGTCTGTCGGTCAGCGCCGCACCATCTCCCTAAGATGACCGGCCGCTCATCGCCGCGTGACGTCAACGCAAATACGGTGACATTCTCCATGGTGGCAGCCCGAAGGCTGACATCCGAATTAAAGTAAACTGGGCCTTTCAGCCACAAATCGAGGCATTGAGGTTTGTCCGGATCAGGGACAGGAAGATGCGACATGCATTGGCCGGCAATCATCTGAGGATGGGAAAAGGCTTGCTGAAATCCCCCCAGGCGTGCGTACCAATGCCATCGATGGATGCCGTTATAATCTCCGGTCATGCCGGCGAACCGCCAACCGACTCCGGAGGGGACATGCCATGCCGCAACTATCGGTGCTGGGATTCCCGGAGAGTTGCTGAGCGGTGCGGCGGCTTCCGGCTGCCCAAACCGACCTCGATAATAGAACGTATTGAGGCTCTCCCACATTAGATCGACTCCGACGCTCACAGTCGTGTGAAGGTCCACCTCGGCTCCCTTTTCCAGAATGCGGTGACTAGCGACACGCGTTTCCAGGTTCATGACCGAGTCCACGGGGATCGGCCGATGCTGATGCAGGTGATTGCGGACCTGCAGCGCGCTCCAAATCGGGATGGGAAATGTCGGGTGGGTGAGGACCACCATTTGCAGGCGAAAGCCGAACACGTGCGGATAGATTATGGGCAGAGAAGCGTCCGCACGCAGCCCCGTCAGCTGAAGAAAATCAAGAAGTTGGCTCCGATCAACGCGATGCTTGCGCCAGCGCACTACTATGGGCGGGAAACCTCCAGCTGAGCGCAGGCCTCGGCGAGGACGCAGAGCATTCAACATAAAGGCGAGCGCCGAAGGGCGGTGATCGAACTCGACAGAGAGTCTCGTGTTCATCATTATCTATGCGGTGGCCTAAGCAGTCGCCTGCAATTGGATCACTTCATTTCGTGCGAGTTTTTGAGGAAGATCAATTCGCGTTTTGACCGGCGCGGATCAGGTGCGCACCGTGCGCCACAATGTCAGCTAAGGGTCTTGGCCGCGTGAAAACTCCGACGTTCAATTTATGGTTAGAAATTTCAGGACCATTGTCGGAAGAAGACAATAGAGAAAACCCCCGCCTAGTGGTAACAAACGTTCAGCCCGATCAGCAGCCGCGATCGCCCGGATGTGAGGTGACCGTATGCGCGATCTGGCAAATATATGGTCAATCGAACTAAATCGAAGGACGAACGATGAATCGAACGGAAACATCGGACAGCCAGGGATTCTTGGCAAGTATTCTCGGTTACGCCGATTCCCTTGCGGCACGCGCGGGCGATACGGTCCTGCTAGTCGGGCGGTTCGCGATGGGGATCATCTTTTTCCAGAGCGGAGCCGCAAAGCTCGTGGCACTTAATGCGTTCAGCGCCAGTCTGGCTAGCCGCGGTGTGCCGTTTCCCGAATTCTGGGGGCCGGTCGGTGCGATCAGCGAATTTGTCGGCGGGACTATGATCATCTCGGCTTAGGCACCCGCTACGCGGCATGCCTGATCGTCATCTTCGTAATCGTTGCGACAGCAATTTCGCACCGCTATTGGGAAATTTCCGAGCCGGCTATGGGTCGCTTACAGCAAGTGCAATTCTTCAAAAATCTTGCAATTGTTGGCGGAACTTTGTTTCTATTCATTTGCGGGGCGGGGCGCTTCTCGCTCGATGCAGCGCTGGTAAAGAAGCGATAGGCGCATTGGCACGCATGGGACATCCTAAGGAGGAAAGGGGTCGGCTCTTGGTCGGTCCAAGTTGGGACCATACGTGCAGCCATATCTAAGGATATGACAAAAAAGCTCGAAAGGTCGCATTTGCCCGAAGCGCGTCGCGCGCCGCTCCAATGACTAGTTCCACCGTCTGCGGCGACATCTTAAAACGTGTTGGAATTGAATTTAGTTCATCTGCACGTTGTCTGCCAAGATCGTCAAAGCTGACAAATCCAACAAAGAATTTCAGGTCTCGGCAACTCGATCCGTTGGATGCGCCATATTTACGCAGTTCCTCCGCCGATAGAGCGCATCGCCAACGGACCAATGCATCGCGCCATTCTGACATCGTGCGATCAAAGGCCGTATAGCTTGAGCGGACGCTCGAATCGATCGCCGTATTAGCGGCGGCCATAACAATCTCGGGAGCTGTCGGACCTTCTGCAGTCTTTGCCCAATCTCCGGTAGGTCCCTTGCCTCCATCGATGACGAGAAACAGGACGCGACGTGTTCTTGCTGCTTGCCTTGCCGTTAAGGGAGCGTACGGCGTGTTAGCCGAGAGTCTGGCAATCGTGAAGCCGGAAAGCCCATAGTTATCAACAAGCCCTCCATCGAGAAGCTTGATGTAGGACATAGAGCCGTCCTGGTAACGGGTTAGGGCATTGGCATATGCCTTCAAAATGGGAGGCGCCGTGGCTTCACGTCGCGCTCGTTGAATCCAATTGGGCATGGTGGACGTGCAGCGGTCCGGAAATGTTTGTAATACGACAGGCGCAAAAATCACCGGCATCGCAGCCGAGGCCGCAACGGCGTTAGCAATGGGATATGATGCAAGATCACTGCAGATAGCACCGAAGGTCTCGTCACTGAATACGAACGGTGTCCGATTGAATATGTCCGAAGCGTTGATCCAGACGCGCGGCCGATGTTCCGGACCGATTTGCCGGAAGGTCGCACCGTGAAATAGATTGTCATCGAGCCAACGCGGGAACTGCTGGGAACCATTTATGCCGCCTTCATATGCATGCGCGACACTCATTGGATTAAAGATGCTTGAGAAAGATTCCTCAGCGTCGCGCATCAAAAATTGCGCATGAAAATTGGCAAGTCCGGCGCGCCCGTTTAAGCCAAAGTACGCCGCCGCGATCGCGCCGCCGGAAACGCCAGATAGGAAGTCCACGTGATCAATCAACCGCGTAGTCGAGTTTTTCGAGGGAATCTGAGTGCGATCAAACTCGGCAAGAATGCCGTAAGAGAAGGCAGCAGCTCGCATGCCGCCCCCGGAAAATGCCAGTCCTACAAAAAGTTCTCCGTCGTCGCCGGATAGCCCGCGATCATTCTCGATGAGGTTGCTTACAGGCGTCGGCAGCGGCTGGTTAGCCGGCTCAATGTGAAACGTCGCGCAGCCCGCGAGCGCGATCGCGCACAGAACTGCGTGCAGCTTCACGATGTCGGCAATCCCCCGAGGCTTGAGTAACAGAGATTGATCTGAATCGTGATGAGATTGAGGCGCGCCCCGCGAATTCCGCAAGGCTGCATTGAACTCAGTGAGGTGCTCTTTCCGACTTATCCGGCCAGGGGATCGACCTCGTCCACGATCGAAGACCGCCTCGCGGCATCGTCCTCGATATGGACTCGAGCGTGAGCCCGACTCACGGCGAACAGGAGAACTGAGGTATCGGAGCTACGTTGCTTTCTCAGCAATACGGAGCGAAGCTCCTACAGCCTTCGTTGGGGCCTAGCGCTTGCCCCCCAGGCAGGCTGCCTTGCGAGGGTTAGGGACGGCTGCAAATGTGGCCACATCGGTGGCCGTCCCGCTTCGGTGCTGGCCGGAACCAGCTTTTCTTGCACCATGGAAACACCTATGGCGTTATGGGCGCTTTGACTAAAATCAACGTGCAGCGCAAAATCCCCACTCCTAAATTCAAAATGGGCCACTGCGATTTTCAAAACCAGCCATCAGCTTGGAAACAGGCCAGCACCCCCGCTTTTAGGAGCGTCGCGCCGCCGCTCTGGCGGCTTCCAGTTAGGACAAAGACGATCAGACTTGAATAATGGGATGATTCCTCGTTTCCCGAAGCCCAATCATGCTTCAGCTCTTCAGCTTTCAATTCTCGGCCATGGCGACCGGTAGGCCGTGATCACCAGCCCGCATTGAAGATGTCCGGCTTGCCGCAACGAGCAAGAGCATCCTCCAGCGCGACGTAATATGCCTCAAGGGTGCGGCGCCCGCATCCAGCTATTTTTTGATGTTGCCGTCGGCGTCGAACTGCTTGAGGTAGGCCCACAGGTCGTTGATCTCCTGTTCGTTCTTGATGCCGGGGAAGGTCATTTTAGTGCCTGGGATTTTGGCCCTGGGATCCTTGATGTATTCCTTGAAGGTTGCCTCATCCCAGACGATGCCCGAATTCTTGTTGGTGTCGGAATAGTTGAAGTTCGGGACGGAGCCGGCCTTGCGGCCATCAAGGCCATTGAGTTCCGGGCCGATCTTGTTCTTTGCGCCGGGGCCGATGGAGTGGCAGGGCAGGCACTTCTTGAACGAATTCGCGCCCTTCTCGACGTCCTGTGCCAGTCCTGCCGCCGCCGAAGCGGTGATCAATGCAGCGACCACAATCAACGTTCTCATCATCGTGCCTTCCTTTCGCAGTTGACCGGGCCGCGGCCCGCGACCGTAATGTTGATACGTTCCCTTTTGGTTTTGCGTGTCAATCGACCCCCGCTGCGCCAGAATCCTTTTATTCGACCCAGTTTTAGAGAAGCGTCCTATGGCGTCGGAATGTCGATCAACAGGCGCAGTGTATGGCCGGCGGCATAGGCCAGCGCAGCTGCGCACATTCCAAGAAACACTGTGTCCAGCCCAGATCGCCACCACGTAGTTAGCGAGTACCGACCTTTGACTACCCCGATGGCAAAGAACGTGCATGCCGTCGCCACCACGCATACACTGAATCTCGTTGGAGCCAGGAGATACGCGATAAGTGGTACAAGGCCACACAAAACGAACGCGGCTAACGTGGTGAGCGCCGCTTGCGCAGGTGATCTCATGCAACGGGAAAAATCATAGTCTTTCGCATTAACATCCTCTGCCCAGACTGCCTTCGCATGCAAGCGGTTGTAATTGTCCCGAGCAAGTTTCGTGTTGGTATACCTCCGTGCCGCGGTTGCGAAGCCGTTGGCAAAAAGATTAGCGAGCCCAAGGACTGGCGCCACCATCGTCGGCAAATCGGCGCCAACGACTCCGGCTACGATTACAAAAGTCGTTATTGCGCCGTTCGTCGCGCCATACATCCAGTCGCGGAGATCGCTGCCGGGGTGACCTTGTTCAAGGATCGCGCGGATTAGGGAAACCTGGCTAAGCTCACGTTCGTCTCGCATGCAAATAGTTCCATACTGGTGGTGCCGTCGGAGCGTTGCACCCTTGCTATCATCCAGCGCCGCCTGCAATACAGTCTCAATTCGCCCTTCCGCCAGATAACTAACATTGATTTCGGTCAAATCAGCGAATTTCGTTTAGCGCTAAACACGTTTCGGAACGGGCGAAGGCGTGGACCTACTTAGCCTTGCAGGCGATCTCGTTCTATCCACCGGAGGGACGCTTTGGATGTCGGGGCTACTGACTGAAAGGATGTTTCGACGCGCATTAATTGCGATAGCTCTTGGCGGACTCGTTTCCGGAGCCGTGGCCTGGGCGAATGGGCTGAGTGATTTAGCGAACTGGTGTTGGGCCGCCGGCACATTGCCAGTGGTTATAGGTCTGCTGATTTCTATGATCCGCGACTTCCTGGCGGGTCGCATGGGGGTGGACTCGGTCGCCTTCGTATCAATGTCGGGTGCTCTGGTGCTCGGTCAGAATTTGGCCGGTATCGTCATCGCCATCATGTACGCAGGCGGTAATCTGCTTGAGGACATTGCCGTAGCTCGAGCCGAGCGTGACCTCAGGTCGTTAATCGATCGAGCACCAAGAATAGCCCATCGTCGCGCCGATTCGGCCATCGAGGACGTACCTATCGAACAGGTCGCCGTTGGTGATGACATTCTCGTTCGCGCTGGCGAAGTCGTTCCTGTCGACGGGCTCATTACCAGCCAACTGGCGATGATCGATGAGGCGGCACTCACTGGGGAGCCGATCCCGGTTTCCCGTCAGGCCGGTGAACTCGCGCGAAGCGGTTCGCTCAACGCGGGTGACACATTCGAAATTCGCGCATCCGCGCTCGCAAGCGAAAGTACCTATGCGGGCATTGTGCGCATGGTCAGTGCGGCGCAGACTGCAAAGTCGCCTTTCATCCGCATGGCAGACCGTTATGCGCTGCTGCTGTTGCCAATCACGCTTGCAATCGCTGGCGGTGCGTGGTTCTTCTCCAACGATCCTGTCCGCGGACTGGCCGTGCTCGTCGCAGCGACGCCATGCCCGCTTATTCTAGCGGCGCCGGTCGCCTTCATCGCCGGGGTCGCGCGAGCCGCAAAACGCGGAATCCTCATCAAAGGGAGTGGGCCACTCGAAGCGCTTGCGCGCACTCACACAGTAATGTTCGACAAGACCGGCACGCTGACAGTCGGCGGCGCGCGTCTCGTTGCGATCGAAGTTGCTCCAGGCCAAAGCGCCGACGAAGTTCTGCGGCTCGCAGGTTCGCTGGAACAAGCCTCACATCATGTCGTCGCTGCAGCGATCGTGGAAGCAGCGATCGCGAAAGGACTCAAGCTCACCGTTCCATCCGAAGTCCGGGAGACCATGGGCTCCGGTTTGGAAGGCGTCATCGACGGGCGGACTGTTCGCGTCGGCTCGTATCAAATGGTCCATGGTGCCCGCACGTCCGAGACGTGGGCGGCGCGCGCCTTAAGACGTGCGTCGTGGCGATCGGCGCTGAGCGTATTCGTCGCCGTCGGCGGCCGGACAATCGGCGCGGTATTGCTCGCCGATGAACTGCGACGCGAGACGCCGCGCGCCGTACAATCGCTGCGAACGGCCGGAGTGGCGCGGATCGTCATGGTGACGGGCGACCGGGCGGACGCAGCCGAGACGATTGGCGCCGCGCTCGATCTTGATGCGGTTCTTGCTGAACGGGAGCCAGCCGACAAGGTCGACGCCGTCGCAACCGAACAGCGCCAAAGCCCTACAGTGATGGTCGGTGACGGCATCAATGATGCGCCTGCACTGGCGGTCGCTAACGTCGGCATCGCCATGGGTGCCCGCGGCGCAAGTGCTTCGTCGGAAGCAGCCGATGTCGTTATACTCGTCGATCGCCTCGACCGCGTTTCCGATGCCGTCGCCATCGCACGGCGTACCCGCGGCATCGCGCTCCAAAGCATACTTTGCGGAATGGCACTCTCCGGATTGGCGATGTGCTTTGCTGCCGTCGGCTTGTTGCCGCCAATCGCAGGCGCTTTGACGCAGGAGGCCATCGATGTTGCGGTGATCCTCAATGCGTTGCGCGCGTTGACTTCCGGCCACAAGTTTGGTCGTCAAAAAATGCCGGCGGCGGCAGCTACGACGCTGCGCCAGGACCATAAGCGAATGGAACCGACGCTCGATCGGCTGAGAGAAATTGCAGACGGGCTTGATGCCGTTGAGGGAGCGGGAGCGGTGACACTGATTTCGGAAGCTGACGATATCGTCTCGCGGCAGATCGTCGAACATGAGCGCGACGATGAAAGGGCAGTGTATCCGCAAGTCGCAAAATTTTTAGGGGACCGCCACGGGCTTGGGGCAATGAGCCGAGCGCACCGCGAGATTATACATATGGCACGGCTTCTGCGCCGGCTCGCCGATGGACTCACTGCCCAGGATACGGACCATTATCTGATCCGAGACGCTCAGCGCGTCATCGAAGCAATTGAGGCGCTCGTGCGCATCCACAACGCGCAGGAGGAAGACATCTATGAGCAAGCGATTGGAGCGTAGTTGCGAGCGCGCTTCACTTCATTTTTTTTAGTCTCCAATCCCTCACAGCGGCGGACTACCGCTTTCCGAAGGGGTCTGCTGACAACTTTATAATTGTCAAAGACAGTGGCCTCTCAGTGTGTCGAAGTCGCCTTGGACCGTCCGCTTCTGTCCGGTGTCTACCGTTCGTGGCTGCGCATCAATTCGACCGGTGTTGGGGGCGAAGCAGACATGTCGCGGACATCATTGATCCGACGCTGTTGTCGCTCGGCATATCAACGTCCAAGAGTAGCTCAAAAAAATCCGCGAACCACGCTCGCGAAGCGGTAATTCCTGTGACGATTTTCAAACTCGATTGCGTCCGGTGCGGAAAGGGCCAATTCAAAATAAACGGCTGAATCCTAAATACAATCATGGTTGCAAATTTTGAAAAGGCAATCGGCTTTGCACGTTGTCGGGCCTAGGTTGGCAGGCCGTCATCCCGCACATCTGTGAACGAGGCGGACTACCAGGTGCCGTTCTGTTTCAACGGCAAGATCGACCAGCTGACCTTCAAGCTTGGGCCGACGCAGCTGACCGTGGTCGAACAGAAGGCGATGCAAGAAGCGCTGGCCGAAGCGCACGACTAACGCTCTTTAAAGTTTAGGAGTGGTGGGAGTCCGCATGTTCCAGGGGCTCCCACCATCGCTTGCCGATATCGACCACACCGAACCTTTTGCCTTGAAACGCATCCGGAGAAGCACGTCATAAGGTCGAGACCTGTGTCCTTCGGCATTAACCGCCGCATCTTGCTCACGATAGCGGTAGCGGTTGCAATCTTGTTTGGACCGTCGCTTGCCATCTTTGAGCGGGCGCAGGCTCAGACCGACCCACTCCCATCATGGAACGAAGGGGCGACGAAGCAGGCAATCACCGACTTTGTTGCACGGGTCACGCGGCAAGGCGGACCAGATTTCGTGCCGCCTGCCGAGCGCATCGCGACGTTCGACAACGACGGGACCTTGTGGGTGGAACATCCGATGTATGTCCAACTGGCCTTCACGCTCGATCGCGTGAAGGAAATGGCGCCCCAGCATCCGGAATGGAAGGACACGCAACCGTTCAAGGCGGTGCTTGAAGAAGACATGAAAACCCTCGCAGCATCGGGGGAGCACGGGATGGCGGAGCTGGTCATGGCGACTCATGCCGGTATGACCAACGAGGAATTTCAGAAGATTGTCACGGATTGGCTCGCTGCGGCGCGCCACCCGAGATTCAAGCGTCCTCACACCGAACTCTCATACCAACCGATGATCGAGCTGCTCGCCTATCTGCGCGCCAACGGTTTCAAGACCTTCATCGTCTCGGGCGGCGGTGTCGAGTTCATGCGACCGTGGACCGAGCGGGTCTATGGCGTGCCGCCGGAGCAGGTTGTGGGCTCGTCGATCAAGACCAAGTTCCAGATGCGCGACGGCAGGCCGGAGCTTTTCCGTTTGCCGGAGGTCAATTTCGTTGATGACGGGCCAGGCAAGCCAGTCGGCATCAATGAATTCATTGGTCGCCGTCCGATCTTGGCGTTCGGTAATCCCGACGGTGATCTCGAAATGCTGCAATGGACGACGATGTCCGGAGCCGCCAGCCTTGGTCTCCTTGTGCATCACACCGACGCGGAACGCGAATACGCTTACGACCGGGACACACCCTTCGGTCGCCTCGACAAAGCCCTAGACGCCGCGCCAATAAATCACTGGGTCGTAGTCGACATGAAGAACGACTGGAAGCGCATATTCCCGTTCGAATAGGTAAAGTCGATTGAGCGGCGGACAGCGATCAGGCAAGGATCGTCGAAGTAGCTGTGGATGTGCGATCTGACGCTTCCGATGAGACTTGGACCGCGCCGTGGCGAGGAGCTACGGGGTACTTCTGCAACAAAGGGGGTTTGCGCAAAATGGCGTACCCCCTTAGTACGCGCTCTCGCTTCGATGCAAAACCTGGAATCCACCGAAAAAATAAAACCCGGCCAAACCTGGAAAGTTTTCTCGTCCGTGCTTCGACAAGTTGCGAACCGGCTTCACAAGGTTGCAGTCAGCCTTTGCGGCAAACGGCGCCGACGAAGCGAGAAGTTTACGCCCGTCAATCAATGGATCGAGCAGAAATTCATCGCTGATTTCGCGAGACGCAAGGATCGCTTCCGCGAGCGCACTCCGGTTTGTCTTAGGCGCCGACTTAAGGACGGCGGTAAGGGGCCGACGCCCGCAAGAATGCACCAGTTACTTCCGACATGCAGGATACGCTTCTACGTGACCGGAATCTGCTCTAGTCAAACTGCTCTCAATCCCTTGCCGCACAAGTGCGTTGGTCCGTCAGTGCGGCGGTCCTGGTAATTCTGTCGAGAGCCTCAACATCTCCTACGGCAAGCCGCGCTACCGCGTTGAGTTGTTCGGAAAGTTGCTCGACGGCCTGGGGCTTATCCGGATTGAACTCGAAGTAGGCTCCGCCTGATTTTAGAGCCAACAGCCGGAATGCACGACGAACGGCAGCCTTGCGACCTTCCTGAAAGATAAAAATTGGAACGCCTTGCGCTCCAAGTTCGCCGGCCGCAGCCGCAAGTGTCTCTATCTGCTCTTCCATCGCATCGCCGATGAACGCCAACGCCTGGACGGCGGCCTTCTCATTCTCGCGAAGAGCGTGCTCCAGGACGCGGCGGATTTGAGTATACCCGCCCTCACAATCAATTCGATTCATCAGGTGGGCGAGTTGCTCCCCGCTCGACACCCATTTCGATGTGCGGCATTCGTCGCCACGGTAGTAAACGAGTTGCACATCAAGCTTCCCGATCGGTGCCGCCTCCCTGAACATTTTGGCTTGAAGTTCGCGAGCGATGGCCCACGTCGGTGCCCGACTTGCCGTCGCGTCCAGGGCGAACATCAGACGCCCCCGCGGGAGCGCCGGGCTCTGACTACCCATGATGATTACGGACTTATCGTTCATTCGGGCTCTCCCCGGCGTTGATAGCGATTCTCGTCACGGGCGTTTCCGTGAGCGGAATGTAAGGGAGGAGCCTCAAACCCCTCGGTGCATTCGCACCGATATTTGATGGGTCAAAGCGATGCGTCTGTTCCGTGAGAGATAGAGGCTTCATTTTAGCTTCCTCCTATCGAGCAGGACCGCCCACCTCGCGAAAATATTAGATCGGCTTTGCTTGTGTAAGACCGGGGTTATTTGAGGCTTTAGCGGGGCTACTAAGCCCGGGGTCAAAGTGCGCGCGCACGCATAGGGCCGCCGGCGAGATTCCAGGTTGGTGGCTAAGGTAGCTCCGGCTGCGCGTAAGTGCGCCCTGCCGCCATTGTTGCTAGCTATGTGCTAGCTAGGCAACAAACGGCTTGCTCTAAGAATCCGCTAAACCATTGAGATTATTGGAGCGGGCGATGGGATTCGAACCCACGACCCCAACCTTGGCAAGGTTGTGCTCTACCTCCCGGCCCGGCCTGGCTGCGTCGGCGTTCGAAGGCAAGACACGTCGTGAGGCGGCGTGGACCCTCAGAAATGCGCAGCTTGTGAGACCGGTTCGTTCGCTATATGTTCTCAATCCGCGCTGTCGAATCGATCCTTCGAACGAGCCGGTTATGGCCGACCAGATCGTCATCACGGAGAAATCCAGCCAAGCCAAAGACGTCCGTGCCGCCGTCGGTTCTCGTTACGGAGACGTTCTCGCGGCCGAGGGCCATTTGCTCGACCTGCTCGAGCCGGAGGATGTTGTGCCCGCCTGGAGGCGCTGGTCGCCGATCCTGCTGCGACCCGAAGGTCTTTACGGCACTCGCCCGGCAGAAGGCGGCAACAAAGCCGCCAAGCTCAGAGCTATTCGCGAGGCATTA
>Ga0116134_1001430_pt1 | contig 12096 bp, 10 predicted proteins | sample June2015DPH_19_5_FD_89737 | JGI IMG/M metagenome (GOLD analysis project Ga0116134, IMG submission 89737) | Peatland microbial communities from SPRUCE experiment site at the Marcell Experimental Forest, Minnesota, USA - June2015DPH_19_40 | ecosystem: Environmental > Terrestrial > Soil > Wetlands...
CGAGAACATCATCGTCCTTGACGGAGGCAAGAGATTCTCCGTGATCAGCTTTGAGCCGGACAAAGTTATCACGGGAGAGGGAATAAGGCTGGAGGAGTAGAAGGACTAACGGTGCGCTGACTAACTTTCCGTGGCGTAGGTGGACTCTGGCGGAACTACCGGATCGAGGAGGTCGCTTCGCCCGAAGCTTGGCACCGCGATCCCCGGCTCGTGTGGGAGTTCTATTCCATGCATCGGCGGGTCGCTTCGGCAGCAAAACCGAATCCGGCGCACTTCGCGCTCGCCAAACTTGAAGACGCGTTGCAAGAACGCCCGTTCGTCTGCACCCAGAATGTGGACGATCTGCACGAGCAGGCAGGATCGAAGCGCTTCGTCCACATGCACGGCGAGCTCTTCAAGAGCCGCTGCGACACCTGCAACCGATTGCCGTTCCGCGACGCAAAATACCAATGATCTCCCAGCCGAGCTTCCTCGTTGCGACTGCGGCGGACGGATTCGCCCGCACATCTGCTGGTTCGGCGAAGTGCCGTTCGAGTTGGATCGAATCTATGCTGTGTTGGACGCCTGCACCCTGTTCGTAGCCGTAGGAACGTCAGGCGTGGTCGAGCCCGCCGCCAGCTTTGTTGCTCAAGTCAGTGGTGATGCGCGGACAGTACATGTAGGACCGGAGAGCCCTGCGAACGCATCCTCGTTCACGAAATGCTATTTGGGCAAAGCTGGGGAGGTGTTGCCTGATTTGCTCGGCACGTCATACGCGTGAGCGCTTGTTGCAGCCTCGCGTACTCGGCGTTGGCTTGCTTCAGGATGCGGCCTCCACGACTACTTAGACTCTTTCAATTCAGCCGCTATCTTCTCCAGCTCCCGCTCAATAGACTCTACTCGCTTTTGTTGTTTCGGCATCTCTGAAAGCTCTGTCGTAGCTTCTCTCAGGTCGCCCAAAGCTGCACTGATCTTCTTCCATTCGGTTTCGATGCCCCCGTTGCCCACAATTATTTTGGGATCATCAATGTAGCGCGTCTTGTTGGTTTCATCGTAAACAACCACCTCATACTCATACGTCCCCGCAGTCTCAACAACCGTTAGCTGAGGACTGCCCCCATCCCTCTCCGACCAAACCATCAAAGGCACTGATCTACCGTTCGCATCAGCGGCGGGAGTTCCATTTGGAAATACGATTGCGGCAGCATGCATTCCTCCAGACGTGATTATTTTCCACGCGATGGTGTCGTTGGTGTTAACCACCAACCGATAGGCTGGCTGGGTTTTTGGAGGACCGCCGTTGGAGAAAGTATCTGTGTAAAGAATCGGAGTTTTGGTGACATCAGCAGTTACTGTGTGAGAAGTGGGGATACTGGCAGGAGCGGGATTCTGTCCCAATCCTAACGTAGCGGCTGCTATACATCCGAGTGCTGTTGCTGCAACCCGACTCCAACCTAGTCGTAGGACATGCGAGTTCCAGAACATAATTCTCTCCTTTTTCATCAGGCTCTACGCCTGAATCGAGTCCGAATTCTATTTGAACGACACCGCTTCTGCTACTAACCGACCAAACTCTGGATCGGAGCGAAGAGTTGCTAATTCTGGGTTGGCAATGAGTTGTTCTCGTGGGTATCCAGCACGAGCGGACTTTTCAAGCCATTTGAGCGACTCCTGTCGTTCAGCGGAGTCCAAATGTACGAGACAGGCTATCCTCAGTGTATCCATATCTTCAGAGGATCGCTCCAGAGCTTGCGCAAGGTATTGTCGAGCTTTAACCGAATCGCCCACCCGTGAGTAGTAGAGAGCAAGAGAGCCGAGCACTTCCGCATCGCTGGGGTTCACCTTCAGTTGCTGTCCAGCGAGGGAAATCGCTTGCCTGTATGCCTCGTTTGCCTTCTTCGACTCCTTAATCATGCGATACGCATCCGCCAAATTCCCCCAATAATCATATTTCTGAGGCCGCAGCGCAATCGCTTTTTGCGTATATTCCACATCTTCTTGAAAGTGCCCCAAGAAGAAGCTCACGGTCCCTAGATTCGCATACAAGTCTGGATCGTCAGGTTCAATTTGGAGAGCCCGCCGGAAATATTCCCCTGCTCTATCAAATTGCCCGATGTTGAAATATGTGACGCCTACGTTCATGTAGCCCCACACATTGTCGGGAGCAAGCTCGGTCACTTTTCGCCAAGCGTCTGTCGCCTCGCCATAACGGGAATGCTTGTTGAGGAAGGTTCCAAGCATGTTGTAACAACTCCAACAGGATGGGCGAGTTTCAATGGCATGGCGGAATGCCTGCTCGGCGTCAGCGGTGCGCCCGAGGGCATCGTAGGTGTTGCCGATACCTACGTAAGCTTCCACATTTTGGGGGTCGTTCTCGATTGCGCGTTGGTAGGCGGCTTGGGCAGCCGCGAATGCTCCAGTCCGACGATTCAGATTTCCAATCGCCAACTGCACCTCGGGTAATCGGCTGTCGAGACACTCGGCGACCTTCACGGCTGTTTTTGCTTCATCTGCCCATTGAGGGTCTTTCGTCGCGTTGTATTTGTACCAGTATGCTTGCCCAAGCGCGGCTTGCGCCTGTGCGTAATTGTGATCCTCTTTGATCGCACGCTGAAACAAGATGATGGCAGATTCAACATTCTCAAGCCGTTCGTATCTCTGCAAATAGCCAATCCCCTGCACGTAGAAATCGTAAGCCTTAACAACGGTTGTGCCGTGATTCGCTAGTTGTGAGGCGCTGCCGCCCGAAGGTTGGACTTGCAACATCCAAAACGCCTTTAGGACGACCTGATCTTGAAGAGAGAACAGGTCGTCAGCAGGCTCAGTAATCGTGTCGGTGCGAAGCTGTTGCCCAGTTTTCGCATCGATGAGACTGAGGTTTATGCGAGCAGCGTGTTCAACACGTTGCCAACTCGCGACCAGAACGAGGTTCGCGCCAAATTGGGTTCTTGCCTTTTCGATGCTCGTGACATTCTTCGCTCGGATTTCAAGCGCCGAGGGTACCTGCAACGACGGATCACTTGCGAGTTTTGCAGTGACGGTCTCCGTAAAGCCATCACAGTACACTTGTTCGGCGGACGCACCGCCGACCGCCGTAAAGGGGAGAACCACGAGGTTCTTCTGGAGGGGAACCTTCGGACCTAAAACTGCTGTCCAAATTTCGTGATCATAGCGGTAAATCAGACCCCCCACTACCAATATGCAGAACAGAAATGCTGCGCTCGGCACAAGGGCGCGATGTGGGAGACCCAGACTGCGAACTGTATTTGAACCCACTATGCCGGTTGTCGAGGCGGGTTTCGGCGTTTCCAGTGGTTCCACGCCGCGTCCGCTCTCCGTGTCCCTCTTGAGCCGTTGCAAATCCGTTCGCATGTCGGCTGCGCTCTGATATCGAAGATTGCGGTCTTTCTCCAGAGCCTTGTTAATGATGTCTTCTAGCTTGAGCGGCACATCGGGATTCAGACGCACAGGCGGCGTCGGAGCCCCGTCCAGAATGGCTTTGAAGATGACTCCCGAGCTTTCTCCACGGAAAGGCAATATCCCTGTTGCCATCTCGTACAAGACGACTCCGAATGAAAACAAATCCGTGCGAGCATCCAACTCCTTAGCGCGTACTTGCTCCGGCGACATATAGGGGACCGTACCCATTGCTGCGCCGGGGCTGGTCAGGTGGGACTCCACTTCGATGGTTGTGGCGTTTGCGTCGGTAGGGGTTCCCGGTCTTGCAAAAAGCTTCGCCAGCCCAAAGTCCAGAATCTTGGCATGTCCCCGTTTCGTGACGAAGATATTCGCAGGCTTGATGTCGCGGTGAACTATGCCAGCGGCGTGAGCGGCGTCCAGTGCATCTGCGATTTCAATCGCCAGACCTAGTAGTACATCCGTCTCCACGGGCTTTCTAGCGATGCGGTGCCTCAGGGTCGCGCCATCCAGAAACTCCATAGCAATGAACGCCTGCCCGTCCTGCTCGCCAATGTCGTAAATCGTGCAGATGTTGGGGTGATTCAGTGCAGATGCGGCTTGCGCTTCACGCTGAAACCGGGCGAGCGCCTGCGGGTCGCGAGCAACGTCTTCGGGCAGGAATTTCAACGCGACGAATCGATGAAGCCGCGTGTCTTCAGCTTTGTAGACGACGCCCATCCCACCACCACCGAGTTTCTCGATGACGCGGTAGTGCGAGATGGTTTGGCCGATCATGGGATGGCTCAGGACCTTAGGGTGCAATGTTAGGGACGGGAAGACAGGGAGTCAATAAAGGGATACGTGCTTCATGGAAACCCATGCAACGACAAGGCTCATTGACCGCCCGGCTTGCATGGGGGGATAATTGCCGTTCTCGACTGCCATTAAACTTCCTTCCCCTATCGGCAGCCGAGCTTGATTCCTTTTTTCCTCGCAACTCAGATTCGACGCAAGGAATTTATGAAACGTAGTTACTTCGCCTACCTGTTTCTCTGTTTGACGACCTTACTTGCCGCTCGCCCAGCACAAGCCCAGACTGAGACTGTGCTCTACAGCTTCAAGGGCGACAGCGACGGATTCACTCCCCAGTCCCGGCTCACCTCTGACGGTGCTGGCAATCTCTATGGCACGACTGACTTCGGCGGTTCGGGAGCGGGAACCGTGTTCGAGCTTTCGCCGAATGGCAACGGAGGCTGGAACGAGAGCGTACTTTACAGCTTTACTGGTGGAGCGGACGGATCAGTTCCATATTTTTCGTATGTGCTCCCCGACTCCGGGGGAAACCTTTACGGCACGACCTACGGGGGCGGTGCCTACGGATATGGCGTCGTGTTCGAGCTTAGTCCCGAGGGAACAAGCTGGACGGAGACTGTCCTGTACAGCTTTACCGGCGGGGCAGATGATGCCAATCCGTTAAACGGCCTGATCATGGACCCAGCGGGCAATCTCTACGGCAGAACTTACGTTCCCGGCGGCGGAGATGGAACCATCTTCGAGTTGAGCAAGTCTGCCGGCGAATGGACAAAGCAGGTGATCTACGACGGTGTACCCGGCTACGCTGGGTTGACTATGGACGCCTCCGGAAACATCTTCGGCGTCGCAAGCAATGGTGGCACAATTGATATCGCGTTCGAGTTGTCACCGAATGGCAACGGTGGTTGGAATCCGACCGTGATTCATACGTTCTCTGGTGGTCCCAAAGATGGCCTCGTTGCAGAGGGCACTCCCGTGCTCGACCGTGCCGGTAACCTCTACTGTACAACATTGGGAGGGGGCTCGAAGAACAATGGGACGGTCTACGAACTAAGCCGTGGAGCGAGTGGATGGAGAGAGAAGGTTCTCCATTCTTTTGAGGGCGGCAGCAATGATGGCAGCGATCCCTTTGCAGGGATCGTGTTCGATGCCGCCGGAAACATTTACGGCACTACGGAATTCGGTGGCAATCCCCTCGCAGGAACTGTTTACGAGCTCGTTGCCCCGGTCGGCAAAGGCGGCTACCAAGAGAAAGTTCTCTGGAAGTTCGACAAAAGCGACGGATATGAGCCGGTTGACAGCCTGATTCTGGACAGCGCGCAGGCAACCTCTATGGCACGACCCCCGAGGGTGGATCAAATGGATACGGCGTTGTGTTCAAAGTGGATGTGCCAGTTGCGTGGACCACAACTACGCTCTCCTCTTCGCCGAATCCGTCCACCCGATGGTCGCGGCAATGAGGCGAGAATTGATCAGCGGAAGCTACATTCAGGCGGATGAAACCCCAGTCGATGTCCAGACACGCGAGGGCCGAGGTAAGAACCACCAAGCGTACGTGTGGCAATACAGTCGCCCCGGAGGAACCGTGGTGTTCGATTTCCGTCTGGGTCGCGGACGCGATGGACCAAAGCGGTTCCTAGGACAGTTCGAAGGCATTCTCCAAACGGATGGATACGCGGCTTATGACCAGATTGGCGGGACAAGAATGGTACACGCCGCTTGTTGGGCTCATGCGAGAAGGCAGTTTTTCGCGGCAGTGCAGCTAAATCCCCGAGATCCGGTTGCAACCCCGATTGTGGCTCGGATGGACGAACTGTTTGCCGTCGATGCAGAAGGTCGCCGCAGAGCGCTGAGCGTTGCGGCGCGCCATGTCCGGCGTCAGGAAAGAGCGAAGCCATTCCTGGATGAGATCCGTAGCAAGATCGAGGCAGCGCAGTCCGTTGCCGTGCCCTCCAGCGCACTCAGCAAGGCTTGTCAATACGCCCTCGCACTGTGGAAGAAGCTCAGCCGCTTCTTGGAGTATCCCGAATTAGAGCTAAGTACCAATCTGGCGGAGAACTCCATGCGTCCGGTAGCTCTTGGTCGAAAGAATTGGTTGCACATCGGTAGCCCGCAAGCGGGACCGAAGGTTGCAGCGATTCTCTCGGTCGTGGAAAGCTCCCGCAGGTTGAAAGTCCCGGTGCGCGATTACTTTTCCACGATTCTCCCAGGGCTTGCCGATCTCCCAATCCGGTGCCTTCCAGACCTTACTCCCGCTGTGTGGGTCGCCGGGCATTAATAGACTCAAGCGACCGGGGTATTACATTCTCGAAAAGGTCAAGCGCGCCAAGGCCAACCTCAATAACAGCCCATCTGGGTGACGCACTACACTAGCGGACAATGTAACGCGAGTGTGAACCCAAGAGCTGGCAAGCCTGCGCGATCATGCTTTTGACGATCTGCGCGGCTGGCGGCGCGTCACGAATTATTCCGGAAACTTCTCCCATGAGTACACCCGAGTTATCCGCGTCCCCAGCCTTGAAGGCAGCCCAGAAGCGTTCATACTCGATATCGATTGCCTTTTCCATCTCGCGCTCGCGCCCATGCCACTTGGCGACAAAGGTGTTCTTCAGAACGCGAACCACGAACTCCGGATCGGGCCATTAACGCTTCCGAGCGATGTCGACCGAGGTCGATTTCATCGTGGAGTCGCCGTCAGCTCGAATGATCGCCTGGCGAAACCCCTCCGGCGCTTCCGACTCCTGGCTGGCGACAAAGCGCGTTCCGACAAGAACGCCCTCTGCCCCAAGCATGAGCGCCGCGGCAAGACCGCGGCCGTCCCCCACGCCGCCTGCCGCGACCAGAACGGTATCGGGTGAGCGCTTGGCGAGATAGTCGGCAGCTTCTGGAACAAGCGTGAACAGGCCTCGGTGGCCGCTGTGACCCCCGGCCTCGCAACCCTCGGCAACGATGATATCGGCGCCTGCATCGACCGCTTCGCGCAGGTACCTCATCCCCTGCACCTGGCAGATCAGCGGCACCCCTCGCGCCTTGATGCGCGAGGCGTGTGGTTCGACCTCCCCAAAGGAGAGCATCAGAACCGCCGGCTGCTTGGCCAGAACCTGATCGAGAAGCTTCGGATTCCTCGCCATCGACCAGGTGATGAACCCGCAGCCAACCCGTGCATTCCCCGCTGCCGCGAATTGCTGCTCTAGCCAATCGGGGTCGCCATATCCTCCGCCGATGATGCCGAGCCCGCCTGCAATGGACACCTCGGCAGCAAGCTTCCCGCCCGCCAAGACGTTCATGGGTGCCAGAAGTATTGGGTGCTCGATCCCGAGCTTCTCCGTCAGCCTTGTCTTCAAATGCATTCCGGCCCCTCCCGAGCGCCGGGCGCCCGTCGAATGAGACGATCAGGTGTCGCCACAAGATCTGCGATCACAGCCGAAACCAGGTCGAGAAGGCTAGTCATGAGGTTAGGTCGGCGCTATCCTGCGGAGCCTCGCACGGGATGGGCCTCTGCGTCCGCGCACGGATTTTGGCCACCTCCTTGCGCACCTGCTCCGGCGTGAGCAATGCGCAGGGGAGTGATCGGAGGCCACCGGCTCCTAAGACAGCCACCGGCATCTCGGCGCCTGGAGGTCCTGCCATGGGCGCCTGAATGATTGGGTCATCAACTCCTAAGAGATCGAGCAAGCGACGGTTCAGCCAAGGCAACACACGACGAACGGACGCTTGCGAGCGGACATGTTTCGCAGTGAAGAGGCCTTGGGCTCCCTCGATCCTGCAAACGCGCTCACCGGCCGCCGCACTCTTCATGAATACACGCCGCTTCATGCTGCCCATGTTTTCCTCTCAGCCAAAGCCGCAGATGGAATACGACTCCGATTCGTGCTAAAGTTCGGTTCCAGTGGGCTCGGCCTCGCGAAGTTCTCTCTGAGGTCCGCTGCTTTTCCGAAGACGATAAAGTATTCTTGGCTTCAAGAAAAATGGATTGTTGCGATGCCATCCATCTCATTTCGTGATGGCTTGTGAGTTCAGAGGTTCTTATGGATGCGAGCGACTTGGCGGTTTTCGCGGCAGTGGCGCGAGCTGGCGGCATCACGATGGCCGCGCAGATCTTGAACACGGTGCAGTCAAACGTGACCCAGCGCGTTCGCTTGCTTGAAGACGAGTTGGGCGTACAACTGTTTCATCGCTACAGCCGGGGAGTTACTTTGACGAGTGCCGGTAGCCAACTTCTCCCCTATGCGGAACGTATCGGCCACCTGGTGGGTGAGGCCAGGCAGGCAGCGATGAATGGTCCTATCCCACGAGGGAGAATCGTGATTGGCGCCATGGAGACAGCCACGGCCATGCGCCTGCCTCCCATTCTTGCTGCGTACGCGGCCACCTACCCGCAGGTCGAGATTGAGGTCAGTGCCGGCACCACCGCCAGTCTGATCCAAGCGGTGCTGGCGCGCGAGATCGAGGTAGCTTTTGTAGCTGGCCCTGTGGGTCATCCCGAGCTTGTCACCGCTGAAGTGATCGAGGAGGAATTAGTGCTGGTCACGGCACCGTGGTTTCTGGATCTCGATCGGATGTTTTCTGCCACGAGCGCGGATAAGCTCAAGATCGTAATGTTTCGGTCGGGCTGCGCGTATCGTACGCATCTCGAGAATATTTTTGCAAAGCGGGGCATTGTGGGCGTCCGCCGGCTCGACTTTGGCACGCTGGAGGGAATCCTCGGTTGTGTGGGTGCAGGTATCGGCCTAACTTTGTTGCCCCGTGTCGTAGTCGAAGTCGCCGCAAGCGAAGGCCGAGTCGCCATTCACAGGCTGCCGCCGAGTGAAGCATGTGTGCCCACTGTCTTAATACGTCATCGTGATTTATTTGTGTCAACCGCTCTCATGCGCTTCATCGAACTGGCACGCTTGCATTTGGCAGATCGACGTGCCGAGCGGCAGCAAACCCTACCGACACCCTTCAACAGGGCACGCCCCGTTCCTCTGCCGGTGGCATCGACCCTCTCGAACAGCCGAACGGCATTGCGGCGCCGGCGCTCAGCTCGATAGAAAGGGCGGGTGACGAGCTAACCGCAATGTATGCAGCCACCGGGCTCGACCCCATCGCTCGCATCGAACTTCGCGAGCAACTCAAGCGGGGGAACCACGGGACTAAGCGACTGTAAGCGACTCTAGTTGAAAAGAGCGAGTAACCAACATCATTAGGATGGAGATGGTCCGGCGATGCTAAGCGCGGCAATAGTCTGCTGGGATGATTCGGGTCTCGTAAAACCGCGTCGAAATCGATCACGGCATCAAACGAGCCGCTGGTCCTGATCCATTTGTTAACCGCTTGCCGAACTGCTTCCTTGGATTCCGAATAGTAACCAAGAATTACGAAACCCTCACAAGGACTGATTGTGCCGCCAATCATTTTGATCCCGTGAGCGTGAGCGCGGGAAATCAATTGGCGGTACGCGTCGATCAAGTCCTCAGGAGTGCGAACATCAGCTGGATCGGCAAGGTAGCTCCCACTCAGTTTTGCTCCGGGGAAACCGATGTCATTGATCCCTTCGAGCAAAACATGTGAGTTAAGCCCGGCAGGACCAGGACGTCCCGGTCGAAGCGAGCCAAGGCGCTAACGCCGAAGCCGGTGCTGATACCGGAGCCGTCGCTCAGCAGCCGGTTACCGCTATGCCCGCATTGACCACTGCCAGCTTCGAGTCTTCGGGCGTCTTTCCCAGACGACGGATGAGATCGCTTGGCCAATTGTGGTCCGCATCCACGGTGGACCCATCGCCATCAGTGACCGAGTCACCAAACGCCACCACCAGGCGCTGCGACGGGTGAGCAGGAACGAGCACAGCGCTGACCAAGATTGACGACTCAGAGACAGCTCTACCTTCAATCTCTCCCGCACGAGTATGGTCGCCGTGTTGCGAGATGACAGCGTGCTTCAGCGCGAGCGCATGCAGCGTCGGAGTAGCGACGCTCTTGGGGAAGTAGAGGCTTATGCTGATCTCGGCTCCGGAAGTGATGAAAAAGGCCACGGCGTCACTGAGGACCGGCGTCCCTGCGGGGATCGTGACCGAATTGCGACCCCCGAAAGTGACAGTCCGTATCGAGCCTAGTCTGACGCTCGCTGCGTCGTTCGGTGCCGCAACCGTCACCGAGCCGATGAGCAGGGGTGCGGAGCCGTATTCGTTAGAAAGGCGAAAGCAGATTTGGGATCCTCCAATAGATACCCGCAAGGGCTCCCGCACTGTCTGGTCTTCGATCTTGAGGAGCGGTTCGTCTGGATCAGGGGCCGCTGCCTGGGGGCTGGCCGCCCAAGTGGCGACCCAGGCATTTCGCGGAGCCCCAGCCAGTTGGGGGACCAATACCAGTTGGGAACAATCAGAAGCAGGCAAGCCCAGGTGCAATTCCGACGTTCTCTCATGTGATGGCGCTCTCCGGTCGTTGAACTTGACTTTGTAGAGAATCGAATCTTGCAAAACAAGGGCGCTACTTCATCGTCGAATAATCCGTCGGACGCATATACACTTCGTCCACCTTATACTCTTCGTTTACCTTTTCTATGAGCTGCGCGGCCCATTTCCTATACTCTGGAAACGCTGGGTCGGCATGAAGCGCGTCCCAATTCCTTTTCGCTTCTTCTTGGCCGGAATGAGCTACTAGGTAGATGAATGTGTTGGCCCAAGCGGGATCATCGATGGGAACCCAGTAGCCGACGACATAGAGATCGTGCTTGGCTTGTAGCTTTGAAACGTCTCGGAAGATCGATTCGAGAGCCGGCACTTTGTCCGGCACTGTGTGATAAACCATAAGCTCGAAGACGCGATTGCTATCGGCCCTCACTTGATTCACGAGCATCAGGCGGGCCGTAATGAGCGATCCAGCGGCAAAGGAAACAAGGGAGATGGCGCAAACAGTCCATCCTTTGAATTTCCAGCGGTTGAGCACTGCCGGAGCTGTTTCATGGTCTGCCTTCATGGGTTCATTCTCCTGTGTGCATTCTTGAGGAAGCACTAACTGTTTCGGCCAGCCGCAGTCAGCTGATAGTAGAGAGCGCGCCGACGATTCTCAACACACCCCAACTGTTTTGCCTTCTTGCCACAGACTGTGGCGGTCTCAAATCGTTAGCAACTTCCCGCAAATACCCCAGCGGAGGTTCCAGGTTCTCTGAAAACGAGTGGTCAGGAACTGCGAACTGCCCGTTGTTGGATTAAGGCTATTCCTTGGGAAGATCGATCATGACGACCTGCGAGTTTTCGCGTAAGCGGTCGAAGACGATTTGTTTCCCGTCGCCCGAGCCGCGCGTCGCGTGCGCGGTACACCCCGCCCATGCCGCCCGCTCCTACTGGCGATACGATCTCGTACGGCCCGAGTTTGGTGCCCGAGGTAAGCGCCATCGATGCGCGCAATTATAGCCCGTGCGCATTGCAGAGAATGCGTACCGATTCCGGACGGTTGGTCGACAAAGCACAACTGGTGGGTTGATGTCAGATGATTCCTACGTTATAGGTGCCTCAATTCCTTCCTCACATTCGGAAATCGCTGATTGGAACCCCAGAGACTCGACCATATTGTCTCGTTACTGCCAATCAGGAGTTTAGGGCGGACTCCTGTCGAACTCCGTTGCGGTGATCGGAGAGGAAGGGTTAATGCCTGATCCGGGACACGCTCAGCAGGTCTTATCCGTCACTCTCGCTCGCACGGCGCGGGAATGTCTTTCCGAGATCGAACTGTTCGCGTGCAGCTTTGCCACGTGACTTCTTTTGCAGCAGCACGTCCAGGAACCAAGGAGTATCGACATGAGAGTGACCTGACCGATGTTTTGTACCAAGTGGGATGTTAGTGTAACGCCTCTTTTGACCTTTGTCCGTAGTCGCCGTCGGGGGTGTGGGGATGTGGGAAACGGGTTTTGTTTTCCACATCTCCA